>PDWI01003590.1_pt1 | contig 21744 bp, 14 predicted proteins | sample 1430891 | NCBI WGS metagenome assembly PDWI01 (sample SAMN01162508, study PRJNA174530) | Oral metagenome, whole genome shotgun sequencing project. | biome: Marine environment; feature: Marine mammal; material: Swab sample of the gingival sulcus; isolation source: swab sample of gingival sulcus... | reverse complement strand
CCTCCGTCAGTTGTTGGGATCGTGAACTGTGTATTGGATGATGAGCCGGTGTTGTCTGTCTTTACTGTGATAACAAAATCATCAGCTCCTGCTGCATGTACTGAATGCACACCACAAAAAACAAAAAGGCTCATAAAAGCAAAACTAGCCACATGAATCTTTTTTTTCATGTAAAAAGCAATATGATATTTTTTTCTCACATTACAAAGAATTTTAAGCATGATAATCATTACATTTTTATTTCAACACAATTCTACTCAACATCTTCATTTGTCTCAGTATCCAACACAACACTTTCTTCTTTTTTTACAGAGACATCTTCTACATCTTTTTTTTCATCTTCATCTCCAGAATCACTCTTCTCAACATGATCCTCGACAATCATCCAGTCAAATTTAATATCCTCATCAACAGCTTCAGCAATACCAACATAAAATCCTTCATCTTCTTTAATCTTTGTTACAGAAAGTGGCTGTGCAACCACATCACCTTGTGCTGTAACAAATATACGACTATCATCATTTGCCGCGGTTGTCTCTACAAATACTTTTTTGGTATCTTTTTCAATCTTCGCCAAACCAACCGTTGCATCTTCTTCTTCACCTGTAATGACAATCTTTTCCGTTTCAAGTTTTTGTGCAGCAAACACTCCATCCAATGTCAAATTACCATCCGTAGCATAAAGTAATGCTTCTGGATCAATTGCAAGCAGTGTCTCAAGTGTGACAAGATCAGTTGCACCAAGTAAATCCAATATCTGCAAACCAGCATCTGCAGTTGCAAGTCGCACCTTAATTGCTTCGATATCAGTAGCAAGCGTATTGGCATCACTTTGAAGAGCGATAATGTCTTTTTGTGCAGACGCAATCTCATCTTCTACAGTATTAAATTCCTCATTCACAAAAGTAATTCCCGCTTTTTGGGTCAAATCATTAAAATTAGTTGTGATAAGTGCATTTTGCTCTTGCACTGCTTGTGTGATCATTGGAATCATACCAATTGTACTCAACTGCAAATATCCCGTCTCCTCATCCTTAATTACAAGTCCAGGTAGCACTTCTTGCACATCTTGTGCGATAAATCCCATTGTCTTAACTACTTCGTCATCCTCAAATTTCCAGTTATACGCACGTGGTTTCAGCTTCATAAGCGTGTCGAGACCATCATTGAGCGGTGTAATATTTTTCTTGAGTCGCTCATCAGACGAACAATTAATCGTACCTCCATTTGCTGAAAGTGTACATGAGGTATTTGTCGAAGAATTGTTAAATCGTGCAATAATCGCATTTGATCCAGTTGTACGTACATCCAACGCATACATCGGATCTGCCACACCAATTCCTACATTACCACTTGATTCTACTGCAAGCTTCGTACCTCCATTATATGTATATGATGCTCCGGAGTGTGCACTAGCAATTGCTGTTGTCGTCATAGAGGTGTCTGATGCAATTGCCGTTACAGTAACTGTATCAGCGCCAATTGTAATCGTACCGCCAACACGAAATGTACTCAAAAAATTTGTACCTGTACCAGTAACCGTTGTCCCACCTGCACTGTTGCTCACTGTACCTGCACCTGTGATTGTCGCTGTGCTAGTCACATCTGTACCAGTACCTACTGAATATGCACCTGTTGCATTATCAATTCCTACAAAAAAATCATGTACCGCACCATCAAATTGCACAGACGTATCCTGCGCAACGCCAGTTCCAATCACAATCGCTGACTCAGTTGCGTTGGAAGCACTAATGGATAATTCTCCAGTGTTATTTACAAACAAATCTGCATAATTTGTTCCATCATAAGAAAGCCGCAAGTCATTGTTCGCACCATAAATATCCAACATTGCACTTGGTGAAATTGTTCCGATACCAACTCGTCCTGCATTGGTAAATGCAACCACCGCATCACTATCAGTCGCATCAACATCGCTGAGTGCTGGCTTAAAATAAAGATTATCATTCACTCCTGCAAGAACAGACCATGCTTGACCTGTATCTCCCTTTTGAAGTTCTAAATGTGGTCGATTAAGACTGCCTCCTGAACGGCCAATCTGGATACCGTCAGAAGATGAAGAACTATCTATTGTTAATTTATCTGAAAGAGTTGTTGTACCAATGCCCACATCTCCACTAGACGCATTTACAAAAAGATTATTTGAATTTACTGTAAAGTTTCCTGAGATTTCTGCATCACCATTTGTATTGGTTGCTATGATATGTGCATCAGCACCTGTTTCTTTTGCCTCTAATCCATTTAACCTATGAGAATTTAATGCAAAGCCTGTAGGCGTTATTTTTCTTCGTGGTGTCATTTCTGCATTTGTTCCGATTTGTACACCAAGTTCATAGTTTTGATCAAATGTCAGTAAATCTAAGTTTGATAATGTTGTAGAAAATATACCGCTTGTTACTGTGACAACTTGTACATCTGACCATATAGATGTATTTGTTTCATCGTATATATTAAGTGTAAACTGATAATTTCCATCTGGGACTGCTATGTTATTAGTATCAGTAAGTTTTCCATGATACGTTAGCTCTTGATCTGGCGCAGCTTCTGCAACAAAAGAAGAAAAATTAAAAAAGAATAATAATAAAAAACTACTTATTAGCGTGATAAAAGATATAGCTAATGTTATATTTTTCACTGATTTTAACATGTCGTTTTTTTTGTTTTCTTACGAGTATACTATATCATAGTTTTTTTTGGCGTGCAAAAAAATTATCCACAGGTCTATATAATTGTAAACTACCATATCTATAAACTATGTGAAAACTCGTTTATATAATAAATAAATTAGCAAATCAGGAGCTATGTAAACAAAGAGAAAATGTTATTTTTTTCCTCTTCAATTTATAATTTATCACTTATAATTTCTCATCCTATTCTCCTTTTCGACGTGCTTTGATGCGATCATTTTCTGTTAAGTGTTTTTTTCTGAGGCGCACGCTCCGTGGCGTGATTTCTAAATATTCATCACTAGACATGATTTCCATACCTTTTTCAATCGTAATTTCAATTGGTGGTGTCAGATTGATTGCATCATCACTGCCACTTGCACGCATATTTGTCAGATGTTTTCCTTTAATAGGATTAACTGTCATCTCATCACCACGTGATGTATTGCCAATCACTTGTCCTTGATATACTTCTGTACTCGCACCGATATATAGTGCGCCACGCTGTTGCAAATTTGCCAGTGCGTATCCGAGTGCTTTCCCTGTCTCGCCTGAAACCATTGAACCAACCGCATGTCGCTGTATTTCACCAACATGTGGACGAAAATCGAGAAAACGCGTGGAAATAATACCCTCACCTTTTGTATCTACAATAAACTCGTTTCTATATCCCAATATCCCACGTGTTGGCACTTCAAAAAGCATACGCACTCCATCGCTCTCATGTTTCATATCTGTCATTACACCTTTGCGTTTGCCAAGTTTTTCAATAATTGATCCAGAAAATTCTTCTGGCACAGTAATCGTCACTTCTTCAAACGGTTCGTGTTTTGCACCATCAATATCTTTGATGATCACACGCGGCTGTGATACCGCCACTTCAAATCCTTCTCTGCGCATATTTTCCAAAAGCACCGCAATATGCAATTCTCCGCGACCAGATACCGTAAAATTTTCTCCAGAAAAATCCACTTTCAATCCAACATTTACCTCCAACTCTTTTTCCAATCGCTCGCGAATTTGCTCACGTGTGACAAATGTACCTTCTTTACCAGCAAATGGCGAATCATTCACCAAAAACTCCAAAGAAATTGTCGGCTCGTCAACAGTAATTGCTGGCAATACCCCAGCATTCTCCTCAGCACAAATCGTCTCACCAATATCAATATCGTCAATTCCCGCTACCATCACAATATCTCCCGCAACCGCCTCCGGCACATCTTTTTTCTCAATACCCTCAAATGTAAAAATCTTGATAATTTTGGCTTTGCGTGTTGATTTCATTTCCGATTTTACAAACACCTCACCAATCCCCACAGTCCCTTCATACACGCGCGCCACTGCCATGCGTCCCAAAAAATCATCATACGCAAGCGAAAAAGATTGCAAGCGAAACGGTACATCTGTCTCACTTTTTGCTGGTGGAACATGTGCAACAATCATATCAAGTAGCGGTGTCATATCAGTACTCACATCTTCTGGATGATGCATCGCTTTTCCTTCGCGCGCAATCGCATAGACTGTTTTAAAATCTAACTGCTCATCATCTGCACCGAGGTCCAAAAAGAGCTCATAAATTTCTTCTTCCACTTCACCCAACCGTGCTGCTGGTTTGTCAATTTTATTGATCACCACAAGTGGTTTATGACCGATTTCAAGAGATTTCTTGAGTACAAAACGCGTCTGTGGCATCGGTCCTTCCTGTGCATCCACCACCAACACAACCGAATCAATCGAACGCAACACACGCTCCACTTCCGACCCAAAATCCGCATGACCGGGCGTATCCACGATATTAATCTTTGTATCTTTATACATTACAGATGTATTTTTTGCATAGATTGTGATGCCACGCTCTTTTTCGATAGAATCACTGTCCATGCTTCCATCAGAAGCAGCACCTGTCTGATCCATAATCGCATCAGTAATCGTCGTTTTACCATGATCAACATGCGCAATAATAGCAATATTTCGAATATCCATACGTATAGAATTTAGAATGTGGAATAAAGAATTTAGCATACAAAAAACCAGCATACGCTGGCCCGCTCCATGCGGAAATCGTCTCCTTATCATAATGAAAAAAAACCATACTGTCAATTATTTTTTGCTTAAATTCATCTATAGAGTGTTATCTAAAACAAAAAAACTCCTCATTAAAGAAGTCTAATAAAATAGGCTTAAAAATCGATGCGGAGAGGGAGGGATTCGAACCCTCGAGGCCCGTGAAGACCTAACACCTTAGCAGGGTGCCCTATTCGACCGCTCTAGCACCTCTCCAATTTTTTATTAAATTATACAAAAATTAGTGTACCATTGAATGCACTGCAAATCAAGTAAATGTAAAGTAATAATCATCCAAAACTTCTTTATACTATATACATATCTTCCTTTTTGTGATTTATGGTATAATGAAGGCATTTAAAAAATTTACACCCATATCTTATGAGTATGCTTTTTGATAATATCACCGAACAAGATAAAATCGTTGCTGTTAAAGAATTGATTGATGATTCTACTCCGCGACCGTCTTTTTTCTTTCTTGTTATTCTTTCTGTTCTTATGGCTGCGTGTGGACTTATTATTAACAACGCTTCCGTCATTATCGCATCAATGCTGATTGCACCAATACTTTCACCTGTTCTCTCTATTGCACTAGGCATTGTAATCGCTGATGGTAAATTGATATCACGATCTTTTTTCACATTACTCAAATCAACTGGGTGGGCAATCAGTCTTTCTGCAGTTACAACATGGTTATTATGGAATTTTGCTACAAGTGATTTTCACACATCACTTACACCAGAAATCATAGAACGTATCCAACCGTCAATCGTGTATTTGATTATTGCAATCATCGCTGGAACTGCTACAGCATTTGCTCGTGTCAAGCCAGATTTATCTGAAACATTACCAGGCACTGCAATTGCTGTTGCGCTTGTACCACCACTCGCAACAGTTGGTATCGGCATTGCAACACTTCGACTTGAAGTGGCAAGTGGCGCATTTGCAATGTTTGTCCTCAATCTGATCGGTATTGTACTTGCTGCAATGGTGATGTTTTCTATGATGAATCTCTACACGAAAAAAACAATTATCGCAAAAACTGTAGAAAAAGCTGATGAAGAATTGGAAAAGGAATTAGAAAGTTCACAAAAGAAAACTGAAACAAACAATATTTCACCTTTTGCTGAAGATTGACCTAAAAACATAACATTATGTCAATTCAATTACTCAAAAAAGATGAACGTGGTCGAGTATATCAATGTAATGGCTTTAAGCTTTTTTATAGAATAAAAAACTCTGTATCAGGTAACAATGACACAAATCTAGAAGAAAAAATTTACGTTATTACTGGAACAATCGAAGTGACGCGAAATGCAGAGACAAAAATTATAAATGCTCCAGAATACACTGAAATACCAGCAAATACATACCACAAAATCACAGCTGTAACTGATACAAGCTTTATTGTCCTTGATAATAAAAAATAGATAAAAAAACAGCATCCATCAAAATACTGTCTTTTATGCTCATAAACCACTATCTTTTCCGCTAATTATGACTTTTACTATAAAAAATGTGTCCTTGGTAGGAGTTGAACCTACGACCTTTTGGACCGCAACCAAACGCTCTATCCACTGAGCTACAAGGACCCAAATTTACTATCAATTTACAATTTTAGAAATAAATTCAATAACAAACTTGATTTTACACTACATATTATCAAAAGTCAATCAAAAAATGCACTAACGCACATTTTTCAATAACGCATTTCACTTAACTATTCATCACATTTCATTCACCAACACTACATCCTAAAAAGTCGCTCCATAATATCAACGATATTTTGCTCCTGTTTTTCCTCTGGGATAAATTCTACAAGCGCCCTATACACATCTACTGGATCCACCTGATGAAGTGGAATATGTAAATATGGACGAAAATACCCCTTCATATGTAAGCTAATCACACGTGTATGTGGTGGTTCATAAAAAATCCAAAAAGATTGAATGTCATCAAAATCATAAATTTCATCGCCAACCAGAATTCCATCATATGTCACTGCAAAATCAATGACTTTTTGTGGCTGTGACAAGATAAGATATCCTACAAGACCAATAAGCGCAAAAACAATCGCCATAAGAATTCCGCCTTTTATCACTGCATAAAGAACAATGAGTGAGAGAATGATAAGAGCCCCTGTATACCACTGCTTACTCCGTGGATAATGTTCAAATTCCGGACCACGCCAATTTACAATAATATTCTCCCTACTTTGCTGTAAGTATTGTGAGTATTCTTTTTCGTACTCATAATGCTCTTGATAATCAAGTTTTTCCTTTGCCAGTGGTTTTTTTGGTGCTTTGCGCACCCACTTTTCATTTCGTTGTTGTTGTAACTTCTTTTTTTCTAACGCTGGAGCAATCCTGCGTTGTTTTGGCGCCTGCGTAAGCTTTTTTCGATTTTTTCCCACACCTAAGAACTTCGTTTTTTCTTCCTCATTCTTATACTTTTCTATTTTATTTTCACGCAAGTTCATTACCATACGTTTTTTTATTTTTTTGCAATACAGATATATTATCATACATTTACAAAATCTGCACTTTCTGCTATGATAAACTTTGTATCGATTATGATATATATTCGACTGGAGGTGTGGCAGAGTGGTCGAATGCATCGGTCTTGAAAACCGAAGTCCCTTCACGGGGACCGGGGGTTCGAATCCCTCCGCCTCCGCCACGTCACTCGCGAGTGACGCGGCTCTACTAGCACACTATGCTAATTGAGTCACGTTATCACGCGTCTTTATTAAAAAGAACAATGACAACCCACACAATGCACATCGCCGCAGAGCAATTTGCAAAAATTGCTAATGGCACAAAAGTAATTGAATCACGATTGTATGACACGAAACGTCAAAAAATATGCCTTGGCGATACTATTGTTTTTGCATGTAATGATGACCCATCACAAACCGTATGCACAACCGTGACAGCACTTTATCATTATCCAACTTTTGCTGCATTATTCGCAGATTTTCCACCACAACTCTTTGGCAATGCATCAAAAGATGAATCACTACGTGAAATTGAGATGTTTTATTCAAAAAGAGATCAAGAAGAAAACGGCGTCATCGGAATCAAAATAGAGCTAACATAATACAAAAAAGCATTGCATGTATTTATGCAATACCTTTATGAGGAAAATACAGGTACATGCGTCTGTATATTATTTTGAACTAGCAATCTGTTTTTTTGTGTGCTAATGTGCGTCTACGAAAAACATCCACACGATATCGTTTAGGTTCTTCCAGATTCATTTGATCCATGATATTGTAATCATAATCTAGCAATGGATGAAATTCATCTTTTCGAATCCACAGGCAATGCCACCACCACACATTTTTTTTACTCCAAATACTGTTTTTGAGACTAGAAAAACTATCAGATAAATCATGATACCATATGCTATAATCAATCAGCAGACACACGGTATATTTACACAAAAAAATTTATGCTTTCGATCAAAAATCTCACAGTTGCCGCAGAAGATAAGGAAATTTTACACGACATTTCCGTTGACTTTGACGCAGGAAAAATGTATGCCATCATGGGGACAAACGGTTCTGGCAAGAGTACACTAGCCCGTACGATTATGGGAGATCCTTCTTTTAAAAAAGTAACTGGAAAAATCATACTTGATGATATAGATATTTCTGAGATCACACCAAACAAACGTGCACAAAAAGGTATTTTTCTCGCACCACAGTCTCCGCTCGCTATCCCCGGTGTCACAGTGCAACAACTGCTACGTACAGCAATGCCCCGTGAGAAAAAAACCAGCAAAGATCTCATCGCAGAAATAAAAAAAGTTGCAAAAAAACTTGATATCAATCCAGGATTACTCACACGATCTCTCAATGAAAACTTCAGCGGTGGCGAACGCAAAAAAATGGAAATTTTGCAGATGATACTTCTCAATCCACGCTATATCATCCTCGATGAAATTGACACCGGCGTGGACGTCGATGCGCTCAAAATCATCACAAAAAACATCCGCGATTTTTGCGCACAAAAAGACAAAACAGTGATCCTCATCACACACTACAATCGCATCATCGATCAACTACCCATCGATGAAACACTTGTCATGCATAATGGAAATATTATCGAGTGTGGCGATGCAGCACTTGCCAAAAAAATTGATGCAGAAGGATATATGCTCTGTGATTGTCCAAAACGCAAAAACTGCCCACACCACCGTAACTAACGCTCTATGACACAAAACAATTTTCACAATACATCTGAATTGTCACGTACAAATGATTACGATTTTGCGATGCCGGATACTTCAGTCCATCATACGCCACCCGGCATCAGTGAAGACATCGTTACTCACATCAGTCAGTACAAAGAAGAAGATACATGGATGCGTGACAAACGACTGCACGCATATGAGATTTTTCACCAAAAACCCCTCCCAACGTGGGGACCAGACCTCTCACATATCAACTTTGACGACATCACCTATTTTCGCCGTGCCACAGACACACAAAAACACTCATGGGATGATCTCCCACCAGAAATTCGCGAAACCTACGATCGTATCGGTGTGCCGGAACACGAAAAAGACTGGCTCGCCGGTGTCAGTGCACAGTATGACAGTGAAGTAGTCTATGAATCCATGACAAAAGAACTGGAAGCACAAGGTGTCATCTTTTGTGACATGGACACTGCAGTCGCACAGCATCCCGATATTGTCAAAAAATATTTTGGCACACTCATCCCTCCAACGGACAATACATTTGCCGCACTTAATTCTGCCGTATGGTCCGGTGGATCGTTTATCTACGTACCGAAAAATACACACGTAAAAATGCCACTGCAAGCATATTTTCGCATCAATGCAGATCGATTTGGACAGTTTGAACGCACACTCATCATCGCAGACGAAGGCGCATCCATGCACTATATCGAAGGATGTACAGCACCGGCGTATTCGACACAATCACTCCACGCTGCTGTAGTGGAAATTTTTGCACTAAAAGATGCAAAAGTACGCTACTCAACAATTCAAAATTGGAGCACAAATATTTATAATCTCGTAACCAAACGTGCAAAAGCAGAAAAGAATGCAACCGTAGAATGGATTGATTGTAATCTTGGATCTGGCGTAACCATGAAATATCCTTCGGTAATTCTCGCTGGCGAAGGTGCTCGTGGAGATGTAATATCTATGGCATTAGCAAATTCAAATCAAATCCTTGATACTGGTGCGAAAATGATTCACATCGCATCAAACACAACATCAAACATCATCTCAAAATCCATATCAATTAATGGCGGCATATCAAATTATCGTGGACTCATCCAAGTTGTGAATAACGCATATAATACAAAAAGTTATACACAATGTGATGCGATGCTTCTGGATAATATTTCAGAATCAAATACATATCCGACTATGGATATCAAAAATGACTCATCATCAATCTCTCATGAAGCAAGTATTGAAAATCTTGATCAAGACAAACTTTTTTATTTTATGTCACGTGGACTCACTGAAGCACAAGCGCGTAGTATGATGATTAATGGATTTATTGAAAAAATCACCAAAGAAATTCCTCTAGAATATTCTGTTGAATTATATAGACTCATAAATCTAGAAATGGAAAGGTCAATTGGATAAATATATATGCATTATAATATCTCTAAAAACTCAAAAGAAAAATACATCATCAAAACTCCTGGTGAACACATTTTTTATTTTGAAAATCTTTCTGCACGTATACAATTTATTATTAATGCAGAAAATATTGACTTACAAATTTATGGATTGTATCAAGGCACCGTTGATAAAAAATTTGACCTTTCTATTACTCAAATTCACAATACACCAAATTCACAAAGCACAACTCTCATAAAAAGCATTTTAGATGATCATTCAAAACTACATTTCACAGGAAAAATCCGTATCGAAAAAAAAGCAAAAAATTCTAAAGCACTTCTTACAAATAAAAACCTTCTTTTAAACAAAAAAGCATCGGTTATAAGCATACCTCAACTAGAAGTATTACCCCATGAAGTTGAATGCACACATTCTGCAATCACAACCACACTTGATCATGCACAACTCAATTACCTAGTTGCACGCGGTTTATCCAAAAAAAATGCAAAAAAGCTACTCCTTGAAGGATTTATACAAGATGTTTTTTTTCATAAAAATTATTGCGGAAAAAGCACATCTGTATAAATTTCTGTTTTATAATTATTAGAAATAAAATCATCAGCTGTTTTTTGATTATTAATTGTATGAACATATACAGGAACCTCACTATCTTGCAACTCTTTTAACAATGATGTTTTCGCTCTATTCTCATCTATTGTCACAGCAAATGATCCATAAAAATTTTTTATTATATTCATAATCTCATCATTATCTCCAGAATAGCGATATAATGTCCATATAACATTTTTAAATCCCATACTTTTTATTTTTGTAAAATTGTTTGGATCATAAATCTGTGGAATAACTCTTTCTTGAGCATTTGGTATAGTTTCAATTATTTTTTTTAAAGCTTGTACATTATCACCTTTTACATCAGTTATAATAAATGTATCTGGATTATCACTTAACCATTTACTGAGTGTTTTCAAGGTGCAATTATGAAATTTATTTTTTTCTATAAAATAATAAAATTCATCTAAAGTTAGTGGTTCTTGTATAGTAAAACCAAAAATATTTTTAAAATTATTTTTCCAATCATGGATACAAACGAGCTCCCGATCCTTTGTAAAAGAAAAATCTATTTCAAAATATGAAAAATTATTTGCCATATTTTCATTAAGTGCTTCTATAGAATTGGTATAAGTCATTCCACCAAAAGAACCTCCTGCATGAGCAACTCTTTTCATCTCAAATTTGTTTATATCATTTAATTTTTCTTCTGAAACATTAAATAAATCATAAATTCTATCATGTGAAAAAATATATTTTTTTTGTTCTAATTTATTCATTTCAATATTTTTTCTACCATTACCACGGAGTAAACAAAGATCTTTCTTATTACTAACATAAGAGTCATCTATTTCAGAACAATAATCAACCAAGAAAAAAAATGTATCTTTTTTTATACCTTTTCTCTTTTCAAAAAGACTCTTTTGATTATGTCTATGTGCAAACCTAATTGTTGTATGTAATTTTTCATCTAACTCAATTAATGCTGGAAGTTTGAATTTTCGCTCATCTATAAAAAACTGTTTGTTTGCAATATCAAACTCAATTTTATTTTTCACCTGCGGAAAATTCCAAAATTGCAAAATAGGATTTCTCCATTGAACACTTTTTTCTTGTATTATATTTCTGTCAGAATTCATTTCATTTGATTCATCCAACAAATTCCTTCCAAGTCCAAGGTTATTGGATAAACTCATATATGAGAGAACTGTAGAACCAACATCTAACATTGATCCCTTTGTGGAAATTTTTTTTCTTTCATTGGAACTCGGATCTATGATTAAAAAAAGATTTTTTCGATCTCCTTTATCTAAAAGTTCACTAGCTGTATTTTTCATCGCAAGATGATCAGAAACTAAAACAATAATCGTATTATCTGCATAAGGAGAAGTTGCAATCCTATTGATAAAATTGGAAATCAAATAATCAGAGCATTTTACAGCATTTAACATCTGATTTTTACCATCCCTGTATTCAAAAAAAGATGTAGATTTGCAAGATTTAGCAATAGAACCAGTAGGTTGATGTGTATCCAATGTTAATGTAAAAAGAGAGAATTTTTTTCCTGTCATAGACAGTTCCTCAAAACGCTCATATAAAATATCAAAAAGAACATCATCATGTACTCCCCACCCACCAAAATCATCGACAATATTTAATCCTTCTTTATCAATATCATCAAATCCATAAACTGAATCAAAACCATGATTTCGCAACAATGCCCCTTTCCCAGCAAAGTTTAAATTTGCTCCTGCAATATACGAAAGATTATAACCTACATCTTTCATCAGATCTCCCAAGCATACTGCCGACGACAAAAAATTATCCATTCCTTCCATTGAATTTCCGCCACCTGAAGTAAAAAGAGGAATGCCACAAAGACTTGCCGTCATCCCACCAACTGTCCATCCTGTATTATTTACTTGCGCAACATTGGTAAATGAAATAGATTCTGTTTCTATTTTTTTTAAATTAGTAACTAAATCTGGAAATATCTTTTCATCAAAATACGTTCTTTCAAGACTTTCAGCATAAATAAAAACAAGATTTTTTTGATCTTTATTCTCTGAAAAAATTTTTGGTTCTTTGTAATATTTATAAAAATCATTATAAACTTTTGGATCTGAGTATTTTTTATTATCTAAATAAATTTTTAACGCATTTTGCACATCATTTACACCAGAATTCAAGATGAATGAAATTAAAATAAAAAGATACGTCAAAAAAATTACAAAAATATTTTTGGATTTATTTTCTAAAGATTTTTTCACAGACAGAAAAAGAAGAATAAAAAATAACATCAAAACAAAAACAACAAACGCAATCAACGCTGCATAATCAGAAAAACCAGCTCCATCAAATCCATATCTTAAATGGTACAATGTCGCTTCATTAATACCATCTTCTGTAAAATATGATATGCAATTGCTTGCTAAAAGAAGAAAGATTGATAACGAAGATACAAATAAAAAAGAAAAGAGATCAACTTTTGAATGAAGACTCTTGGCATATAAATAAAAACTGAGAAAAATAAAAATGATTGCTATAAAAACGCAAACAATATTCGATAAAAAATACATACACTTATAATACAACAATACCATCATGAAATAAAGAATTAAAACCCTCTCCACAAAGATTCTTGTGGAGAGGATTTTCATCTTTTAGCGTATGAGCTTCTCAGATCCGCTTTTGTAAAATTTGTTTTTTATTATGCTTTTTCGCCTTTGAACTCACGTTGCAAAAAGACCTTACCTATACTACCTGAATTAAGACAATAAAGCAAAACCATTCATACAAAATGAATGGTTTTCTCTCTCAGACTTCTATACTAAAGAATAATTTTAACCTTTATTCTTACGAAATCCTGTCCCTGCTGGAATCAAACGTCCAATAATCACATTCTCCTTAAGACCACGAAGATAATCTTTTTTGCCAGTAATTGCTGCATTGATAAGCACACGAGCAGTTTCCTGAAATGATGCTGCTGAAAGGAATGATTCTGTAGAAAGCGCTACCTTTGTAATACCGAGTATCATTGGCTCTCCTTCTGCTTCAACGCCATTTTTAGGTTTTTCTGCATTCGCATCATTAAATTCGCTCAATTCTACGATTTCACCTGGTATAAGTGTTGTATCCCCCGCATCTTTTACACGAATACGCGAAAACATCTGACGAATAATAATTTCAACATGCTTATCATTAATACCCTCACCTTGTGACGCATAAATTTCTTGAATCTCACGAACAATATATCGGTGCACTTCTTCCTTACCCATTGTTTCGTAAAGCTTTTTGAGATCAATATGTCCTTCATTGAGTTGCTGACCTTTAACAACAAGATCACCTTTTGATACATTAATTGTTGAATTTGATGCAACGTTATATTTCTTTTGTTGCTTCTTTTTCCCTTCTGCTTCAACAATAATTGTAATCATCTTACCACCATCATCTTCCACAGACACAATCTTTCCATCAATTTCAGAAATAACTGATTCACCTTTTGGTGCGCGTGCTTCAAATATTTCTTCTACACGAGGAAGACCTTGCGTAATATCAGATCCAGCCACACCACCAATATGAAATGTACGCATAGTAAGCTGTGTACCAGGCTCACCAATTGCCTGTGCTGCTACAGTACCAACTGCAGCTCCAAGAGATACAAGTTCTCTACGGCCAAGATCGACACCATAACATTTCTGACAAATACCACGAAGTGTTTTACACGCTGTTGCAGTACGAATTTTTACTTTCTCCACACCTGATTCATCAATCGCCTTTGCTTGCTCTTTGTCAATTAACACACCTGATTTCACGATTACTTCTTCTGTTTTTGGATGTTTCACTGCTCCAAGTGTTGTTCGTCCTTCTACACGTGTCGCAAATTCTGTCCCAATACGGTCTGAATCAGCACGGTAAATAAAGCCACCAGTTCTATCTCCACAATCTTCTTCTGTCACAATCACATCCTGTGCCACATCTACCAAACGACGTGTGAGATAACCAGCAGTTGCAGTACGAAGTGCTGTGTCAGCCATACCTTTACGAGCACCATGCGTTGAAATAAAATATTCCAACACATCAAGCCCTTCTTTGTATGAACTACGCACCGGCAATTCCAATGTTTCACCAGTTGCACCCGCCATAAGACCCTTCATACCTGTCATCTGCACCACGACTGATTCACTACCACGCGCTTTTGAATACACCATCGAATATACAGGTCCTTCTTTGTCGAGACCATCACGCACTGCTTTTGTAATATCATCCTTCGCCGTATTCCAAATATCAATCGCTTTGTTTTTGCGCTCTTCGTTGGTAAGCAATCCCATATTATAGTCTTCTTTCACCGCTTCAACTTTCTCACCAGCTTCTTTCAAGATTGCAGATTTTTCCTCTGGCACTGCGAGATCATCCATGCCCCAACTAATTCCAGATAATGTTACATTTTTAAATCCAAGATTTTTCACGCGATCGATAAATTGCGCTGTTTCATCCTGACCAACTGTCTCAAGCATCTTTGCTACAATGTCACGAAGCTCTTTCTTTGTCATCTCTTCATTTACAAACCGCATCTCTTCAGGCAAAATATCATTGAACATCGCACGTCCTGCAGATGTCTTATATACTTCACCATTATATTGTAAATATATTTCTGCATTGATATCAATTACATCATTTTGATACGCCAAAATTGATTCATTAATACTTCCAAAAATCTTTCCAGCACCCTTTGCTTCTGATTTGATATGTGTCAGATAATAAATTCCCAAAACAAGATCAAGAGAAGGTGTTGTAATAGGATCGCCACTTGCTGGCTTCACCAAATTCTTTGAAGAAAGCATGATATTTGCACTTTCTTCACGAGCCTTATCAGTGAGCGGTACATGTACTGCCATTTGATCACCATCAAAATCAGCATTAAACGCTGCACATACCATAGGATGAAGCTGAATTGCCTTACCTTCAATAAGCACTGGTTGAAATGCCTGAATAGATAGACGATGCAAGGTCGGTGCACGGTTAAGCATCACATAGTGATGTGAAATAATATCATCCAAGATTTCATATGCTTCTTCTGTTTCATTGTCCACCATACGACCAGCTGTACGCACGTTATGTGCATACTCACGCTCAATGAGTTTATTGATAATAAATGGTTTAAACAACTCAAGCGCCATACGTTTTGGCAATCCTGCCTGATGTAATTTGAGTTGTGGACCAATTACAATTACACTACGTCCAGAATAATCCACACGCTTACCTAAGAGATTCTGTCGGAATCGTCCTTGCTTACCCTTGAGAGAGTCTGCAAGTGAACGAAGCGCTCGACGCTGTCCAGTAGACGCTGCAACTGATGCTTGTCCACGACGAGCAGAATTATCAAAGAGTGCATCAACTGCTTCTTGAAGCATGCGCTTTTCGTTTCGCGTAATTACCTCTGGTGCATGTAATTCCATCAACTTTTTCAAACGATTATTACGATTGATAATGCGTCGATAAAGATCATTGAGATCTGACGTTGCAAAACGTCCACCGTCCAATGCAACCATCGGACGAAGATCTGGTGGAATTACAGGCACAACTGTTGGCAACATCCAATCCAATTTAATATCTGCTTTTTTAATACCTTGAAAAAACTTGATTCGTTTGAGAATTTTTTTCTTCATAATTGAATCCACTTCATCAATTTTTTCTGCAAGTTCTTTCATCACTGCATCCACATCCATTGTGAGTAAAATGTCTCGCACAGCTTCAGCACCAATACCAGCAGTAAATACCTGACCAAAACTTGTTGAAAGATTAAAATACTCCACTTCACTCAAAATCTGATACAATATAAGGTTTTTCAATGAATCACGTTTTGATCGAAACTGCTTTTTGAGTTCGGTCATTGTATCATCGTCACCTTGTGCTTTCAGCTCTTTTTGCTTGTGCTTGAATTCACTTTCGAGATTTTCCAATGCTTGTGTGCGCGCTTCCTCATCCACACTCGTCACAATATATGATGAAAAATAAATCACCTTTTCGAGTGCTTGCGGCGAAAGACCAAGTACAAGACCGATCTTGCTCGGCACGCCACGAAGAAACCAAATATGCGAAACAGGTACAGCCAATTGAATATGACCCATACGTTCACGACGAATAATTGATCGCGTTACTTCAACACCACATTTGTCACATGTAATACCCTTATAACGAATGCGCTTGTATTTTCCGCAATAACATTCCCAATCTTTTGACGGACCAAAAATTCTTTCACAAAAAAGACCTTCCATTTCATATCGCTGTGTACGATAATTAATTGTTTCTGGTTTTGTTATCTCACCGTTTGACCACTCCAAAATATTTTCTGGAGAAGCTAGTTTGAGTCGGACGCTATCAAAATCACTTACTTTTGTTATGTTGTTTTCCATATATTTGATCTACATTAATTCTTATGATGCTTATTTTTCTTCTATTTCTGCATCTTTTGCATCCTTGTCATCTGACTCGACCTTTTGTCCGATGAGTTCTACATCCAAACAGAGACCTTTGAGCTCATTCACGAGAACATGAAATGATGCTGGGAGGTTTGGACTTTTAATTTCTTCACCTTTAATGATAGATTCATATGCTTTTGAACGGCCAAGCACATCATCTGATTTAATTGTAAGCATTTCTTGCAATGTATGTGCTGCACCATAACCTTCAAGTGCCCACACTTCCATTTCTCCAAAACGTTGTCCACCAAACTGTGCCTTACCACCAAGCGGCTGCTGTGTAATCAATGAATATGGACCAATTGAACGCATATGCAACTTATCATCTACCAAATGGTTTAGTTTCAAAATATACATCACACCAACTGTCGACTCATTGTCAAATGGACGTCCTGTCTTACCATCAATTAGATTGATTTTTCCGCTCTCTGGAAGTCCTGCTGATTTTAATTCACCCTTAATGTCTTCTTCAGTCACACCATCAAGCGCAGGCGTTGCTACCGTATATCCGTGTGCAAGTGCTGCCCAACCGAGATGTGTTTCAAGAATCTGACCGATATTCATACGACTCGCCACACCAAGTGGATTCAAAATCACATCAACTGGAGTTCCGTCTGGAAGATACGGCATATCCTCTACTGGTGCGATACGTGAAATTACACCCTTATTTCCATGACGTCCCGCAAGCTTATCACCTACTGCAATTTTTCTGAGTTGTGCGACAGAAATTTGAATTTGCTGACTCACGCCTGTCGGAAGACGATCACCTTGTTCACGTGTAAAGATTTTGATGTCAACTACTTTACCGTGCTCACCATGTGGCAAATACAATGATGAATCTTTCACATCACGTGATTTCTCACCAAAAATCGCTCGAAGAAGTCGTTCTTCAGCTGTGAGGTCGCCCTCACCTTTTGGTGTGATTTTTCCTACCAAAATATCTCCTGAAGAAACTTCCGCTCCAATTCTGATAATACCAGTCTCATCGAGATTTTTCAGACGATCCTCACCAATATTTGGAATATCACGCGTCACTATCTCAGGACCGAGTTTTGTATCACGCACATCAAGTGTAAAATCTTCAATATGAATTGAGCTATATCGATCATCTTGCAATACTTTTTCTGATACAATGATTGCGTCCTCAAAATTAAATCCTTCCCATGGCACAAATGCTACAAGCATATTTTGTCCAAGAGCAAGTTCACCATGATCTGTAGAAGAGCCGTCTGCAAGAAGTTGACCTTTTTTTACCATCTGTCCTTTTTGTACACGCGGCACTTGATTCATAGAAGTAAGTGTATTTGACTTCATAAATGTATGAAGAACATATTCCCGCTTGTATTTCTTTTTCTTTGATCCTGCTGGTGCATTTTCTTCTACAATAATATGATTGCCATCTACAGCAACTACCTTACCAGAATTTTTTGCAATCACTGCCTGACCAGAATCTGCAGCTGCTTTGTCTTCAATACCCGTTCCAACCAATGGTGCTTCTGGTTTTACACATGACACTGCTTGTCGTTGCATGTTTGAACCCATCAAAGCACGGTTTGCATCATCATGCTCGAGAAATGGAATAAGTGCAGTTGCGACAGAAATACATTGCTTTGGTGAGACATCAATATATTCCACAGTTGTCACATTTACCATATCTGGCTCACCGCCAATACGTGCCTCAATCATCTTATTAACAATGTTTCGATCTTCGTCAAGCTTTGTGCCGCCATGTGCAATTGTCAATCGATCTTCAACCGTTGCATTTACATACTCGACATTCTCAGTCACAAATGGTGCAACTTTGATTGTGTCTTTTTTTTCTTTTTTAACAATTTTCTTTGCAAGAGCCTCATCAACCTTTGTTCCGGATTTTGCCCCACCTGCTTTTTCAGCCAAAATACGCCCAATAAGTTTTTTCTCAGAATTTTTTACTTCCTGACTTACCTGTAGATACGGTGTTTCAAGAAATCCATATTCATTAATACGTGCATATGTCGCCAAGTGACCAACTAAACCAATATTTGGACCCTCAGGCGTTTCCACTGGACAAATACGCCCATAATGAGAATTGTGCACATCACGCACCTCAAACCCAGCACGCTCACGTGTAAGACCGCCTGGTCCAAGTGCTGAAAGACGTCGCTTATGCTCAAGTTCTGCAAGTGGATTTACTTGATCCATAAACTGAGATAGTTGCGAGCTGGAGAAAAATTCTTTAATTGCTGCTGCTACTGGACGTGTATTTATAATTTGTCCTGGCACAACTGTTTCTGGATCACATGTACTCATACGGTCTTTAATATTGCGTGCCATACGCGCAAAACCAATACGCATCTTGTTTTGGATAAGTTCACCCACACCACGCACGCGACGATTACCCAAATGATCAATATCATCAGCAGTTGCTACTGGATCATTATTCATACGAATAATCTCTTTGATGATCAATATAAAATCTTCAACATTCAAAATACGATTTTCTGGAATGTTTTCGCGGTCAATATCAAGTCGCTGATTCAAACGATATCGTCCTACAGCACCAAAGTCATAACGATCAAAGTTAAAAAACATTGCATCAATCATTTGCTTTGCATTTTCTTCAGTTGCAAGATCTCCTGGACGTACTCGTTTGTACACCTCTTTATACCCTTCACCTTGCGTAGTCGTAATATCTTTTGCAAGCGTCTCACCAATATGATCCACATCAAATACTTCCACATCATCAGAAAATAACGCACGAATCTCATCGTCACTACCAAATCCAAAAGCACGCAAAAGTGCCGTCACAGGAATTTTACGTTTGCGATCAATCTTGACATAAATCACACCATCGCGATCTGTTTCTAACTCAAGCCATGCTCCACGATTTGGAATAATTTTGGCACCAAAGAATTTTTTCCCTTTGATATATTCCATTGAAAAAAATACACCAGGAGAACGAATAAGCTGCGAAACGATAACACGCTCCACACCATTGATGATGAATGTTCCACGATCTGTCATAAGTGGATATTCACCAAAATAGATTTCCTGTTCCTTTACTTCACCAGTTTTCTTAAATACAAGCCTTGCTGTTGCACGAAGCGGTGCCTCAAAAGAAATATTCTTTGCCCGTGCCGTCATCTCATCATACTTTGGTTCATCTAAGAAATAATCAGACAAACTTAATTCCATTTCTTTTCCTGCAAAATCAACGATTGGATTTACTTCATCCAATAGTTCTTGCAATCCCTTCTCCAAAAACCAATCATATGAAGATGTCTGCGCTTCAATAAGATTTGGCAATGACACAGCTAATTGCTTCTTGAAAAACTTTCGTTTTGCAAGCGATGATGAGGCGCTGAATTTCCCCTTCACCTTCATTTTCTTGTTTTCAACCATAAAAAGACCTCCCACCAACTCGATATCCCTCACTTTGATCAACGTCTTGAAAGCAAAGATAATATCTTTCCAGTGGAGTTTTCTGATGATTAACTATTTAATTGTCGCACAAAATTGTCCGATGATGCATCCAATTTGACACGTAAAACCTTGTTTATCAACAAGAAACCCGCATCATTAAAGTGGATTATTTTCAGTACATTCCATGCTAACAAATTTATAAATTTTTGTCAACTCACAATTCAAAATTATTCATTTTTCTTTGATGATATATATTAAGTATTGTTTATGAATATGTATTTTTACTCAAACAAAAACCATCTATTTTAATACTAAAAAATAGATGGTTTTAAAAATGTTAAAGTAATTTATTAATAAATTACTTTAACATAAGAGATTTCACATACATTTGAATTCTCATATATGCGTAAAAATATCTCTCGACCAGTTACTGCTGCCATCTGAATTAACTCCATGTTTTCTGCAAACATAGGATGATCTTTGTAAAGTGAATAGTAAACTCCCTCTGCCAAAGAACAATTTGCATGATCTTTTTCATGTCTGTTCTCCTTATTGTTAAGGTTCAATGTGTTACTTGGGTTATCCAAGCACCAATGATATATATAACAGTTTATGTATAACATTGGTGTGTGGATGTTTAGTCTATATTTTCGATAGAATACATAACTCCCTGCATAATATCATGAGATACTCTCAATCCTCCTATAGAAAAATATTGTCCTAATGGCCCTATAAAAAAACCTCCCTGATAACCTCCAGTAATAACAAGTGATCCATCAATTGTTTTAATGTATCGTTGTGTGTTGGATTTTTCTGTATTGGAAAAATACGCTTTGTAATGCTCCACCCACAATTCCCCCGATGTTCGTTTTTCGCCATTCCATCGTACGCGATATTCATTGAAAACAATATCACAGTAGTAATTGTATGTACCA
>PDWI01003588.1_pt1 | contig 21749 bp, 22 predicted proteins | sample 1430891 | NCBI WGS metagenome assembly PDWI01 (sample SAMN01162508, study PRJNA174530) | Oral metagenome, whole genome shotgun sequencing project. | biome: Marine environment; feature: Marine mammal; material: Swab sample of the gingival sulcus; isolation source: swab sample of gingival sulcus... | reverse complement strand
AACACAGATACATCCATTTTTCAATAATGCTTCTGCTTGCTCACCGTTTAATTCGTTTTGTGTAGCACAAGGCATCGCAACATCACAAGGAATTCCCCAAGGACGCTCACCTTTTACAAACTTAGCAGAAGGGTATTTTTCAACATATTCGTGGATTCTCGCTCTTTTCACGTTTTTAAGCTCCATAACGTATGCTAATTTTTCCGCGTCGATACCTTCCTCGTCGTAGATATAACCTGAAGAGTCAGACATTGTAACTACTTTTCCTCCTAATTGAGTTGCTTTTTGACAAGCAAATTGAGCTACATTTCCAGAACCTGAAATAAGAACTGTTTTTCCTTTGATAGTATCATTTTTGGTCTTAAGCATATTTTCAGCAAAATAAACCGCTCCGTATCCAGTAGCCTCAGGACGAATTAGAGATCCTCCCCAAGCCATACCTTTACCTGTAAGTACACCTGTAAATTCATTACGAAGTTTCTTGTACATTCCGAATAAGTAACCAATTTCTCTACCTCCAACACCGATATCTCCGGCTGGTACGTCAGTGTTTGCTCCGATATGACGGAATAATTCACTCATAAACGCTTGGCAGAAACGCATAATTTCAGCATCTGATTTTCCTTTTGGATCAAAGTCAGAACCTCCTTTTCCACCTCCCATTGGAAGTGTAGTAAGAGCGTTTTTAAATACTTGCTCAAAAGCCAAGAACTTCAAGATAGATAAGTTTACTGATGGGTGGAAACGTAAACCTCCTTTGTAAGGTCCTATCGCTGAGTTCATCTCGATACGGAAACCTCTGTTAGTTTGGATTTCTCCTTTGTCATCTACCCAAGGAACTCTGAACATAATTACTCGCTCAGGCTCTACCATACGAAGTAATAGATTCTTACCGTCGTACTTTTTGTTCTCTGCAATGTAAGGGATTACTGTTTCTGCAACCTCTTCCACAGCTTGTAAAAACTCTGGTTCATGTTGGTTTCTTGCCTTAACCAAATTCATGAATTCTTGTATTTTCATTTTCATAAATTACTATTGTGTTATGTTGATAAATCAATAATTTGTAGTACAAAGATAATTAAATTTTGATAAATCGTGAAAAAAAATATTTTTTTTGAGACTTAAAATTTTAAAACTCTAAAACGGTTTCGTTTTTAGTTATTTTACTTGTGGTTAAAGTGTTTATTATGAGTGTTTTTTTATACTTTTTGGTGTTAATAATAAAAGTCCCAATCTCACTTCTTTTAAACGAGATTGGGACTTTAACTATCTGCTTTTTGTCCGATTATTTATTTTAAATGCAAGAAACACATAGGAGTTCCTGTAGTTGTAATAATAGCCTTTTCACTCATTTTATCCGTTTTAGGATCGTATACAAAAAAGCCATTATCCGTGGTGGTTGATAGACCGAAGATAACCTTATCCTTATATAGGCCTACGGAAACACCAAAATTATTACTTCTAGGAGTTCCTAAACGCTTGATTGTTTTCGCTTTTAAGTCAATTTTTACAGGGAAGATAACTCTATCTTTAAACCAGTCAGGTTTAGACGAATAGTAAGCAGGTACGTTAGCTGTAGCATATATGATGCCATTTCCGGCATACTTCATCATCACAATATAACTTGCTTTATTTTCTTCGCCCTCAATTGCTGTTTGTGTTATTTTGAACTGATACGATTTATCGAAGTCAGTTTCTCCTTTTTTAATTCTTAAGAAACCAGCTTCTTGTCCTAAAAATCCAAAACCACTAATGCAATTGATGTAAATATCCCCTTGTTCATCTATAAACATTGAATAATCATCAGATTCTGGTTTTGTAGGCATTGACATTCCTGCAGTTTCCTCTGTAATCATTCTGATAGGTTTGTCTGTTTTCAAATCAATTAACAGAACATCTACTTTGCGGCGCATAGGGTCAGACATATGTGTATCTCCCTTTATTTGGTTAAGGGCAACGAATAAAATACCATCTCTAGCAACCATTTGGCAAGGGTCTGGATTTTTATCTCCTACTCCATATTCAGAAATATTTATTTCTTTGATAAGGGTAAGTTTGTCTTTGTCAAATACGCCTATTATTCCCATAAAACTGTAAGAAACATAGATTTTATTTCCTACTATTTCTAGTGCATTTGCACCAGAATTGGCAGGTAATAGTACCTCTCCATTGTCTACTAATTTGTTTTTTGAAAAAGTCTGTCTTTTTAAAAGATTACTTGTTACTCCCCACCCTGGAAGTGTATAAACGTCCTTACCCCTAACAACGGGAACTGAGGCATAGGTCGTTTCCATCGCTTGTTTATTATCATAAGTGGCAGGATCTATGTTTTTGATTAACTGCATATATGCAGCTCCTGTCATCCCATCAGGGTTTGGAATCCTTGTTCCCATAAGAATGTCTTTTGTTACGTTGTCAGTAGGTGGTTCAGGATTGTTTGGTTCATCATTTTCACTACAAGAAACGACTCCCAAAAATACTACGCTAAGGGCTATCAGTTGCCAACTTTTGAAAAATCTGTTCATTTGTTTTACTTTTTTGTTAATAAATTATTTCATTTTAATAAACTTCTTCTGTTGTGTTGAATGAATTTTGGAGTTGTGAAAGGGGGTATGTTTATATGTTTTTTTAGCACTCATTATTCTTTCTACCTAACTCCTAACTATTTAAAAAGATATCTAAATTTCACTGCAAAATTACGTCCTGGCAGAGGTCTGTTAAACTCTGAAATGACAGTTGTATCGGTAACATTATTGGCTTGTAAGCCTATAATATAACGTTGGTTTTCAAAACTATGTTCAATTCCTATATCTATGGTTGTGGCACGAGGAATATGTTTTTCTGGAAAATTACTTTTGTCAAAATGGTAGAAGTATTCTTCCACAAATGAGAGGTCTGTAAACAAACGGCTATTTTGACCAAAACCACCAAATAAATTTTCTCTGTGTAATTCCAATCCAGCATTAGCAAAAAGATAAGGAATATTAGGCATTCTATCTCCTTTGGTGTGATTAGGAACGATACCTCCCTTTTCATACTTTCTCACATCTCGTAAATCTTGATAAGTAGCGTTGGAGTATAAATATAAGAAGGGAGTAGCATCCCATTTTAATTCAATTTCACCACCAATTGTTCGCATTTCTCCAAAATTAGAATAATAAGATTGTAGAGGTCCTCCATCAAATTTAATCATATTTTTAAGATACATATAAAAACCATTTATCTCCAAGTTAAACAATCCATTAGGAGTGTTTTTACTGTACATCAATCCTACATTACAGCTCGTATTGCGTTCAGGGATTAAATCTCCTGATGCACGAATAAGAAAACCATCACCTAGCAATTCTTTGTCAGAAGGCAAACGCACGTCGTAAGATGCGGAGGCTTTTAATAGAAATTCTGGAGTAAAACGATAACGAATAGCCTCATTAATTCCCCAATTTGTCTTAAAATTATCTACATCTTCTATCTTCAGAGTACCAATATTCAAAGGTGGTGCTAATTGCGTTTTCATTCTATATTGATAGTATTTTGCTGTAATAGAGTTGGTAAATTTATTATCCCAAAAGCGCATCTCATGATTTAAGCCCGTTACCCAGCCGTACATATCACTATCGTAATTGGTTTTGTGACCAAGTTCCTTATCTTTTAGTGGGTCAGAAGGTTTTCCTTTACTGTAATTTAAGGTTGTGTTCAAATTGATAGAACTCCAATCATTTAGTAAGTAATTGAGATTTAATTTTGTAATAAAAACGTTCTTTTTGTTTGTGGCGTCACTTGGAGTACTAATTTCACCACCGTTTGCTGTCTTGGGTTCGTATGTTTTTCCATTCCAACGATAACGTTGCATTGCTTTATCTTGAAATTTGAAAATCGTATGAGCAAAAGTTATATCCAAATCAAAGTCCAATCCTTCCACGAAAAAATCTTCTTTTTCAAAAGAAGGGGCAATAAAGAGAGCGTCAGCAAAACTCTCAGCCTCTTGAATGTTGAATTCAATTCCTTGTATTTGTTTGGCTGTTTTGGTATAAGCCAATTCGACTTTTGCTTTGTCAAACCACAATTTATTCTTTTTGGCAGTAATAGAACCGCCAATCGTATATTTTTTAAATCGATCGTGATCTCGCTTGATAAAAGTACCTTTTCTTAATGGCAATTCCATTTTGTAATTATTGTCCGAATAGGTATAAAATCCTCCTATCCCAAATTCATAATCATTCTTACTTCTTTTAAAAACAGTACTGACTTTGTGGGTGTTGAAAGATGCTAAAGTATAGCTCAAGTCCATATATTTGGGAGGATATTCTTTGAGTACAATGTTTACTGCTCCGCCAATTGCCGAGCCACCCAATTTTGCAGGAACGATGCCTTTATAGATTTCGATTCGTTCAATCATATCAATTGGGACATCGTTAAAGTCCATAAAATCGGCATTTTCATTCATCGGTGTTTCGTCAACAAAATAGCCAATACGCTTTCCTTCTAAACCTCGCAATGAAATACGAGAACTACTCCCTACACCTCCTGTATTTCGTAATTTTACGCCTGTGGTTTTTGATAAAACATCGGCTACGTTGCTTACCGTTCCTTTGAGTTCATTCATTGAAATCACAGAAATAGGCATTGCATTTTCTCTGATTTTTCGAGTCTCTGATTTGGCTGTAACAACCACTTCTTTTAAAGATTCAGAAGATTCTTTGAGCAAAATTCGAAGGTTTGTTACATCTTTGTCTTTCACGTCAATTCGACGAGAATATTCTTGATAACCAATATAAGAAACTTTAAGTAAATACGTGCCTTTGGGAATATTTTTAAGGCTAAATGCCCCATTCTCATCTGTTGAAACTCCTGCGTTTGTTTTTGGTAAATAGACATTTACTCCAAATAATTTTTCTCCCGTTTTATTATTCAAAACGACGCCGTTTATCGTTCCTCGTTGTGCGAAAACAGTACTCCCTAAAACTAACATTAAAAAAAATACAATGAATTTTTTCATATCTTTTAAAATTTTCTACTTTTGTTATTTAGAATGATTTTAGGTAACAAAAGTAGAATAATGTGAAAAACCTAAATTTAATCTGAGCAATAAAAAATTTAATCTGAGCAATTATTTTAATATGGACTTTTTACGTTTTAATGAGCAAAATTTTGAAGAGTATATATATAATTTAAATACAAATCTTCTTACTCGTAAAAAAGGTGAAGTTAATTTATGCCCTTCTGATTTTGAGAAGTATAATTTAGGTTTTTTGGACGTGAAGATAGAGCAAAAAGGGAATGTTTGGATGTATTGTAGAAAAGGTAATTTGAAAGAAAATATCATGCTCAATCATCAAGATAATAGTGATTGTGTGTTTTTGTTTTTTTCAAAGAAAGATAGTTTTTCTATAAATCAAAGAACGAAAAAGCACAGGAAATATCTGGCTAATACGCATGGTGTTTATTTCATGAATAAAAACACTCTTCAAGAGACAGATATTATTCTAAAAGATAGAGATATAGAAGATGTTGGGTTTCAAATTCCAATCTCTTATTTTGAGCAGTTAGTTAATTCATATCCAGATTTGTTTGGAGAGCCATTTAGAAGATATCAAAGAGGAGAATCGTTTTTCTTAACAGAGGATTTTACTCCTACCACGGCTTTACATTACGGTATTCTTTCACAAATAGAAAACAGTCATTTAATGGGGACTTCCAGTAATGCGTATGTCGATGCTAAAATTCTAGAGCTGTTGAGTATGTGTTTTCAATCTTTAAGAAATAAAAAAACGGCCAATTCAAGTAATATTATTAATTATGATAAGATAAATGAGGCGTCATTTATTTTAACTTCTAACCTTGATAATCCTCCATCTGTAAGGGATTTAGCCTTACAAGTAGGCGTGAACCCTAATGTGTTGCAATCAGGTTTTAGAGAGTTTTTTCATAATACAGTTTATGGATATTTATTTGAGTATAAAATGCAACTTGCTACCCAACTTTTAGAAAATACCCACAAACCTATTGCTGAAATAGCTATTCAATGTGGGTACGAATACCTATCGCATTTCTGTACTGCTTTTAAACGAAGATTTGGGGTTACGCCTAAAAATTGGAAACAGCGATAAAAAAATATAAAAATATTATATCTTTGTTATTATAAAAAACAACGTTATGAAAAAAATAGTTTTCTTTTTACTTATTTCGACAAGTATTTTTATGCAATCGTGCAAAACTGATACTCCACAAAATTATAAAGTAATGACTTATAATATAAGGTATGACAACTCTTGGGACACGATTAATCATTGGAACCTAAGAAAGCAGAAAGTGGTACAATTAATCAACTTTTATAAGCCTGATATTTTAGGAGTTCAAGAGGCGTTACACCAGCCATTACAATATTTGGATAAAGAGTTGAAAGGCTATAATTTCGTTGGAGTAGGGCGAGAAGACGGTCAAACAAAAGGAGAATATGCACCGATTTTTTATAATGTTCAAAAATGGAAATTGCTACGGCAAAATACTTTTTGGCTTTCGGAAACACCCGATAAAGTTTCTGTAGGTTGGGATGCTGTTTTGGAGCGAATTTGTACGTATGCTTTATTAGAAGATAAAAAATCAGGTAAAAAAGTATGGGTATTTAACACACATTTTGACCACCAAGGAGAAAAGGCTCGTGAAAATTCGGCAACATTGTTACTCACTAAAATTGAAGAGTTGAATACAGAAAAATATCCAATGATTTTAATGGGAGATTTTAACTCAAAACCTGAAAGTAAACCTATCCAAAAACTTATCGCTAACCTTGATTGGAAATTGAAGGAAAATCCTCAAGCATTATTTGGTCCTCGAGCAACTTACAATGATTTTAATATGGAAAAAGTGCCAAACGTTTGGATAGATTATATTTTTACACGTTCTCTAAAGGTCAGTTCGTATACGCATTTAGACCACCGATTGGACAATACTCGTTATATTTCCGATCATTTTCCAGTATTGGTGGAATTCGAATTATAATAGCTTAGATAAATAAACACCTACGAATACGGCTATAATTCCCAACAAAAGGGAAAGTAACATATAAGGTAAAAAACTAAAATAATCGCCATTTTTAAGGAAAAGGTGGTTTTCGTATGCAAAGGTTGAAAATGTGGTAAAACCTCCACAAAAACCTGTGGCTAAAAGTAAGGTATAATTTGATGAAAACGATGAATTTTTAGCCGTATAGCCTAAAATAATACCTATTAGTAAACTTCCTACAATGTTTGCTAACATTGTTCCGTAAGGGATGGCATTTTCAAGATTATTCAACCATTTTCCTAATAAATATCGGCATACACTTCCTAAGCCTCCTCCTGCAAAAACAAGTAGTAAAGATTTCATCTATCTATTTTTTTAATTTTTCAAACGGAATATCCTCGGCATCTATCCAGTTCCATTTTCCTGTAACAGTTCCTTTGTTCAAAGTCATAAAACCAGGATTTGCTCTAATCATTGTTTTTAGAGTCGTTTCATCGCAGAAGAGCATTTCCAAAGGAAGGCCTAACCCTGCAAATTCTTCCAATGTAGAGGCGGTCAAAGCGTAGGCTGTAAAACCATTCTTCTTAGCATTTTCAAGGACTTTTTTAGTGATTTCAACACCGTCCTTATCGCTTTGCGAAAGATTATGAGAAATGAAAAGTAAGACATTATCAGCTTTTAAAACGTCTTCTGTTACATTATTACCGTCTTTGTTCTCTAAAAAGAAATCGTGAATCGGAGGCTCTTCGTCACTATTGTCTTTGTATTCCATTCCTTCAGGGATGTTTTTCCCAATGGCATAAGGTCTAAAATCAATAATTGGAAGATGTACCAACACGTGATAAGTGATGTAAAGAAAAGTCAAAAATGACAGAAAAGACAACCATTTTCCAATAGTAGGAGGGAAGATAGGTTTTATGTATTTTAACCCTAGTAATAAAATGATAATAAGGGTCATAAATACCACATTCTTATAAAATGTTCCCCAAGTGGATAGTTTTACCGCATCGCCAAAGCAACCGCAATCCGTAACTTTATTGTAATAAGCAGAATACCAGGTCAAAAATAAGAATACCAACATAATTCCGAAAGTTCCCCAAACGGTTAATTTTGGTAAATTTCCTAAAAATAAGAGTACTCCAAGCATAATTTCAAATAAAATCAAAGCAATTCCAAGAGGAAGAGCATAAGGTATTAGAAATTCTAAATTGAGTACATCTTCCGAAAAATATTCTTTGAGTTTAATAGCCGTTCCGATAGGGTCAACTAATTTTACAAACCCTGAAAAAAGAAAGGTTACCGCTACAATAAATCGACAAATTTGGACTAGAATTTTCATAGGAAATTTTATTTTGTCCGCTAAATTAAATAAAAAAAGTAAATTAGAAAGGATACTTTATTTGTTTTTTAGGCTAAAAACGTTTCTAATAAAAAAATATCCAATTCGTGGATAGATAGTGTCACACGAATTGGATAAAATATTTTAAATCTTTTAAGTTTTATTCACTCAAATGTATCAAAGCAAAGACAGCGTAATTAATCATATCTTGATAATTCGCATCAATTCCTTCGGAAACAATTGTTTTTCCTCTGTTGTCTTCAATTTGTTTTACTCGAAGTAACTTCTGTAAAATCAAATCAGTGAGTGAACTTACACGCATATCTCGCCACGCCTCGCCGTAATCGTGGTTTTTGTCTTCCATTAATTTTTTGGTGGTGGCAATATGCTTTTCGTAGAGTTCGATTGCCTCATCAGGCAACATATCTGGTTGCTCCACGACTCCTTTTTCTAACTGAATAAGAGCAATAATGGAATAATTTATAATCCCAATAAATTCAGACTTTTCGCCCTCATCTACTTTGCGAGTGGCATTTTCTTGAAGTTGTCTGATGCGTTGTGCTTTGATAAAAATTTGGTCGGTAAGCGACGGTAATCGCAAAATACGCCAAGCACAACCATAATCCTTTAACTTCTTTGAATATAGGTTTTTACACTCTTTGATGACGGTGTCGTATTGTTGAGAGGTATTTTCTTTATTCATTTTTTGCTCTATATTTTAGTTAATTACGCAAGCCATTGCGTCCAAGGAATTCTCGCTAAGAAAATTAACAATGTTAATGCATAAAAAATAGCGAAAGCCTTGAATTTTCCTTTATCTGTCGTACGTTTTTTATGTTTTGACCAACCGATGGTTACTAATATTGCTCCAATAAGCATCATCATAGGGTGCTCTACAAGTTTAAGACGTAGAACAGAGTTTTTCATTACTTCGCCCATATTCGCATATACACTTGCGTATGTGTAAATCAACATAAATGTACCTACTAAAAATTGAGTATGTACTGCAATAAGGGTAATAAGCCCTAATTTTTTATCCAAAGGCTTAAACGATTTTTTCTGTGTCCAGCCAATAATAGCGTTTATAACCGTAATTACGATTAGTAATAATACTGCATAAGCAATAATAGAATGTGTTTGTAACATATTGTCTGTTTTATAATTTCGGTAAAAGTACTACTTTTCTTCGAAATAGCGATGAAATTATAAATTTAATGACAATGTTGCTGTTACAATCCCTTTATTTTGAGATAATTCTGATGTTTTCAATTCTGGGTATTCTGGATAGAAATTATAAGGGCTCGTTTGATATTGTTTTTGATAAGCTATATCAAATCTTCCGCCTTTAAATTTGTAACCTGTTCCTAATGAAAATCCTCGCAAGGCATCTGTTTTTAAAGACTCTTTATAAGGACTTGCCTCATAGTGATAACCACCTCTTAAATAGAACTTTTTAATAACCCATTCCGTTCCTATACGCAATTCGCCAACACTTCTTAATTCGTTATTGAATTTTTTGTTTTCATCAGTAAAAACACTTTTTTGGTAAGTGATATTTCGATAGTTCTTATGCGTATAATCCAAACTTATCAGCCCCGATTTTCCAAATACATACGCCACACTTGCTGTAACTCTACTCGGTGTTTTCAGTTTGTATTCGTAATAATTTCCCTCTTCTCTTGAGTTTAGAACATTTGTGCCGTTTACGTCAATTGACATTCTTTCTCCTGATGTTTCTTCTGACAAATTATACCAAGTAGGCGAGTGGTAAGCAAGTCCTAATCGTAAACTTTTGATAGGTCTTCCGATGATTCCAAAACTCATTGAAACACCATTTCCAGTAACAAATAACTCTTGTTGAAGTCGAGCATCAAGCGTATTAGAGCCTGTGTCATAGTTATTTTCTCTTAAAAGAGTTTTTTGATAAAAGTCTAATTCATAAGTATTAAGAGACACTCCCAAATACAAATCATTATTATATTTTGTTGAAAACGCAAAGGTATTTTTCTTGTTTTTTCCCTCTTTGGTAGATTCAAAAGATTGTCCATTTGAAAGTGGAAAAGCAGGTTTTTTGGTAGAGGGATCATTTATAAATTTAGGATTATTACTGTTTCCTTTGGCAATCCACATCTCTCTAAAATCATACGAGTTGTTAAAATTAAAACTAAAAGCCGTTTTATTCCACCCTTTTTTCTTGTAAGGCGAACTAAAAACAAATGCTCCACCTGCTTGTGATAGTGAATTGTAATCGTTGTCAGACTTTACCTTATTATTATAATAGGTGGCATCTATCACGTCGTTGGCTAATCCTAATGTTACAGATAAATTTGTAGAGTTAAATACACTACCTCCTGCTGGATTAATTCCGATAGCAGATAAATCTCCGCCCAAAGCCCCAAATGCTCCACTCAAACCGTTGAAACGTGCTGTTCCTCTAATTTGTTCTTGAGAAAATAATACTCCAGCATCGTTGTAACTAATAGTTTGCGCGATTCCTAATTGAGCTGTTAATAATAAACCGAATAAATATATTGTTTTTTTCATTTTTCTTTTTTTTTAATGATGTAAGGTGTTGTGATAGTTTTGCTTATCGTCTTCGATAACTTCCGCTACTTCTTCTGCTACTACTTCCACTGTCGCTACTTCTGCGAGAATAACCGCTTGAAGAACTGCTACTACGTGAGCTTGAAGTTGAAGGTGTGTAACTCGGTGTTCTACTACTGCTACTACTTGGTGTATAAGTAGGTGTTCTTCTTTCATAAGTTCTTCTTCTTGAAGAAGAAGTGCTACTTCTTTTTCTGTACACCTTTGGTGTAGTCGTTCTTCTGCTAGATGATGAACTTCTTCGAGAAGATTTGTAAGACGGTTGTTTTTTATTTCTGTAAGAAGAATTATCTCTAGTTTGATAATTACGTCTAGTTGTACTTGACGGAGAGGTTCTTCTTCGAGTGTTGTAATCTCTATAAGTTCTATCCGTTGTTCCTCTTCTATTATATCGTCTAGAAGGGGTTCTTCTTTCGTAATAACTATTACCACTTCTTCGCTTGTTATATGCTGGAGTTTTTACAGCAGAGGCTCTACCGTTTCTCGTGTCATATCTTCTACTATGTGTGTCGTAAGAAGTTCTTTTTCCATAAGTTCCACTTCGCTTATAATAAGGCCTGTAGTAATAGGAGTTAGAATAGTAATGGTTTCTATAAGGTGAATAGTATGAATACGAAGGGTAGTGATAATATCCATAATCATAGTAATATGGGCTATAATAGTATGGGTTATATCTATAATGGTGATGAGGGTTGTAGAACATATCATAATACCAATCATATGAGTGATAATGTCCATATCTCCAAGGGCGATAAAAATCATTGTAATAATAAGCACCATAATAGTTATGGTAGAATGGACTATACCAAGAATATGAGAAACTTGGGTAATAGTTCTGTATCTCAATGCTGATATCTTCTGTGTATTCCCAAGGAGCATTTTCCTCATCTTCATAAGAATCGTACTCCTCTATATCGGTAAAAATATCATTTCCCTCCAAATTATGTAGGTCTTCCAACCTTTTAGAAAAATAGTTAGAGGAGTAATTACCCTTTGGTTTTTGTCTTTTCTGATACTGACGATGTTGTTTCTTCCTCTTTACGGTAACGATTTCGTCTTCGTAAATACCGTCAGAGTCATAAGCCCCTTGATAGGTGATACAAGAGGATAGAGTCATCGCCAATAGTAGCCCTGTTGCTACTAAGATATTCCGAGTATTATTGCTTAAAAGGTTCATAATATGATATTTTTATTTGTTCAACAATATAAAAAGCGTAATTTTGTCGAAAAGTAACACTTTTTTACAAATTATATACAATATTTATGCCAAAAAAAGTATGGGAAAAAAATTAACAGAAAGAAAAGAAGATTATTCAAAGTGGTATAACGAACTCGTTGTAAGAGCAGACTTAGCAGAGAACTCAGGAGTGAGAGGTTGTATGGTGATTAAGCCATACGGATTTGCTATTTGGGAAAAGATGCAAGCAGAATTAGATAGAATGTTCAAAGAAACAGGGCATCAAAATGCTTATTTCCCATTGTTTATACCAAAATCATATTTAAGTAAAGAGGCGGCTCACGTGGATGGTTTTGCCAAAGAATGTGCCGTAGTTACGCACTATCGATTAAAGAATTCGGAGGACGGAAAGGCCGTTGTTGTTGACCCTGAGGCTAAATTAGAGGAAGAGTTGATTGTTCGTCCTACTTCTGAAACGATTATTTGGGACACTTACCGTAGATGGATAGAATCTTATAGAGATTTGCCAATTTTGGTAAACCAGTGGGCGAATGTTGTTCGTTGGGAGATGAGAACAAGATTATTTTTGCGTACAGCAGAATTTTTGTGGCAAGAAGGACATACGGCTCACGCTACTGAGAAAGAGGCATTAAAAGAGGCAGAGCAAATGTTAGATGTCTATGCTGATTTCGCTCAAGATTTTATGGCGATGCCAGTTATCAAAGGATTAAAAACGGAAAGCGAACGATTTGCAGGAGCAGTAGAAACTTATTGTATCGAAGGTTTGATGCAAGATGGAAAAGCCTTACAGGCTGGTACTTCACACTTTTTGGGACAGAATTTTGCGAAAGCATTTGATGTGAAATTTACTTCTAAAGAAGGAAAACAAGAGCACGTTTGGGCTACTTCTTGGGGAGTTTCTACTCGATTAATGGGAGCGTTGATAATGACGCACTCCGATGATTTAGGGTTGGTTTTACCTCCAAGATTAGCACCGATACAGGTGGTTATTGTTCCAATTCACAGAACAGACGAGCAGTTAGAGGCGATTTCTGAGAAAATGGAAGAGTTGTCTAAATCATTGAGGAAAAGAGGGATTTCTGTGAAGTTTGACGCAAGAACAACTCACAAGCCAGGTTGGAAATTTGCAGAGTACGAATTAAAAGGAGTACCATTGCGAATTGCTATTGGACCTCGTGATTTGGAAAATGGTACGTTGGAAATTGCTCGACGAGATACTTTGAGTAAAGAAAGTATTTCGCAAGATAATGCGGTAGAGTACATCGAGAAAACATTGGAAGAAATCCAAGAGAGTTTGTTTAATAAAGCATTGTCTTACAGAGAAGAACATATCACAAAGGTAGATACTTTCGAAGAGTTTAAGGAAGTTTTGGAGAAAAAAGGCGGATTTGTGTCTGCTCACTGGGACGGTACTGCTGAAACAGAAGAAAAAATCAAAGAATTGACCAAAGCAACCATTCGTTGCGTTCCTTTAAATAACGAAAAAGAGGAAGGAACTTGTATTTTGACTGGAAATAAGTCAGAACAACGAGTTTTGTTTGCTAAGGCTTATTAAAATATTTTTTTTTGAAACTGTCTAAAAAGTTGTCATTATTAGTAGTGATGTTTTTTTAGGCAGTTTTATTTTGTTCTCGTATTACTTGATTTATTTCTTTAAGAGGCTTTCTAACTCAATATTGAAAAGGGTTTTATTCGATATTTTTCCAAAAAATAATTCGTCAAATTGTTCAACTTCTACAATTGCTTTTTTTAGAATTTCAACTCCTTTTTCTGTTAATTTTACAACTTTGGCTCTTGTATCTGTTTTGTGTTCAGTTCTATTCAGTAATTTTTTTTCAATTAATTTACGAATTACATTTGAATTCATCATTTTATCAATCTCAATAAATTCTGCAATTTCAACTTGTGTTAAATTGTCATTCTTCTGTGATAACCAATAACTACTGGCTAATACGACAAATTGAGTATGTGTTAAATCGTATTTCTTTAAGGTTCGCTTAATTTCCCTTTGCCACAAATTTGTAGTTTTCCACAATAGAAAACCTGTGCTTTCACTCGGTGTATTTTTGAAAACTTCTTTCATAATTAACTTTTTTCAGCCATTTTAGACAATTTTTCCATTGCATTAGGCAACTCTTTTATAATTTTTCCTCCAATAATTCTGGAAAACAAAAATGTAAGTACACCTGTTATTTTAATTCCGTGTGTAATGTACAGTTTTCCTTTCTTTTCGTTTAGTTCGTGAGTGAAGTCCATTTTTGCTAAAGGCAAATAAGAACGAGTTGTGAATTCTCTTAGATTTTCTACTGAAATTAATTGAAATTTTGATTTAGGACTTTTTACAGGTTTCAAAACTCCATAAGTTTCTTTTTCAAATTTTCCATTTAGTTCTGAAAATTCAACTTGCTCGTCCAGTTATTCCAATTTTCAACATTCGTCCATAATTTCCAAATTTGTTCTTTTGTTGCGTTTGTTTCTATCGTAATTTTTTTATACCACATAATTATTTTTTTGTTGATATTTAAATCGATTTGTTACATTTCCTAAAATTTCTCTTGCACATCAAATAAAATTATGCTAAGTTTGCTCGCAATTAAAAATTAATTGCAATGAATTCAAATTCCTCAAAATTTTTAGGTGAAGGGCTTACTTACGATGATGTATTATTAGTGCCTGCCTATTCCGAAGTACTTCCTTACGAAGTTAATATCAAAACACAATTTACACGAAATATCCAACTGAATGTTCCTGTTGTTTCAGCAGCAATGGACACAGTTACCGAATCTCAAATGGCGATTGCTATGGCACGAGAGGGTGGTATTGGCGTATTGCATAAGAATATGACAATTGCCGAGCAAGCCGATAAGGTCAAAAAGGTAAAGCGTTCGGAGGCAGGTATGATTATCGAACCTGTTACAATTCGTAAAAATAATACCGTACAAGACGCTAAAAATATAATGAAAGAATACGGCATTGGAGGTATTCCTGTGATTGACAATAGTGATGCTTTAGTGGGAATTGTTACCAATCGTGATTTGCGTTTTGAAAAAGATAATTCAAAGAAAATAGCAGAGGTAATGACTTCTGAAAATTTGGTAACGGTAAGTGAAGGGACGTCTTTACAAGAGGCAGAGGCTATATTACAAGATAACAAAATTGAGAAATTACCTGTTGTAGATGAGGATAATAAATTGGTAGGTTTAATTACTTATAGAGATATTATAAAGGTACGTGAGAATCCAAATGCAAATAAAGATAAATATGGTCGTTTGAGAGTAGCAGCAGCGATTGGTGTTACCTCTGATTCGTTAGAGAGGGCTACAGCCTTGATAAAAGCAGGAGTGGACGCACTTATTATTGACACGGCTCACGGACATACTAAAGGGGTGGTTGCAGTTCTTAAAGAAATCAAAAAGACATATCCTGAAATTGATGTAGTAGTAGGTAATATTGCTACACCAGAGGCTGCTAAATATTTGGTAGCGGCTGGTGCTGATGCAGTAAAGGTGGGTATTGGTCCTGGTTCTATCTGTACGACTCGTGTGGTTGCGGGAGTAGGTTTTCCTCAATTATCAGCGGTGTACGAAGTGTCTAAGGCTATCGAAGGAACAGGTGTTCCTGTGATTGCTGACGGTGGAATTAGATATACAGGAGATATTCCAAAGGCAATTGCTGCAGGGGCAGACAGTGTGATGTTGGGATCTTTATTAGCGGGAACTAAAGAATCTCCAGGGGAAACAGTTATTTTTGAAGGACGAAAATTCAAATCTTATCGAGGAATGGGCTCGGTAGAGGCAATGAAAAAAGGTTCGAAAGACCGTTATTTCCAAGATGTAGAAGATGATGTCAAGAAACTTGTTCCAGAAGGAATTGTAGGACGAGTTCCGTATAAAGGGGAATTGTCTGAAACGATGCATCAATTTATCGGAGGACTTCGTGCTGGAATGGGTTATTGTGGAGCAAAGACTATTTCAGAGCAGAAAAAGGCAAAATTTGTAAAAATAACCTCTTCGGGAATTAGAGAAAGTCATCCTCACGATGTTACAATTACAAAAGAGGCTCCAAACTACTCTCGATAGTTGAAAAAATATCTTATCTTTGCAAAATCTTATTGAAAAAACAAAAGGTAAGATATTTAAAATTATTATTAACTTAAAAAAACAAAGAAAATGTTAAAAGAATTTAAAGATTTTGCGATGAAAGGCAACTTAGTTGACATCGCAGTAGCTTTTGTAATGGGAGCAGCGTTTAACAAAGTAGTTGCTAAATTTACAGGAGGTATTGTTTCTCCTTTAATTGGTTTACTATTTAATGCTGACTTTAACTCAGTAAAATGGATTATCAAAGAAGGTGTTGCAGACGAAACAGGAAAAGTAACAGGAGAAATCGCTGTGCTTTATGGAGAGTTCTTAACAGCTGTTATTGACTTTATCATTGTTGCATTTGTAATGTTCTTAATCGTTAAAGGTGTTAACAGTATGAAGAAGAAAGAAGAGCCTAAACCAGAGGCTCCAAAAGGACCTACACAAGAAGAATTGTTAGGAGAAATCAGAGATTTATTGAAGAAACAATAAATATAAGATTTAGATTATCAAAAAATCCCGTGCTATTTTTAGCACGGGATTTTTTATGTTTTGAAAAAACTTTTTTAACTATTCAACTTCAGTATCATATTCCTCATAAAGAAAATCATTATAAGGAAAACGAGTAATGTGGATTTTCTTCACTTCCTCGAAGACTTTTTTACGGAAATCTTCCATATTTTCCTTATTGATAGCGGAAATAAACAAGCAAGGATGTTCTTGTTTGTTCATCCAAGTTTTTTCCCAATCTTCGAGGGTGTAATGGATTTTTGATTTTTCGGTTACCAAATCGTCTTCGTCAATAGTTTGATGCTCGTAAGCATCTATTTTATTAAAAACTAAAATAGTAGGTTTGTTGATACTTTCGATTTCATCTAGAATTTGATTGACCGATTTGATATGGTCTTCGAAATTAGGGTGTGAAATATCAATGACGTGAAGTAACAAATCCGCCTCTCGAACTTCGTCCAAAGTCGATTTAAACGATTCTACCAACTGCGTTGGTAATTTTCGGATAAAACCAACAGTATCCGTTAATAAGAAAGGAATATTTCTAATCACTACCTTTCGGACAGTTGTATCTAAAGTCGCAAATAATTTGTTTTCGGCGAAAACATCACTTTTACTAATGACGTTCATTAGCGTTGATTTTCCAACGTTGGTATATCCCACTAATGCTACTCTCACTAATTTACCTCTGTTTTTTCGTTGAACCGCCATTTGCTTGTCAATCGCGACTAATTTCTTTTTCAAAAGAGAAATTTTATCACGAATGATTCGTCGGTCAGTTTCAATTTCGGTTTCACCAGGACCTCTCATTCCGATACCTCCTTTTTGTCGTTCAAGGTGTGTCCAAAGTCGTGTTAAACGAGGTAACATATATTCACATTGAGCCAATTCTACTTGCGTTCTTGCATAACTTGTTTGGGCTCTTTTAGCAAAAATATCTAAAATTAAATTAGTTCGGTCTAAGATTTTACAATTTAAGATTTTTTCAATATTTCGGAGTTGAGCGGCACTCAATTCGTCGTCAAATATGACTGTTTCAATATTATTTGAAACAATATATTGCCTGATTTCCTCTAATTTCCCTGTCCCGACAAAGGTTTTAGGATTAGGATTGTCCATTTTTTGCAAAAAGCGTTTTACGACTTTTCCACCTGCAGTCAATGTCAAAAAAGCAAGTTCATCAAGGTATTCATTCGCTTTGTCAATATCTTGATGCTGAGTAATGATACCTATTAAAACAGCCTCCTCCGAAGTTACTTTTTTCTCTTCAATCATAAAAAATTATTCAGTAATTTTTAGTAAAAAATAATTCTTTTTACCTCGTTGTAAAAGGATGTATTTTTGAGCGATTAAATCTTCTTCTGATAGAGTGTAATCCTCTGAAACTTTTTCCTTATTTACCGATATAGAGTTTTCTTTCAACGCTCTACGAGCCTCGCCGTTGGACTTTAAAAATCCTGTTTTTGCCGATAAAGCCCCAACCATATCTAATTCGCTTAAATCTTCTTTGGCAATTTCGGCTTGAGGAACTCCTTCGAAAACATCTAAGAATGTCTGTTCGTCCAATGATTTTAAATCAGAAGCTGTTGATTTTCCGAATAAAATTGTACTTGCTTTTAGAGCATTTTCGTACGCCTCTTTTCCGTGTGTCATTATCGTAACTTCTTCTCCGATCTTCTTTTGTAACAAACGTAAATGAGGATTTTCTCTGTGTTCTTTAATTAAATTCTCGATTGTTTCTTTATCTAAGAACGTAAAGATTTTGATATAATTTTCAGCATCTTCGTCTGATGAATTTAACCAATATTGGTAGAATTTATAAGGAGAAGTTCGCTTAGCGTCTAACCATACGTTACCTCCAGCCGTTTTTCCGAATTTTGTTCCGTCTGCTTTGGTAATCAATTTACAAGTGAGAGCATAGGCTTTTCCTTGTGCCTTTCGGCGTATCAATTCCGTTCCAGTAGTGATATTTCCCCATTGGTCAGAACCGCCCATTTGCAACATACAATTCTTCTCTTTATATAAATGGTAGAAGTCATATCCTTGGAAAAGTTGGTAGGTAAATTCCGTAAAACTCATTCCAACTTGAGAGTCAGTTCCTAAACGTTTTTTTACAGAATCTTTCGCCATCATATAGTTGACAGTGATGTGTTTACCGACATCTCTCACAAATTCTATAAGTGAGATGTCTTTCATCCAGTCGTAGTTGTTTACCATCATAGCAGGATTGTCTGACGAATCGTCAAAATTAATAAAACGCTCTAACTGAGCCTTTACACCTGCTACATTTTTCCGTAAAGTTGCCTCGTCAAGTAGGTTTCTCTCATCAGATTTTCCTGATGGATCTCCCACCATTCCTGTTGCTCCTCCAACCAATGCAATAGGCTGATGTCCTGCCTTTTGGAAGTGCATTAAAATAATAATCGGTACCAAACTTCCGATGTGTAATGAATCGGCAGTAGGATCAAAACCGATGTATCCAATTGTTTTATTTTTTAGTAAATATTCTTCTGTTTCTGGCATAATGTCGTGCAACATTCCTCGCCAACGTAATTCTTCTACAAAGTTCATTTTTGATAAAATTTTTGCAAATGTAAGGTTTTTTGTTCAAAAAAATAAGGGTTATTTTTTATTCATTTGGTGTTTTAAATAACTGAAGAGCTGTACTGAAAAAAAGTGTATCTTTGCATATATTTTTTTACGATGAACAAGCAAGAATTAATTAAACAAATTCAGAAGAAAAAATCATTTTTATGTGTTGGTTTAGATGTCGATATAGACAAAATACCAGCGCATCTTAAAAAGGAAGAAGACCCTATTTTTGCGTTTAACAAAGCGATTATTGATGCGACGCATCAATTGGCGGTTGCGTACAAACCAAATATAGCCTTTTATGAAGCTTATGGTGTTAAAGGTTGGAAGTCTTTACAAAAAACGATAAATTACCTTAATGATCAATACCCTGAAATCTTTACCATTGCTGATGCGAAAAGAGGAGATATTGGGAATACTTCAACAATGTATGCGAAGGCCTTTTTTGAAGATTTAGGCTTTGACTCTGTTACAGTAGCACCTTATATGGGGAGTGATTCTGTAGAGCCTTTTTTAGATTTTAAGGATAAGTTTACGATTCTTTTAGGATTGACTTCTAATAAAGGAGGTCTTGATTTTCAAGGATTGTCGGTGTCTGATGGGAAATTATATCAAGAGGTTTTGAGGACAGCCGTAACTTGGAAAAATTCAGAGCAGTTGATGTTTGTGGTTGGAGCTACGAAGGCGTCTTATTTTGAAGGAATCAGAAAAATAGTTCCTAATCATTTTCTGTTAGTTCCAGGTGTGGGAGCACAAGGAGGAAGTTTACAAGATGTCTGTAAATATGGACTGACAGAAGAAGTAGGTCTTTTGGTAAATTCTTCGAGGGGGATTATTTATGCTGGTAATGATGTGGATTTTGCTAAAAAAGCTCAAGAAGAAGCTCAAAAATTGCAGTTAGAAATGGAACAAATTTTTTTAGAAAATAACCTTATTAATTTTTAGAAAATATGTTGATTATAAAAGATACGATTGGTAGAAATTTGAATATTGCTAAAACTCCTCAAAGGATTGTTTCTTTGTCATCTATGATGACGGGATTGTTGAGTGAATTGTCTTTGGAAAATAGAATAATAGGAGTTACAAATCAATGTACACAGCCGTACTATCTGAAAGCTACGAAGCTTGTAATCGGAGATGAAACGAACCCAATTATTGAAAAAATAGAGGCATTACAGCCAGATATTATTTTTTCTGAAGATGGTTTGTTGTCTGAAAATCAAATAGCAGAATTGCAGAAGATTGCTCCTGTATTTGTTAGTAGGGTAAATTCTTTGCAAGAGGCGAAGAATCTTCTTTTACAATTAGGAGTATTATTGAAATGTAAAACAGAAAGTGATAGATTTATTCAGAAGTTAGATTTTAGATTAAATGATTTTCAATCGTTTGTTGAGCAGAAAGACGAGCATAAAATAGCTTATTTTGTGTCTACTTGGAAATCAATTGAAAAAACACCTTATTTTTCTGAAATGTTACAGCTTAATAGGTTTGAAAACATTTATCAAAATGAACAAGAAACCGAAGTTGATATTAAGAGAATACGTTTTGAAGGTGATCCTACGGTGATTTTGTTAGCTACTGATAGATTTGAATTTACTGATGAACACGCCTTTGAAGTTGCTGAATATGCTAATCGCTCTGCAACGGTTTTTGTGGATAGTAAGATGTTTTGTAAGTTTGGAGTACATACTTTAAAAGCATTTGATTATTTTAAGAAAATGCACCAACGCTTAGAAAGCCACTTTTAGAATTATGAAGTACCGATTACTCACAAAAGAACAGTTGGAAGAACTGCATCAAGAGTTTGCAACTTTTTTAGCGACTCAGCAGATTGATGTCAATGAATGGACTAAAATAAAAAAGGAACAGCCTCAAGTTGCCGAAGAAGAAATAGCCATTTTTAGCGATATGGTGTGGGAAGATGTGCTTACGAAAGTAACCCATATACAGCATATATCTCCTCAGTATTTGAATATTTTTCAATGTAATTCCAAGGAAATGATTCGTATTTGTGTTCAATTTCCAAAAGGGAAAAGTTTTTTGGAAGAAAAGGATTACCAATGGTTTGTTAATAATCCGCTTTCTGAAGGGATAGACTATTTTACGGCAACAAAAAAATATTCAAAAGAGCGAAATATGGAACTTTTTGAACTTATTTTATCTGGAGGAGTCATTTGTAGCGGAGAGTTGTTTGACTTTTTAAAAGGGCTTTTATAGGGTTTACTCTTTAAAATTTTGGGAGGATTGATAGAATGAGTATTGGACTATATAAAAAGAAAAAACCTGCAACTCGTTATTTATTAACTTGTTACAGGTGTTTTTCGTGGTACCTCCAGGAATCGAACCAGGGACACAAGGATTTTCAGTCCTTTGCTCTACCAACTGAGCTAAGGTACCTCAATTGCTTCTTTGCGGTTGCAAA
>PDWI01003587.1_pt1 | contig 21750 bp, 15 predicted proteins | sample 1430891 | NCBI WGS metagenome assembly PDWI01 (sample SAMN01162508, study PRJNA174530) | Oral metagenome, whole genome shotgun sequencing project. | biome: Marine environment; feature: Marine mammal; material: Swab sample of the gingival sulcus; isolation source: swab sample of gingival sulcus... | reverse complement strand
ACTCTTTAGTTCTGGGGAATCGAATACAGGTGGTGCAGATAGACCATCAACACTCTGTGATGTTGTGGAAAGTATAATTGCAGCTGTGTTTTTAGATGGAGGATATAAATCTGCTAAAAAATTTATTTTGAATATTTTATCTAAAAAAATAGATAAGGCAGCTGAGGGAGATTTAGTGGTAGATTATAAGTCAGAACTTCAGATGATATGCCAAACTAAGTACGGAAAAACCCCTAGGTACCATTTAGACGAAGAAACTGGTCCTGACCACGACAAAACATTTAAGAGCAGTGTTTGGCTTGAGGATAAAAAATTAGGTGAGGGGAGTGGCAAAAGCAAAAAGCATTCTGAGCAGGTTGCGGCTAAGAAGGCGCTAAAAAGTTACTCGCTCCTTTGATTTTCGCTGGTAAAATTACTCAACTAAGCCCGTTTATACTAATCGCACTCGCCTTCCCCAAAATTACTTGTTCTTTTGAGTTTTCACTTCCTTATCTTCGCACAAAACCCTCAGTCGAGTAGTCACTACACTCCTTCGGAATTTTGCTTGATAAGTTTGTGAAATTCTCAAAATTCCTACGTAATTTGATTCTAACGTAATACTTAAGCAATTTTCCTCAGTGAAAAATTGATAAGTTTATAAAAACATTCAGAAGCTCAAGAAATGGGTGAGATTCTAGGAGCAAGGAAAAATCCGATTTTCACATTCAGAAAAGCTAGAACGACTTAGTTCTAGGAACTAGAGAGAGTTCAGGTCGCAGTGTGCTAAAAAACGCACATAAGAGTTGAACTCTCTCGTATTCCTAAAGAAATAAGGAAGTTATCGCTTTTCTGAATAGGCTTTAAGTCCCAATTGTAGCAGTTCTATCGCCCTCTTTAGGTCGTTTTTATTTAATGTGTAGGTTATTCTAGCTTGATTCCTTCCTTTTCCTGGAGTTCCGTAGAAGTTTTCTGCTGGTGTTATCATTAGGGTTTCGTTGTTGTCTGAGAACTCTTGGAGCATAAACTTTACAAAGTCTTCTGCATTATCTACGGGCAGGGAAGCAACTATGTAGAAGGCTCCTTTGGGTTTTTTGCATTCTATTCCCTCTATGTTCATCAATCCTTCAAACAATATATCTCTTCTGGATTCATATTCTTTTAATACATCTTTGAAGTATTCTTCTGGCATATCATAGAGGGCTGCAGCACCTATCATTTCTAATGTTGGACTGCAGAGGCGAGATTGGTTCATCTTGAGTATTCCCTTCATAAATTCGCTGTTTTTAGAAGCAATGTTACCTATTCTAGCTCCGCAAGCAGAGAATCTCTTTGAAACTGAATCTACGATTATAACTCTGTCGCTAATATCTTCAAATAGAGCTATGCTCATAAATTCCATTCCATCATAGGTGAACTCTCTGTACACTTCATCTGATATTATAAACAGGTTGTGTTTAAGAGCTAATTCTCTCAATATCTCAAGCTGTTCTTTTGTGTATATTGCTCCGGTTGGGTTACAAGGATTTGATATGAGTATAGCCCTTGTTTTTTCGTTTATGACCTTTTCGAATTCTTGAATTGCTGGCAACTTAAACCCGTCTTCTGGATTCGTAGGAACAACCTTTATATTCACACCATTTATGGTTGCAAAGGCATTGTAATTTGTGTAGAAGGGTTCGGGTATTATAATTTCATCTCCAGAATCGCATACCGTAGATATAACAAAAGAAAGTGCCTCTGAGCCTCCATTTGTTATTAATATTTCGTCTTTTTCAAAGTCCATTCCAAACCTTTTGTAGTATGCTACCATCTTCTCTATTAGTTCCTCAGAACCCTTTGATTTTGCGTAATAAATGGTCTTCTCATCGTATTTTTTTATTGCTTCCATAAACTCTTTAGGTGTCTCAATATCTGGTTGACCTATGTTTAGATGATATACCTTGATGCCTCTTTTTTTAGTTGCATCTGCGATTGGAATGAATTTTCTGATTGGTGATGATTGTAATCGATTACTTCTCTTCGAAAGCTCCATAAAGTTTTTACCTCCTAAAAGCTCATAAGGAAAAGAATTACTCTTTATTCCTCAGTTCTTCAACGATTGATTTTACTGTATTTACATCATCTTTGGACAAATCATCCACGAGGATTCTTTTTTTAGAAAGAAGGTCATCTACACTTAGAGGGTTATTGGTTAATCCCAGTATGTAATCTGAAGACACGCCAAAAAATTCGCACGCATTTACTATAAAATCAGAATCAGCAGTACGTTTGTTATTTTCGTACCTTGAAAGAGTTGTTTTTGTAGTCTTTAGTTCCTTGGCTAACTCATCAAGTGTCATAGATTTGAGGTTTCTCAATTCCCTAAGTCTTCTGTAGAATTCGTTCATAGCAAATCCCCTTTATTTTAGATAGCTTAATTGTATAACTTGGACGTGTTTTTGTCCAGTAGTATTTGTGCACATAATGTATAAAATGAATTTCTTATTTACTAAAAAAAAAAGTCAGGCAAATCTTCCACCTGACCTCGGAACTGCTAACGTGAATAGAGTTATAGATTTAATTTTTTGTATTGATTTAATATTTTGCATCCAGCTGCCAAGGCTGCATGGCTCCGCCTTCTTCTGCTGGTCTGCACATTTTGGCGTATATATTAAGACAGCCTTTTTCTTCTTTTAATGGCGGTCTAACCCACAAAGTTCTTCTTTTTTTTAGTTCTTCATCTGATACAAGCATAGATACTTCTCCGCCTGGAATATCTATTACTATTTCATCGCCGTTTTCTACCAAGGCTATATTTCCTCCATCGTAGGCTTCTGGTGAAACGTGTCCGATTATAGCTCCAAAATTAAAACCTGAAAATCTTGCATCTGATATTAGACCTACGCTTTTGTGTAAACCCTTGCCGATAAGGGCATCTATACTCAGCATAAGTTCCTTCATACCTGGAGCTCCCTTACAGCCTTCGTACCTTATTACTATTATGTCTCCTGGAACTATATCTCCTCGTTCTATTGCCTCAAAGGCCGATCTGTCGTTTTCAAAAACCTTTGCTTTTCCCTTTATGTATTTAACTTCTTCATATACAGCTGTAGGTCTTACTATAGCGCCGTTTGGGGATAGGTTTCCCCTTAAAATTTTGAGACCGGGTTCATTGAAAAATGGATTTTCCAATGAATGTATTACTTTATTTTCTTCTGGAGTAACCTTATCCAATATATCCTTCCAAGTTCCACCATAGATATTTGGGACGTCTAGGTATAGCTTGCTTTCTAGCATTTTCATAACATTTAATACTCCGCCAGCGTAGTGAAAATCAACAACTGTATATGGTCCGCTCGGTATAACTGCGTTTATACAATTTATTTCTTCTGCGTATCTTTCGAAGTCTTCAAGTGTCAAATGTATGCCTAGTTCGTAAGCGTAAGATAGTATGTGTAGGACCGCATTTGTTGAACCAGCAACAGCCATGTCAAACATTATAGAATTTAATATGACTTCTTTTGTGATAATATCAGATGGTTTAATACTGTTCTTAGCCATTTTTACAGCATACATTCCGGCTTGTCTAGATTTTCTCAGTTTGGCGTTGTCTGATGCGGGTATGGTAGATGTTCCTGGCAAGACAAGGTTCAAAACTTCTCCGAGCATTTGCATAGTATTTGCAGTTCCCATGGAGGGGCAGGCTCCAAATGAAGGACATACATTGTCTTCCATCTCCATCAATTCTTCTTCACTCGCTCCAGAGAACCTCGCTGCATCTAAATCCGCTTCTACCACAGTTTTTCCGCAGTGTCTTCCGGGTTGCATAGAACCACCTGTAACTATCATAGCGGGTATGTCCAATCTCATAGCTGCTAGGTAGCATCCGGCTATTATGTTGTCACAAGATGCTATCATTGCCAAACCATCAAAATTGTGAACCTTTGTCACGAATTCTATCGACATAGCTACTATATCTCTTCCCACCTGTTCGTATTTTAATTCTTCAGCACCATTTGCTATATTCCCGCAAGTTGCTGGTATTCCAAATTCTACTGGAATACCTCCAGCTGCCCATATTCCTTCTTTTACAGCCTCTGATATTTGTCTTAAGTGGGCAGAGCCAGGCGAGCCTGCCATATAAGAATTTGGTATTCCTATGTGTGGCTTTTTTCTGATGTCGGAATCAGAGTATCCGGCGGCCTTCATCATTACTCTTCTATGAGCTGCGTTTGCACCATTCCAAAATTCAAAACCCATATTACACCTCCTAATTAAATAGTCTAAAAAAACAAAAGAAAGGTAGTGCTTTTGTGATTATAATATTACACCTTAAAGTAAAAATAAACAAAAAAATATAAAGTGGATTAGTAAAAAAGAGTGGAGCTAAAATAATGCTCCACTCTCTGGTATTTTTTTAGGAATATGGTTTAATTAAACTTAAATTATATTACAACTACTGGCTTAATCAAGTCAGCTGGTTTGTTGTGCATCAATTCTAGAGCTTGGTCTAGTTTGTCGAAGCCTTGGAACTTGTGAGTCAACATTCCAGAAACGTCTAATCTGCCTGAAAGCATCAATTGAGCTAGTCTTTCTGTTCTCATTCTTCCTGCAGGCATTAATCCACCAACGATTTGCTTGTGACCCATACCAACACCCCAGTCTTCTCTAGGTATTTCCACGAAGTCTCCGCTTCCTAGGTAGTTTACGTTAGAAACGATTCCGCCTGGCTTAACTAGTTTAACTGCAGTTTTGAATGTATTTACATCTCCACCCGCAACGATAACTTTGTCAACGCCTAAGCCCTTAGTTAGTTCTAGAACTTGCTCGTCAATTGGACCGTTTTTGTAGTTTACTATTTCAGAAGCACCGTATTGCATTGCAAGATCGCAGCAGTTCTTTCTGCTACCTACAGCTATTATTCTTCCAGCGCCTTTTAGAGCAGCTCCTCTAACAGACATAAGACCAACAGGACCAATACCTATAACTAGAACTGTTTCACCAAATTTGATATCAGCCATTTCTGCGCCGTGGAATCCAGTAGGAACCATATCGCTTAGCATAGTTCCCTCTGCAGGAGATACTCCTTCAGGTAGAAGTGCTAGGTTAGCGTCAGCTTCGTTTACGTGGAATCTTGTTCCAAACACACCATCTTTAAAGTTGGAGAATTTCCATCCTGCTAGCATTCCGCCAGAGTGCATAGCAAAGCCTCTTTGAGCCTCAAGAGAACCCCAATCTGGAGTTATAGCTGGAACTAAAACTTTATCGCCAGGTTTGAAATCTTTTACTAATTCGCCTACTTCTACGATCTCGCCAACTGCTTCGTGACCTAGAATCATATTGTGTCTTTCTCCAATAGCGCCTTCGTATACAGTGTGAATGTCAGATGTACAAGGTGCTAAGGCAACAGGTTTACAGATTGCATCAAGTGGTCCGCACTTAGGATCTTCTTTTTCAATCCAACCTACTTCGCCTATCTTCAACATTGCTAAACCTTTCATTTTTTTTACCTCCAATACTAAAATTAGGAACAAAATTTTCGCCAGTAAAGTAATTCTTAGAGTTAAGAAAATATTTTACAAGTGACAAAAGTTTACCATTTATATATAAATTAGTCAAGCAAATTGATAAAAAAATAACAGTTAGTTTGCTTTTTTTTAACAAATTTATTTTTTTAGAAAAGCTATGCAAAAAAAAGTGGGAATGATTTTATATCAAACCCACTTTATAACCCATAATCTACAATCTATAATTTATTTGGAACTTAAATACTTATCTATGGAGTTTGCAGCTTGTTTTGCTGCTCCCATAGCAAGTATTACCGTTGCAGCTCCTGTTACTACGTCTCCACCAGCGTAAATCCCTTCCATGGAAGTTTGTGCATCTTCTTCGTTTACCACAATGCAACCGTGTTTGTTTGTCTTTAGGTTTTTCTCTACGCTCTTTAGTAGTGGGTTAGGGGTAGAACCTATGGATATTACTACGCTGTCTACAGGTATTTCGTATTCGGAACCTGGAATTGCTACAGGGCGTCTTCTTCCGCTGGCATCGGGTTCACCTAGTTCCATCTTTTGAACCTTTATTGCTTTAACATTGCCATCTTCTCCGCCTATGATTTCAACTGGGTTGTTGAGCAATCTGAAGTCCACAAGTTCTTCTTTTGCGTGGTGTGCCTCTTCTGCTCTAGCGGGAAGTTCGTCAAAGCTCCTTCTATATATTATGTATACGTTTTCTGCGCCTAGTCTTTTTGCGGTTCTGGCGGCGTCCATTGCAACGTTACCGCCTCCTACTATTGCTACGTTATTTCCGGTTATTATAGGTGTTCTAATAGCTTCTTTTTCATAAGCCTTCATGAGGTTTACCCTTGTTAGGAATTCGTTGGCAGAGTAAACGCCGTTTAGGTCTTCTCCTGGTATACCTAAGAACTTAGGCAATCCCGCACCGCTTCCGAGGAATATAGCTTCAAAGCCTTCTTCGTATAGGTCTTCGAATAACAACGATTTACCCACTATTACATTTTTCCTTACCTTAACTCCTAGGTTAACGACCTTGTCTATCTCTGATTTAACAAGTGCCTTTGGAAGTCTGAATTCAGGTATTCCGTAGCTTAAAACCCCACCTAGTTCGTGTAGAGCTTCAAATATAGTCACGTCGTATCCTCTTGAAGCGAGTTCGGAAGCACAGGTTATTCCCGCTGGCCCAGCACCAACTACCGCTACCTTGTGACCATTTTTTCTTATCCTATATTTTTCATCTGGATAGTTCTTCATACAATAGTCTGCTACAAATCTCTCAAGTCTTCCTATAGAAACTGGTTCTCCATTCTTTGTTCTTACACATACACCTTCGCACTGGTTTTCTTGTGGGCAAACCCTACCGCATATAGCGGGGAGCTTGTTTTGTTGGAGTATTACTTCATAAGCGCCTTTGAAGTCTCCCTCTGCCACCCTATCTATAAATTCTGGTATAGGAACATTTACGGGGCAACCGGAAACGCAGGGTTTGTGCTTACACTGCAAGCAGCGTTTTGCTTCTGCAATTGCCTGTTCTTCTGTATATCCGAGTGCTACCTCTTTAAAGTTCTTTATCCTTTGTAGAGGTGGTTGTTCTGGCATCTTGACCTTAACCTTTGACATATCTGGTTTTCTGCGCTTTTTCTTTGCTTTTTTATCTTCTTCTTTTGGCTTTAGATAGTCTGGTTTTTCCATTTTTAGCGTGCTGACTTCTTCTCCGGTTTCTAAAACTGTAATGATGTCTTTTACAAATCCCGTTTCATCGGTATCGTATTTTAGGGTTTCCTTTACCTTTGTTCCATCTCTTAGGCATTTCACGGTAAATTTAAACTCGTTTAACTGTTTGGTGTCATCGACAGCTTTTTTATCATTGTCTGAAAATCCGTTTTCTTCAGAAGCTTTTATAGCATCAGATAGACAAGTGCACTCGTTTCTCTCTTTTATGAACTCATCCATTGCTATGCGTTTCTTTTCTTCTTGTTCTCTGAAAAATCTCTGCCTCGCTAATAGTTCGTCGAAATCAACTTTGAGACCGTCAAAGTCAGGTCCATCTACGCAGGCGAATTTTTGTTCTCCTCCTACTTTAACCCTACAGCAACCACACATTCCCGTTCCATCTATCATTATTGGGTTTAGAGATACCATTGTAGGTATGCCTAGGGGTTTTGTTACGTTTACTACAGCCCTCATCATAACTACGGGACCTATGGCTATTATTTCATCGTATTCTTCGCCGGCTTCCAATTTTTTCTTTAAAAGGTCTGTGACGAATCCATTAAAACCGACGCTCCCGTTATCTGTACATAGGTATAGGTTATCGCAAGCATTATACGCTCTTCTAGTTAACATCAAAAAGTCGTTGTTCTTTGCACCTATTATTACGTCTACAGTGCTTCCTAATTCTTTTAATTTTCTTATTTGTGGATACAACGGAGCGATTCCAACACCGCCCGCTATTCCCAAATAGCGTTTTCCAGGGTGTAGTACAGAGGGAACCCCTAGAGGTCCTACAAAGGCTTCAAGTTTATCTCCAACCTTTAACTTACATAGTTCTTGTGTACTTCTTCCCATTATTTGGAAGAATATAGTGACCCAGCCAGCCTTCCTATCGTAATCTACAATTGTCATCGGAACCCTCTCGGAATCCTTTATTGGTATCAAAATTACGAATTGTCCTGGTTCACACCTTTTAGCTACATCAGGAGCATAGATCTTGAGTTCATAGATAAATTGATTGACCATTCTCTTGGATAGAATGTTGTACATAAAACCTCCTCTCCACTTTGTGTTAAAGAACACAAAATGCACGATTGACAAAAAAAGAAATTACATCGTTAAAAAATATGTAAAAAGAACAACTTTGATTGCAAATATTTTATCATTAAGCATATTGTATTTCAATAAATAAAAAAACATTTTAAACCAAAAAAAATCTTATATTTCAGAATAACAAAGTTTATTTTAACTTAAACGAAATATTTCTAAATATTACAAAGTATGATTTTTTTTTGAGGATTTTTTTTCGGTTGATATAATTATTTTCGAACAGGAATGTTTTTCTAGAAAGTTAATCTTGAAAAAAGGAGGTAATGTTTATGAAAAGGGTAATGTCTTTGACGTTGGCTTTGATTATGTGTTTCTCGCTATTTAGTGGAGGAGCTGTATTTGCACACGGACGAGAAGGGTTTAAGGATATTCGTGATGATTATTGGGCTAAGGATGTAATTGAAGAACTAGTTATGAGAAAGGTTATAACTGGATTTCCAGATAATACATTTAGACCAAGAGATCACATTACTAAGGAGCAACTGGCAGTAATATTAGTTAAGGCTTTGAATTTAAGTCTGGAAGTAAATGTTGGAACTTTTGTAGATGTCCCAGAATGGTATTGGGCTAGTACGTTTATCGAAGCTGCTAAGGATTACTTGACTGCTTATAAGACTTCTGAGGGTCTAGTTTTTAGGCCGAGGGAAAAGGTTGTTAGAGAAGATATAGTTGTCGCAATCGTAAAGGCTTCAAAACTTGATTTAACAGGTGAGGAAATCTTAGATGAATATGAAGACGGAGACCTAGTTTCTAAGAATCTCAGACCATATGTAGCAACAGCTGTAGAAAACAAATTGATTCAAGGATATGAAATAGAAGGCAAAAAGTTTTTAAAACCATTGGACTTGGTTACAAGGGCAGAAGTTGCTAAGATGATAATCAATTTGGGTAACGAAACAGGAATTGAAATCGGAGAAAAAGTAGTTGTTGGTGATGAGGACTTAGGGGAAGAAGATCCTGCAGAATATTCTGATGAGATTAACCTTTCAGCTAATATGACGAATAGATCTATGGTTCTAAACTGGGACCCAGTTTCAGTTGAAGGTTTTAGAGGATATAAGGTTGTAATATCTAAGTCTAATGAAGATCCAACATATCCAGGTGACGGATACTATGAGTTTATTACAGATAATTCTGAGACAGAGGTTGAAGTACCTTTTGGGGCAATTTATCACAATGGAGACTTTAGAGTATTTGGACCTGGTAAATATTATGTTAGAATCGTTGTTCTAAGGAAAGACGGGTTCAAAAAGTTACATTCAAATGTAGTTAGAGTAGAGGTTTTGGGAGATCTAATTCCTGCCAAAGACTTTAATCTTAATGCAGCTGTTGAAAATGGTGAATTGAAATTAAAGTGGGACGAAGCTTCAGCAGATGGATTTAATGGATATAAGATTGTAATGTCAAAGACCAACCCTAACCCTACATACCCAGATGACGGTTATCATAGTTACATTACAGACCGTTCTACTACATCTGCTAGTGTTTGGTTAGGTGAAGAATACAACGGTGAAGATTTTGATGTTGTTGAACCTGGTGGATACTTTGTTAGGATAGTTGTGCTAAGGGATGGAATGCCAAAGTTGCACTCAAATGTAAAGTTTGTACTAATAAATTCACCTCCTGTTACACCTTATCCAGAAACAATAACTCTTGAAGCAACAGTTCAGGGTGACAAACTTCATTTAGATTGGACTCCAATTTCGTCTCAAAACTTCAAATATTATAAGATTGTAATGTCGAAGTCAGATTCCGACCCCACATATCCAGAAAACGGATACCAAACTTATATAACAGACGCTTCGCAAACAGAACATGATGTTTTTATAGGTGATAGCTACAAAAACGGAGACTTTGATAAAGTTGGGCACGGGAAGTACTACGTTAGAATAACTGCCGTTAGAAGCGGTGGACTTCCTAAGGTTAACTCGAATGTTGTAGAAGTTGAAATGTAATCAGACAGCCGATAGCAGCCTGATTTCTTTAGGAATACGAGAGAGTTCAACTCTTATGTACGTCTTTAGTACACTGCGACCTGAACTCTCTCTAGTTCCTAGAACTGAGGCGCTCTAGGCAGTCTGATATAGTTTTAGACGTCGATAAATGGCGACCTTTGTTGTCATTTCAAAAAATTTGCCTCTAATGTACGTATCTAGTACAGCGCGAGGCAGATTTTTTATTACGGAATTTTCACCAAAAAAAAGTAGTGGAAATTAGACCTCTTTTTTAGTAGAATATACTAAGTGAAACCAAGAACGCAGGTTTGTATTTTTGTGCTCAAAAAATACATGTATTATGCGGGTTTTGGTTTGTGTTAAGGAGGAGTTAAGTATGTCTATTTTAAATGTTTTGTCGAAAACTGTTTTTGTTGCTGATTCAGGAGCGCAGGGCGGCGCCTCTATGTTTAGTTCGTTTGGTATAATCATAATTATGTTTGTCGCCATGTATTTCTTTTTGATTAGGCCACAAAAAAAGCGACAAAAAGAAGTAGAAAAGATGAGAAATGAGTTAAATGTCGGAAATCGCGTTATAACGATTGGTGGTTTCATAGGCAGGATTAAAAAAATCTCAGATGATGAAATCTTTTTAGTTCTTGGTAACTCAAAGGATGTGGTAGCCGTTAGAAAATGGGCTATACAAGGTCTTTTAGACAAGGATCAAGCTAAGGCTATTGAAGCTCAGACAAAGGGTGATTTTGCTCCTGAAGAAGAGATTGAAGAACCAGTTGAAGAGTTTCAGGATGTAGTCGACGATGTTGTGGAAGAGTCTACTGAAGAATAAAAAGACTTAAATATTATTTTGTAAACTTTACTTTTGATTTTGGGAGGGCATATGAAACACGTAAAAACTTTAGCGAAGGGACGCTTGCTCGAAAGCTTAGAAGGGATGGGTTGTGGAGAATGTCAAAATTCATGCCAATCGGCTTGTAAGACATCTTGCACAGTAGGAAACCAGATTTGTGAATCGAGCAAACGCAAACCTGTTTTATAGAGGTTAGATTGATTAATTTATGATACACAGCTTTAATAAAGGCAAAGAACATTTCGTCGTCGATGTAAACAGCGGAGCGGTTCACGTCGTCGACGATTTAGCTTGTAAAATAATAAAACATTATGAAGGTGCTGGAAATTTTGACCTTCCAGAAGAAATTTGGACGGAGTTTGATAGAGAACTCGTACTTGAGGCGATAGAAGAAATTCAAAGCCTTATAGATGAAAAAGAACTTTTTTCGGAAGATCCTAGAAAGTCTATATTTCCCACTGCTCCAAGCCAACATATTGTAAAGGCCCTATGTCTACATGTGGCGCACGATTGTAATTTAAAATGTAGATACTGTTTTGCTGCGCAGGGAAACTTTGAGGGGACAAAATGTCTTATGTCTGTAGAAGTTGCGAAGGCAGCCTTGGACTTTTTAGTTGCAAATTCAGGTTCTAGAAAAACATTGGAGTGTGACCTCTTTGGAGGAGAACCACTTATGAATTGGAAGGTTATTGAGTGGATAGTTGATTATAGGTATAAACTCCAACGTGAATCCGGAAAGAAAATAAGGTTAACTATTACCACCAATGGAACACTTTTAAACGACGAGAGGATAGACTATATAAACAAACATTTTTACAACTGTGTTTTAAGTTTAGATGGTAGAAAGTCTGTTAACGACTATATGAGGCCTAAGTTAAATGACATTGGTTCTTACGACACTATAGTTCCGAAGTTCAAAAAACTTGTAGATAATAGGGGCAAAAACACCGCACTTGATCGCAGAAGCTATTATCTTAGGGGGACGTATACATCCAAAAACTTAGATTTTGATAAGGATGTTCTACATATGGCTGACTTGGGATTTTCAGAAATTTCAGTAGAGCCAGTTGTTGCTGATAAGGGAGAACCATACGCCCTAAAAGAAGAAGATTTGCCTGAAATATTTGAATCTTACGATAGGCTAGCAGACGCCATGATAGACAGGAAGAAAAACGGCAAAGATTTTAACTTCTTCCACTATGTAATTGACCTAAAGAACGGCCCCTGTCTTTTAAAGAGGATAAGTGGTTGTGGGGCTGGTTCAGAGTACTTTGCTATAACGCCAGAAGGAGATGTATATCCCTGCCACCAGTTTGTAGGTGATGAAGACTTTATCTTAGGTAATGTGTTGGAAGGATTGGACAAGGTTCCGTTTAGGGCTGACTTTTTCAATTCCAATGTCACTACCAAGGAAGACTGTCAATCTTGTTGGGCTAAGTACTATTGCAGTGGGGGATGCCATGCGAATGCGTACAACCAAAATGGCGATATAAAAAAACCTTATAGAATTGCTTGTGAATTACAAAAGAAGAGGATAGAAAATTCTATTTTTTTGACATATAAATTAGCGGAATGTGAATAGGAAAACTTGGTTTTCTCAGAGGCTTGATGCGTTTAATCCTCTGCAGAATGTATGAAGGAGAAATGTTACGATGAAAGGCAAACAGATTGGAATACTTTTGCTAGTGCTCATTATAATAGCGGGTGCTGTAGGTTATGCTTTTGTAGGTTTTGGCTCAGGTGAGGGAGGTGAGCCCTTAGCTTCTAAGCTAAACCTTGGTTTGGACATTAAGGGTGGGGTCTTTGTCATCTTTAGTGTAGATACACCAGCAACTGGCGAAAACAAGAAAATATTAATAGACAAGGCAATAGAAGTTTTGAGAAATAGGATAGACTCTCTAGGTTTAACTGAGCCTAATATATATGTGGAAGGTGACGATCGAATAAGGGTAGAGCTTCCTGGAGTTTCTGATTCAGGGGAGGCGTTACAAGTAATCGGTAGAACTGCAAAGCTTATGTTTGCTCAGGTCAATGACGGCGTAACCGTTATGCAGGGAGACAAGTTTGACAGTGACAAAATGAAGGCTCTCTTCAGTGGAGATGGAGTTGAAGACGCTCAAGCTAGGATGAGACAGGTTCCTGTTTCTAACATCGTAACCCTTAAACTAAATGGAGATGCTACAAAGATATTTGCCGATGCTACTGCTGAGTCAGTTAACTTTAAGAGCGAGGCAGGAAATGGTCAGATAGCTATATTGCTAGACGATGTGGTAATATCCGCTCCTAGCGTAAGCGCGTCAATCTCTAACGGAGAGGCAATAATTGAGGGTAGTTTTTCAAATGAACAAGCACAAGAACTCGCGATGCTAATCAGAAGTGGTGCTCTACCGGTAAACCTAGTTGAAGAGCGAAGTTCTCTAAAGGGTCCTACACTAGGCATGGGAGCCTTTGATTTAAGTGTTAGAGCGGCTGCCATCGGTATAGTTTTGGTAATGTTATTTATGATAATATTCTACAAGTTACCAGGCGTTATGGCTAGCTTAGCCCTAGTCTTATATAGCGCTATAATTGTAATATTGATGGTTTTGATGAATGCAACTCTAACCCTGCCGGGAGTTCTAGGTATTGTTCTCTCCATTGGTATGGCGGTAGATGCCAACGTAATAATATTTGAAAAGTTAAAGGAAGAATTAGGTGAGGGTAAGAGCTTAAAGGCTGCGGTTGCACACGGCTTTTCTAAAGCCCTTACAACAATTTTGGACTCAAACTTCACCACATTTATCGCTGCGATTGTCCTATTCAACTTTGGAGAAGGTCCAATAAAAGGATTTGCAGTCACACTTATGCTAGGTATACTAACTAGTATGTTTACAGCCATCGTAGTTACAAGAACCCTACTAATCCAGTTTTCAGTTTCAAAGGCGTTTAAAAATAAAAAGCTCTACACAGGCCTTGTAACATTGAATACAAACTTCAATTTTATTGCCAAGAAGAAAATATGGTTTGGAATATCTTCTATTGTAATTGCGGCTGGATTAGTGATGTATCTAGTCGGTGGTTTCAACTTTGGAATAGACTTCACTGGTGGAACGATGATGCAGATTCAAATGGAAGAAACCCACGAAGCATCTGAAATAAAAGAAATTTTAGCGCCCACAGGTTTTGATTTTTCGGTTACCTACGAGGGTCAAAAAATGGACAAGCTCGTACTGATGACCAAATCTTCCTTAGGTGTTGAAGAACGAAATAAAGTATTTGAACTAGTGTCAGAAAAATATGGTTTAGAAAAGTCGGCTATGCTCCTTAGCGATCAGTTTGGTCCAAAGGTAGGTGGAGAGATACAGTCTAAAGCTTTACAGGCGATTATACTTTCTGCTGTAGGTATGCTTATATATATTGCCGTTAGATTCGAACTTAAGTTTTCGGTTTCAGCGATATTGGCGCTTGTTCACGATATATTTATATTACTTTCAATTTATGCTATCTTTAAAATACCTGTAAACTCAGCGTTTATAGCTGCTGTTCTAACTGTGGTTGGTTATTCTATAAACGATACAATTGTTATATTTGATAGGATAAGGGAAGAAGAAAAATACTCAAATAAGTCTAATCCGGAGAAGATTGCAAATGTGAGCTTGAACCACACTTTGATGAGGTCTATAAATACTTCTTTGACTACTTTGATAGTTATTGTATCCCTTATGGTGTTCAGTGTTAGTAGTATTAGAGAACTCGCACTTCCACTAATGGCAGGTGTTCTTGCGGGAACGTATTCTTCAATATTTATTGCGAGCCCAATATGGGTTTCTCTAAGGCTCCGTTTTGGTAAGAAAAAAAGAGCTTAAAAAGAGTTTGAAAAGAGCTTAATAGGAGGATATTATGGGACATAAAAACAATTCCAATGGAAAATTGATAGTGGGTCTTGTTATAGCTGTGCTTATAACTATGTTCGCTGTCTTAAACGCTAAACCTGCGGAGATAAGTTTTGGTTTTGCGTCTGTACATATATCTCAAGCCATTGTTATACTTGTATCTATGACTTTGGGAGCCCTTTTGATGTATATAATGGGTTTTGTAAATTCTATGAAGAGAAGGAATAAGGAAAAAGAAGATATGCAAAGGGTTCAAAACTCTAATGAGCCCAGTGAATCTAAGGGAGATAAGGGGTTATCTGGTAGCGGTATATACGTTGAACCGCCGTCTTCAGATAATGTCTACGCTTCTGATGCTCATGAAAAAGAAAAATCTAGCTCAGATAAATCTGGGTTTAAAGATAAGGCTAGGTCTTTCTTAGAACCTAAAGATGGTAATTAACAGAAGGCGTATAGGATAATGAAACTAAAAAAATGGATTGACAAAGAGGTTTTATCTGATTCTTTAAATACACCCCTAAGTTCTAAAATCTTAGAAAATAAGGGATTTGATGAGAAGGAGAGGGGTGCATTTTTGCACCCCGTATTTAATGGACCGTATAATCTTAGAGAGTTTTCAGGGTTTGAAGAAACTGTAGAACTCTTAAAAAAATGGATTGAACTTAACAAAAAAATTTGCATATACTGTGATTATGATGTGGATGGCACGAGCGCTGCTGCGATTCTTATAAGAATGTTTAATTACCTAAATTATAAAAACTTTTTTTACTACGTTCCAAACAGGTTTGAGGAAGGCTATGGTTTGAATGATTCCGCTATAAGGACGATTTTTGAGAATGGGGCAGATTCCATAATAACGGTAGACTGTGGAATAAGGGCTGTTGAACCAGTCGCCTTGGCTAAGAACTTGGGCATGGATGTTATTGTAACTGATCACCATTCTCTTCCCCCTATTCTCCCTAAGGCAGACCTTATATTAAATCCAAAGCTATCAAAAGAAGAAAGCAAACATTACGAACTCTGCGGTGCGGGGGTTGCTATGTATTTGGCTCTTGGGGTGCTCTGTTATGATGAAAAAACTGATTACCTAAAGTACTCAGAATTGATACAACTTGCAGGCATAGCTACAATTTCAGATTTAGTTCCCCTTTTAGGTGAGAATCGGGCAATAGTTAAGTTTGCTCTGGATATTATGAGAGAGAAACCTATAGTAGGTGTGAAGGCTCTCATGGATGTTTCCGGTAAAAAACTAGATAAACTTGTTGCTTCTGATATTGGTTTTGCTATAGGTCCTAGGATAAATGCTGCTGGAAGGATGGGCTTTGCTGAAAAAGCTATAGAGCTTTTAATTTCAGACGATGAAGAAGAAGCAACATTAATAGCTAGAGACCTAGACGCTCATAACCAAAATCGTCGTTCTGTCCAAAATGAAATTCTTGATGAATCTATTAACCTTATAAACGCTGATCCTAAATATACAGAATCTGGCATGGTAATAGTTTGGGGAACAGGTTGGCATGAGGGCGTTTTAGGTATAGTTGCTTCTAATTTGGTTGAATTATATCATATGCCTGCAATTGTAATGTCTTACAATTCTGGAGAACTAAAGGGTTCAGGCCGAAGCATAGAAGGTTTTTCTTTATATGACGCTGTAAATTTTGCCTCTGCTAATTTGACTAGGTTTGGAGGTCACAAAATGGCGTGTGGGCTCAGTCTTTTAGAAGAAAACTTGACGGGGTTTGTATCTGATGTCAAAGAATATTGTGATGCGAATTTAACGGATGATATTCTGATACCAAAACTTGATGTTTGTGGAGAATTACCTTTTCGCTATATAACCTTTGATGGGGTAGATGAACTTGGTCTTTTAGAGCCCTTTGGTGTGGGGAACGAAGAACCCTTGTTTACAGCTAAAGATTTTAGTTTAAATTATTCTTCCATACTAGGCAAAAAAAAGGACACATTAAAGTTAAACTTGATTAAGGAAAATAGACTGTTTGATGCTATAATGTTCAAAATTAATGAAAAAGATTCTATACCTAAACATTCTAGAGTTGACATCGCTTTTAAACTATCTTTAAACAGGTATAACGGGATTACATCGCTTCAATGTGCTTTGAAAGACTTTAGAAACTACAATCCATCTGCTCCAGGATTTCCATCCTACGCATTTTCGCTATATGCAAAGGAGTTAGTTGAAAAAATCTTATATGGAGAGGGTGACTTTGTTCTTGAAAATGGGAGAAAGGTAGATAAAACTAAGGTTTTAGGGCTCTTATCAAGGGGAGAAAAGATAGGGGTAAATAGCTTTGAATCTCTACTTAGCTCGATGTATTTGATGTTTGATGCGGGTTATTTACCAGATAAGATAAGTAGTCCAGAGATGGTTTTATCTAGGATTAAAATACTTCCAAATTTGAAAGACAATGTAAGGTCTTTTTATGGTGAAAAAGGCTTTTACGGAACCTATGTAAAGGAGAGGAAGCTATTTTATAAATCTACTATTTTGTCCCAATTGGAATTTAATAGGGATAACTTTGTCGCGGTATACTATTCTCTTAAAAAATATGGGAAAATATCCATTTATAAATTGTTAAGTTTAAATCCGGCACCTATAAACGCCATGCTTGCGCTCTGTTTTTTTGAAGAGGCAAATTTTATAAGGCGTTTGGGAAAAGATGTTGAAATTGTAGAGGGAGATCATTCTAGGGTAGATTATGACGAAAGCCTTACAAAATCTAAAGTAGATGCATTTTTGAATTCCATAGTTTAAATGGGTTACATAGCTTTAAAATATTTGCAAAATAGCCACCATAGAACTACCTTGTACTTGTAAAAACCTGCCTTAAATGGTATATTTGTGGTGTGTATATTAATTTTAATAAAGGAGAAAAAACGTGAAAAACCTAGGCTTAAATGAGATAAGAGAAAAGTTTTTAGAATTTTTTGATGACAATGAACACCTTACTGTAAGGTCGTATCCACTTATCCCTCAAGAGGATAAGTCACTTTTATTTATTGTAGCGGGAATGGTTCCTTTGAAAAACTATTTTTCTGGGTTGGCAAAGCCACCCAAGACCAGGATGGCTACTGCTCAAAAATGTATAAGGACAAACGACATAGATAATGTCGGTCATACTGCTAGACACGCCTCTTTCTTTGAAATGCTTGGGAATTTCTCGTTTGGAGATTATTTTAAAAAGGAAGCTATAAGGTTTGCTTGGGATTTTTCAACTAGGGTCTTGGAATTGCCAGAAGAAAAGATTTGGGCTTCAATTTATGAAGATGACGAAGAGGCATTTGATCTCTGGCAAAACGAAGTGGGGATGCCAGCTCATAAGATAGTCAGACTTGGAAAAGAAGATAACTTTTGGGAGATAGGAACGGGAACGGGACCCTGCGGACCATGTTCTGAGCTCTTCTTTGATAGGGGAGAAAAACACGGTTGTGGAAGTCCTGATTGTAAGCCTGGGTGTGAGTGTGATAGGTATGTTGAATACTGGAACTTGGTATTTACTCAGTTTGACAAGCAGGTTGACGGCTCTCTTGTACCACTTGAAAATCCAAATATAGATACGGGAATGGGGCTTGAGAGAATAGCCTGTATAATGCAAGAAGTTGATTCTATATTTGACGTAGATGCCTTTAGGGAAATAATAAAGACTATAGAAAAAATATCTGGCAAAAAATATGGAGAAAACCCAAAAGATGACGTATCTATGAGGGTAATAACTGACCACATAAGAGCAGTTACCTTTATAGTTTCTGAGGGAGTTACTCCAGATAATGAGGGTAGGGGATACGTTTTAAGGATGCTATTTAGAAGAGCCGTTAGACACGGAAAGTTGTTAGGAATAAATGAAAACTTTATGTCCAAGCTTGCAGATGCCGTTATTGATTTGTTTGGTGGAGCTTATTCTGAACTAAATGAGAGACGGGAATACTCAAAGTCAATTATAGACCAAGAAGAGGATAGATTTTATAAGACATTAGACTCTGGTCTGAGGATATTGGACTCTTACATAGAGGATTTAAAGAAATCCTCTAAAACGGTTTTAGAAGGAGACTTAGCATTTAAACTTTACGACACTTATGGATTCCCACTCGATTTGACTACAGATATTTTAAGGGACCACAACATAACAGTTGACGTAGATGCTTTTAATGAAGCTATGAACGAACAGAGGGAAAGAGCCCGTTCTGCTAGGTCTACTGATGATTCTGGTTGGGATCTGGGCGACTTAGAAAATATTCCTCAGATAGAAACCGAGTTTGTAGGATATGATAACCTGACTTACGAAGGACGTGTAGAATACATCGCTGAGATGGAAGTTGGAAAAGCGCTAATACTTCTCGACAAAACTCCTTTCTACGTTGAAAGTGGAGGACAAGTTGGAGATATAGGAAGTGTATCTGGCGATAACTTTTCTGCAAAGGTTCTAGGCGTAAAAAAACTTCCTGGTGGACAGGTAATCCACGAATTAGGAGAAATAGAAGGAAAAATATCTTTAGGTGATTCAGTACTTCCTCAGGTAGATAGGCAGAAGAGGCTTGATACCATGAAAAACCACACTGCTACCCACCTTTTACACAGCGCCTTGAGAAAGGTTTTAGGCGATGGAGTAGCTCAAGCTGGGTCCCTAGTAGATGAAAACAAACTAAGGTTTGACTTCACTCATAAGGAGGCTATGACAAGGGATCAGATAGAATTAGTTGAAAAAATAGTAAACGAAAAGATATTTGAGCAGATTCCAGTAACCACTCAGATAATGCCCATAGAAGAAGCTAAAAAACTAGGTGCTATGGCTCTATTTGGTGAAAAATATTCTGATGAAGTTCGCGTTGTAAGTGCATCAGAATTTTCGATTGAGCTCTGTGGTGGTACCCACGTTTCAAATACCAAGGACATAGGTATATTTAGGATAGTTTCTGAGAGCGGAGCTGCTGCAGGTGTTAGGAGGATAGAGGCTATTACAGGTAGAGGGGTATATCAAACTATGAGTTCTGAATCTGAAGACCTTAGAACTTTGAGAACCCTTATGAAGGCTCAGCCAGACCAACTCGTAGGCAAGGTAGAATTTATGATAGATGAGAGAAAAGAACTTTTGAACATCATAAAGGGAATGAAGGCTGAACTAGCTGGTGGTAGTATTAAGGACTTATTGGATAATGCGGAAACTATAAAGGGAATATCATTTGTGAAGTCTATATTCGATTCTATGGATCAGGACACTATAAGGTCTATGGCTGATGATATAGTGAACAGGTCTGAACCTACAGTTGCGGTACTCGCAAATAAAAAAGATGGAAAAGTAACCTTTGTAGTCAAGGCAAATAAAGCTGCTTTAGATAGTGGCGCCCATAGCGGAAAGATTGCTAAGGGGTTAGCTGGAATCTGTGGCGGTGGAGGTGGAGGTAGGTCAGAGATGGCACAAGCTGGAGGTAAAGACGCCAACAAGGTTGAAGCCGCATTGGACGAGATTGTAAATATGATTTAATAATAGATTATGGAGGTATGTTATGTCTAATACTATGAAATTTAGTAAAGAAAAGAACGAAGAATTTCAAATAAGGGAAGTCCTTTCTAAGGTTCATGAAGCCCTAAAGGCAAAACAATACGACCCTATAAACCAGATGGTTGGTTATTTGATTTCTGGCGATCCTACTTACATAACTTCCAAAGACAACGCTAGACAGATGATAGGTCAGGTCGATAGGGATGAGATTTTAGAGGTTTTGCTTAAGTCCTTCCTATATGATGAGGAAAGTAATTTGTGATGGAAAACTGTAAGTCAAAGTCTATGGTAGGATTGGATCTTGGAGATGCTACAATAGGAATAGCTGTGAGTGATGTTCTTGGATTCACAGCTCAGCCTTACGAGAATTATCGTAGAATTTCCAAAAAGAAGGATATAGATTACATAGTGGACCTTGCTTTAGAGAGAGGTGCCCACACTATTGTAGTTGGGATGCCAGTAAGATTGGACGGAAGTGTCGGACCCCAGGCGGAAAAGACCCTTTCATTTGTAGCTGCTCTCGAAAAAAAACTCAAGTATTCTACAAAGACAGACAATGATATTTCGGTCAAAACCTTTGACGAGAGATTTACAAGTGCAGAAGCAGAGCGTATGATGAAATCAGGGGGGGTAAATCGTAAGGAGAGATCTGGAAACGTTGATAAAATAGCTGCTTCACTGATATTACAGGCTTTTTTAGAGATGAACAGAAATAAAGATTAATAGCGGAAAGGGAAAATAAATTGCAAGATGTTAAAGAGAACTTTGAGTCTGTTATAGAAGATATTATCGAAAGTGCAGAGATACTAAGTGAAAAGTCTGATTTTAATACAATAGAACTGAGTTCTGATGAGGATGGAATAATAGAACTGGAATTACTATTTTCTTTCAAGATAAATGATAGTATGTATGCGCTTTGTCTAAACGAAGATAGTGAGTTACTGGTTTTAAGGCGAGATCAAATCCATAGATCTTCGAGTTTTGTGTTGGTTGAATCTGAAATTGAATTAACGGAGGTTAGGGACGCCTTAAAAGAGCTCAGACTGTCGACAAACCCCTGATTTCTTTAGGAGCTAAGGTGTTTTCGACAGCCTGTATATAATTGATTTTGGGGCGCTTTAGACTCTTTAAAAGAGTTTATTGATTAAAAAAAATATTTTTGCGAAAATAGAGGTGAGACATGAAAACAAAGGAAACTATAAGGAAATCTGCTGAAATGGAGATACGGGAATCCTTTAATGAAAGTGGGCTGTCAATTAATCC
>PDWI01003586.1_pt1 | contig 21752 bp, 19 predicted proteins | sample 1430891 | NCBI WGS metagenome assembly PDWI01 (sample SAMN01162508, study PRJNA174530) | Oral metagenome, whole genome shotgun sequencing project. | biome: Marine environment; feature: Marine mammal; material: Swab sample of the gingival sulcus; isolation source: swab sample of gingival sulcus... | reverse complement strand
GACTTCATCAAATACAATAAGCGATTTATTTTCTATCAAGTTACTATTGGTTAACAACTGTAATTGCAAAAAGAAATAATCTAAATCTGACATATTTTTAAAAAGGCTATTTATCTCTGGAGAGACATTAGAAAAATCGATAATAATATAACTTTCATACTCATTTTCAGCAAATTGTTTAACGATTGTTGATTTTCCTATTCGTCTTGCACCTTCAATTAAAAGTGCACTCCTATCAGCAGCGTCTTGTTTCCATTTTTTTATCTTATCATATATTTTTCGCTTAAAAATCATTATTTCTCCTCAAATAAATCTAACGTTTTCTTTATTATAACATAGATGTCAAAAATCCCCAAATCTTTTTTGGTTTTTTTGCCCAAAATCCCCAAATTTTTTTTAGCGTTTTTGCCCAAAATCCCCAAATCTTTATGGATTGTAAAAAGCTGTAAGATTATCACGTCATCACTGCGTTCTTCCTCATAATGACACAGCTTGGTATGATTTTACATCAATATATTTTAGTTTCAGCGAACGTCATAAGCGACGAGCATGTTAATCTTGATGTAGCTCCAAAGCGTTGGTTTCTGAAACTGAAATATATTGAATTATCTACATACCAAACCATAAGATTCCTACGTCCTAAAGACAAAAACCCCACGCTAAGATTGCGACGTCACTTCGTTCCTCGCAATGACAGCGTGGAGACCCGCCTCATAATAACACGAAATCAAAAAACCCCCAAGCATAAGCTCAGGGATAATTTGATGTTTATTTACTTAATTTTGCATCGGCAAAGGTTGCATGGTCGTTCCAATCAACGCCATCTGCATAGATTGTTATTGTCAATAGTTTACTATCTTCTGGTAAGGCAAGTCTTACCTCACTCGCATTTTGACGACTTTTACAATATACTGTTTCGACATCGACATCATCAATAGAAAAGACGATTTTCATTTTACCACTAACATTTTGTGAGGCATCTGTTCCGACTAAACAACTAAATTCTTTATAATTCTTATCTGTCAAATCGTATTCTAAAATACCATTTGCGTGAATTGAAATACCCTTATCAAATTCTTTCGGCTCTCCATTATAATAAAGCGATAATTTACCACCGTCGATTTCAACATCTTTATGAATTTCATCATAGGTCGTCATTGATGTCGGCAAATAATCTAAATCCGATAAGTAATCAAAATCAACTTCTTCCCCACCACTTTCTTCTGCAAAACCAACAGGGAAAATATCGTAGTTAAATTGATACTCTTTTGGCTCAATTTCAGCATAAGCTAGCGGTCTTGCGCCCCAGCTATTTTCTCCACCAACACCCTGTGTTTTATAATTTACTCTAAAGAAAATTTTATCGGTACTTGTCAACTTGTATGGATGAAGCGTATCCGTTATATCGTACTGATTATAAGGGCTCGCCATAATTTCTAAAGCCGTATCATTCGATTTCACGAGTAATCCTTGACCTTCATCATTAAGCATTTTTGCCCAACGGACATCGACGTGGTTGCCGTTTTCCTGTGGTTTGACGTAATTACCTAAAGCATTGTAATCCACTGTTTCCTCGTAAATACCGTGCTTATAGCCCTCCCATCTATCGACAAAGGTCGTCGCTGCACCGCGACCATAATAGCTTAGCTGATTATACGCGTTATCGAGTTCAAACATCGTGCCAATCGCTGGAATTTCTTTTGATAGTAAAAACGGTTTAAGACTTTGCTGATAATTGACGTGACCATCGGCGTAAATCGTATATACTTCCTTTAATTTAGAACGATTAGCGAGTTTAGAATTGACGGTAACAACGGTCTTATCTTTCTGATAACTATCGACTTCTATCTCACCACGTCTGCGATTAAGGTTGCTTTCGCGCCACGGTTTCACCCTATCTAACCACTCATTTTCCCTATCATTATCGACGGGTGGTCGCCAGAAATTCGCATACATACCCGCACCACTATCCTCGCTAAAGAATTCTATTCCATCTTTAGCAAATTTCGTCCACTCAAAGCTGTTTTTATCTAGTTCAAAGTAAATTCTTTCGTTTTTAACGACTAAACTATCCTCTGTTTCAACAATTTCATTTTCTCTATTGCTAAGAGATTTATCCGCCTGATAATAATTATCTGGTGTATGCAGTTTAAATTCAGCAAAGGCGATTTCATAACCCTTATCTGCCCACTCTGTATCCTCTCTTAACTGCGCACTGACTATTAAATAATATTCTTTCTCATCGTCAAATTCAAAGAGTTCACTTAACTCTGGTAAATCGACTCTTTCGCTACTGCGAGCATCTAAATCAACTGTAAAAGAAACATCATCTTCATCGAGGTCTAAAAATTCGCCATTTTCAAGTACGCTTACTTTAAAATCAAACTCATTTAAGTTTGTATAGCCAAATTCGTTTGTTATCTCAACGCTATTATCCTCCGCGTCGTAATCGCTAAATAAAATATTTTGCTGAACAAATTTCATCTGCGAATAAGCATCGTGAGGAATACGGTCAGAAGAAATCAGACCATTATCCATAAAGTTATTAAAGTTATTATTTTTATCTCTATCCCAGTCACCGCCATAAGCGTAGTAATGTGTACCGCCCTCAGCTACTTTTTCACCATCTTCATCATAAGACATGCCAGTCGCTTCTTCATCATCGGGAATTTGCCAAAGCGGACTTTGGTCTACCCAATCCCAGATAAAACCACCCATCGCATGCGGATACTTTCGCCATAAATCCCAATATTCTTTATAATAACCAAGTGAATTACCCATAGAATGAGCGTATTCAACTTGCAAATAAGGTCTGACATCATCAGACTCTAAAATCTCTTTATCGTTACCTTCCATACCTTCGAGCGCACCCAAAGGACTACTATGCTCGCTTGCTGGCCAATACATACGACTTCTAATATCGGCTATCCCCTCGCGATTATCCCTCTCTAAAACAATTGGTCGTTTGCTATCGCGCTCTTTAATATAATTATACATTAAACGAAAAGCATACTCATCATTAATTATCGGCGGGGCAAAGAAAATACACTCATTGCCATTAGACCAAGCGACAACAGAAGTGAAGTTTTTATCGCGTTCATACATATTCGCCGTTCGATGAATAGACGGATAGCGGAAAGTTTCCACGGACATAGGAATACCTGCAAGTCCACCTGCGGCGTGTGTTTCCATATTTGCTTCATCCATAATCATTATGCCGTATTGATTAGCAAGAATATAAATATCAACGCAATTAGGATAATGCGACATTCTAATCGCATTGACATTACCGCGTTTCATTAAATCGAGGTCTTTTTTAATCGTTTCCATTCTGACCGTACGAGCATAATTATTATCTAATTCGTGTCTATTGACCCCCTTAAAAACTATCGGTACACCGTTAAGCGCATAGGTCGTTTTCCCATTACTCGTTTGAACGAGGGAAACTTCTCTTAAGCCAATCTCATAACCAACATATTCCGTGATTTCATCATTATCATCATAAATTGCCATTACTTGTTTATACAAATAAGGATTTTCAGGGTTCCACAGCTCTGGTTCATAAACAACGAGCGAGCTCGTCCATTCGCCATCCTCTAAAATCGCATCTGCCTCGGCAACCAGTTCTTCCTCCGCATCGTATAGCTTGATTGTTGCCTTTTTCGCCCCCGCTGATAATTTATAAGTCGTTGTTAACACAGCGCTATCATCGTGCAAAGTAATATCATTGCTAAAATCAAAAAGCGAGGCTTTACTACTACGATAAATCAAGCCCGTATCGCGAAAAATACCAGAATAATTAACTAAATCTTGATTTTCCAAAAGCGAACCATCACTCCAGCGATAAACCAATACCGCTAATTTGTTCGGCTTATCTTTATAGACATACTGACTAATATCAAATTCGTGTTGCGTAAAACTATCCTCACTATAGCCGACATATTGCCCATTAACATAAACGTAAAATGCCGATTCTACCCCTTGGAAATTAAGAATTACATAATCGTCAGCATTATCTGGATTAATCTCAAATTCTCTAATATAATGCCCAACGGGATTATAATTTTTCGGCGCTGTCGCCTTGGCAACGGCTGAATAATCAAGTCCTTCACCCTCGATATTCGGTTCGCCTTCTATCTTGAGATAGCCTTTTTGTGTCCACGGATAATACCAATTACTATAAAGCGGTTGGTCATCAATGCCATTTTCGTGCATCTGCCAAGAGGCTGGCACAGGCATAGTAATCCAGCTATCGTCTAATTCAAAATCTTCCAAATGAAAATCTTCAATTACCTCGTCAGGACGGGCAACCAATTTAAAATCCCACTCACCATTAAGCGACTGCCAATTCTCTTTTTCCCGCCAATCGATAAGTGGCAACAGCGCATCACTTTCCGTTTTTGAAGGAATAAAAAACGTCCTAGCAGGGAGCGTTCTATCGTGTGCTACCCTTGTTTTATCAGCGTAAGGGGCATTCACTTCCCACACGCCGTTATACCAATAAGCGCCGTCAACCTCTCTACTCGGCATTTGGTCTTCGCCAGTCGGTACAACCGTTTCATCCGCGTAAGCGATATTGCCAAGCAACAAGCAACAAACCATCAATAATACTCTTAAACTACGAATTCTTAATTTTATCTTGTCCATAAACATCTCCTCTCATTAGTTTAACAATATACCTTCATAACTACTCACTCATTCTATGCTGTCATTCAAAGGAGTGAAATGACGTAGGAATCTTAGCGCGAATTTAGTAATAAAAGCCGTATTAAGATACCTACGTCATCGCTAAAACTCCTCCTCTGTATGACAACACGGCTTGTTTAAATGATTGCTAATCCTCAACCTCCCTCCTATTCTATTATATTTATCCCCTACAAAATCAACTTAAACAATAAAGATTCTTAATCAAAATGTGCCTAGCTATTCTATATAATCTTCATTTAAGACAGCTAAATCATTCCTTAATAAAATTCAAAAGTTTACATTTTATTCTAATAGTTCTTCTTTATTAGTCAAAACATCGTAAAAATAAAGTTTATCAGATTTACTATAATAAACATCATTACCTATACTTCCAATATACTCATCATCAATATTCATAATATTTTCATATAATACACTATTATTATCTAAACGATTAAGCTGATATGAAATATCATAGTTACTCACATCGCTTAAATTCCCACGCGATAACATCGTTGTAAAATAAATATCCTTATCAACTACCGTGATCCCACCAGCAACATTTACTTTAGCTAATTGTTTTAATATTTTTTCAAAAATATCATATTCATAAACACCTTCATAATCTATTCAGGTTTTATCTCTAATTTCCATTCTATACCATCAAAATAAATAATATTATTGATTTTTTTATCAACTTTATAATTATTTCCATAATACACTTCCGAATAGCTAATAGTATATTCATTCTGCCAAACGACATCTTCAGCTGTCCAATTTGCTCCTTCATCTATCCATTCACATTTCAAACCATCTCTTGTCAAAGAATAAATGCCAATACTATTAAGTTCTCCTTCTCCTATGCCATAAGGATTTACTACAACAAAATACGGACTAGAAGAATACGTCACAATATCACCAGTAAAGTTATATATTTCAGCTGATTTACTATTTATCAACGTCCACTTTGATTCATCATACCTATTAAGTATGGCAAAATAAGAATATTTTTCAAATAAACGTTTCACTTGAAAATTACTCGCCTCAATATCTACTTTTATTTCAACAAGCCCTTTATCCGTTATAAATTGTATACTATCTGTCTTTAAATCACCTGAATTATTAAAATAAATAGGTATTTCATCATCTACAAGTTCCTTATTAAAATATACTATTCTATTATCAGCTAATCTAGCACTAAACCAGCCACAAAGTCTATTATCGATAATTTCAAATACATTACTAAATTTTACATCGTTGATAATCTTACTATCCACTTCCTCTATAACAACGGAACTTAAGCCTATCTCTGAATAAAGCTTTAATTTATCCACATTGAAAACAGATTCACTTTGATAGCCTACGAGTCCAATAAGCAGAATTAATGGCCATAATATTTCTTTCACGCTTATCTCCTTCTTTTTAATGTGTCCACTCTATTGAGTACATTATAGACACGACTTTTAATACTTAACAAATGAATCACCTTTATACTATGAGTCTATCTGAATAAAATAAAGATTTCAATATGAAAAGGGCAAAAAAGTATGCTTGTGTGCAAGCTACACACAAGCATATATTAAGATTTTCTTACCACATGATAAAAATAATCAAACATACCACTAAATATCATTTAATATAATTCCAAAAACTTCTCTAGGCTCTCTAAATCTTTCAGTGTATAACGAGTCACTTTTTTATCAATTTTTCTAATAAAACTACTGAGCGTTTTATCTGTACCAACTTCAATAAAAGTATCTACGCCTTCTGCTATCATATACTGAACTGATTTTGTCCACTGCACAGGCGAACTAACTTGTTTAATCAATAAATCTTTTATACCGCTCGTATAAGCCTCTGCCGTTACATTGGAAACAACAGGAGTATGTAAATCTTTAATTTCGAGCTTATCAAGCTCTTTTTCTAGTTTTTCACCAGCGCCAACAAGCATTTCCGTATGAAAAGGAGCTGATACGTCAAGTTTTACTGCTTTTAAAGCGCCCGCTTCCTTTGCCAGCTCTATGGCATAGTCAACTGCTTCTATTTCGCCAGCAATTGCCACTTGTTTAGGACAATTAAAATTAGCAGGTGATACTATTCCTTTTTCACTCGCTAACTGACAAATTTCTATTACTTTTTCATCTTTAAGTCCAATTATAGCTGCCATCGTCCCCTTGCCAACAGGCACTTCTTCTTGCATATACTTACCCCTAAATTTAACTAATTTCGCGGCATCAGCAAAATCAAGACCACCAGCAGCGACTAAAGCAGTATATTCACCCAAACTAAGCCCAGCAAAATAATCTACCTGAACCCCCTTCGCTTGAAGTAAACTATAGGTAGCAAAACAAGCTGTTAAAATCGCTGGCTGTGTATACTCCGTTAAATTAAGTTTATTCTCTTTATCCTGAAAACACAAAGCCGCCATATCATAGCCAAGCACTTCACTTGCTGTTTCATAAATAGCTCTAACCTCTGGATACTCCTTATAAATATCCTCACCCATACCGACATATTGAGCACCTTGCCCAGAAAAAACAATTGCTACTTTACTCATAATTTTTTACCTCTCATTCTAGATTCTTACACTACTTGGTATATTAACTACTCTTTGTTCTAAATATTTAGCATTTTTCAAATCATCAGTATGACAATTTTTATACATTTCAAGTTCATTCATTAAACGCCAAATCGGTCTTGTCATCACACCTTGACTATTACTAAGCTCTAGGAATTGATCTCTTTCTTCTTTACTTTCTAATTTTATTACTTGTAACCAATAATTCGACTTAGCATTTTGCGGTTCAACGATAAATTCTACTTTACTGTCAGCAAAAAATCGATGATAAATTGACGCTAACTCTCGTTTTGATTGTAAAAATTTATCTAAGTTTTCCATTTGAGCAACGATAAGCGCGGCATTAATATTAGGCATACGGTAATTATAAGCGGTCATATCATGCACATATTCATAAGGATGCTTAACTTTTGCAGTAGTAGTTATATGTTTCGCTTTTTTTGCTAATTGTTCATCGTCGGTAACGATAACTCCGCCACCACCTGATGTAATTATTTTATTACCATTAAATGAAAATGCCCCAATTTTCCCAAAAGTACCTGTATGTTTATTTTTATAATAACTGCCTAAACTTTCAGCTGCATCTTCCACCAAAGCTATCTGCCACCTATCACAAATTTCCTTAATCTTATCAATTTTAGCTGGTAAGCCAAAGGTATGCATTGGTACGCAGGCACTAATTACTTTACCTGTTGTTTTATTAATACACCGCCCATTATCAAGCTTACAATTTTGTTCTAAGAAACTCTCCAAAGACCGAGGACTTAAACCTAAAGTATCTAAATCAACATCGACAAAAATCGGCTTTGCCCCGCAATAAGAAATTGCATTACACGTCGCCACAAAAGTCAAAGGCTGGGTAATTACCTCATCGCCACGCTCAACACCAGCCATTAATAAAGCAATATGTAGTGCAGCAGTACCATTAACGGCAGCAACAGCGTAACGACTACCGACATATTCGGCAAACTCTTTTTCAAATCGATCGACATATTTACCGACGCTAGAAACAAAAGTCGAATCAATACAGTCATTCAAGTAATCTTTTTCCTTGCCAATAAAACGCGGTTCGTGTAGGGGGATAAAATCGGCATCCCCAAAAGTCTTTCTAATAAAATCAATTACTTTTTGCATTACATCTTCCCATCTAAATATTTGCCCGTTTCCTTATGCTTAAACTCTGGCAAAAGTTTAAAGAACTCCATTACAATATCCTTTTTTGTCCAAATCAAGCTATCTTGATAGCCTTTCATTACCATTTCAAAAGCTCTTAATTTTTCTGAATCAAAATCCGCTTTATTTTTAATTACACCTAAATTAAAAAATCTATCCATATCCAAAGTCTCTTTTGCGGTAAAAAATTCTTCAAAATCTTTTTCACCTGTCGTATCACTAATAGTCGATAAAAATGCCCATTTCCCTTCTTTAGCCAAGCTTTCCGCTAAGGCTCTCGCCTCTTCTTCATCTCTGCAATAATAAGGCTGATAGCCTCTACTAGCTAAATATTTAAGCGCAATTTCTTCAAAGGTAATTAAGTGTAAATTTTCACTTAGTTTAGGGAAAAATATATCTCTATTTTCACCAAAAATACAAGAAAGCAAACACAATTGTCCCGATTCTTTTGGCGTAACAAAGTAACGTCTAATATCGCTAGGTGCAACAATCGGTTGATTTTTCGCCAAACGCTGATTAAAACTATGTAAGAGCGAACCATCACTAAAAGCTACATTAGCAAAACGCGCCATAGATACATCAATCTTTTCTGAATGCTTATGAACGAACATTTCCATTATCCGCTTGCTTGCCCCCATCATATTAACGGGATTCGCTGCCTTATCCGTGCTAACACAAAAATACTTTTTAGCGCCTTTTTCTATTGCTTGTTTAATTGTTTTATCCGTATTAAAGATATTCGTTTCTACCATGCGCATTAATGTGTAAGCATCTTTCTCACTTCTAACGTGTTTAAGTGCCGATAAATTTAAAACATAATCATACTGACCATCATTTTGAATAAAAGCATCATATTCTCTACTACCGACATCAAGCGCATAAGTAGCAAAATCTCCTGATATATAGCCAAAGCTACTTCTGATATCGCGTACGAGTTCAGCTAAATTATTTTCACTTAGGTCAACAACATCTAATTTCTTAGGATTACGACTAAATATTTCCTTTGTTACTGCCTGACCAATGCTACCAGCGCCACCAATAACTAAAAATTTAGAAGCAGAAACAATTTCTTGAAGTTTAGCTTCTAAACGATCGATATCATCAACAAATAAGGGCTTATCGCGCCCAATTAACTCTAATAAATTATCCACCTCATCCTCCTTAGAAAGTCGTAAGATACCTACGGTGTCGCATACGCTCCGCCTCTGTATGACACGACTTTTAATATCCAAGCTAATAAGTTACTACTTGAGAATATTTTTAATATTATCCTTCACTTCATTCAACTCTGGATATTTATTATATAAATACTCGGCGATTACTGCCATCATTTCCAAATCTTCTTCATAATCGATATCTAAAACCGCTGTATCTAACATTTTTATTACATCACATTGACCATCAAAAATCGCTTTATCTTTCAATAAAAATTGTGGTTTATAAGCATACATGGAAGCATTCATATCAAAAATATCTGGTGCTTGTTGACGCGCCGTGAAATTTGATTTAATAATAGCTTGATAACCGTTATCTGTTTGTTTAACCATATTAAAATAAGGATTACGTCTCGCATTAGTAACAGAAAAAACCACATCACTATCGCCATTATAAGCTTTATCAATTAACTCCTCTAAATTAGCTAAAGTTCTAAGCGGCGAAGTAATATCTAAATCGACTACTAAATCATACTCCGTCGATAAACGATTTTTAACTTCTAAATAACTATTCTTAATTACTGCTACCTTCGATACCCTATCGCCAGCTAAATCAGCTTTGCGCTCTATTAATTCGATAGGCAAACTTATCCTTTCACTATAAATATGCCTCAACTCTTCACTATCCGTATTTAAAACAATATCAACAAACGTATCAGGATTATTCTTTATAAACAAATCAATAGCAGACACCGTATAAAAAGATAAGGGTCGCTCTAAAAACTCCCTTAAGTTTTTGTTTTTCACCCCTTTAGAACCTGCTCTAGCACAAATAGTAAATAAAATCCTCATTATATTCTACCTTCTTTCGCAATTTTAAGCGTCATCAATGCCCTATCGATATCGTTTTCGTTTTCTCTTTCTGCTGAGATAATAGCAAAAAAATTCGCCAATTCAGCTAATTGATAATCATCTCTTTCTTCTGCAAAGCTAATGACTTTTTTTGATTTTAAAAAGCGAATTTCGCTATTTATTAAATCAGCTACTATCGTATCTTCTTTTGTAAATAACTGTATTTCTCGAATCGGCTTGCGACCAATATAATCCAAATGTAGCTCTACTAACATCGTATTATATTTAGCAATATAAATCGATACATCATCACTATCTATTTCTAAATGCGAAAATTGTCCTCTATAATTATGTATGCTTTCTGGCTTGCCAAATAAATAAATTAAATAATCCCATTCGTGAATTAAATCGATTGAAACACCGCCGCCTTCTGCGAGGTGAGCGCTATAATTCTGACGATAATCAATAGTTGGTCGCCAATTAGGTAAATAACTAGAACAAATCGTTCTCACACTATATACCTCACCTAAATTAATATGTTTTTTCAAATACTGCAACACCTTAGTATAACGCATTGGACAAGCGACATAATAATTAGAATCAGATTTTAAATCTAATGCCTCAATATCAAGATTACAGTTATCAAAAACTGGCTTTTCAATGAACATATCTTGACACTTACTGGTAAATTTACTTATAGTATCATAATGTAAATTAGTAGGGTTTGTAATAAAAACGGCATCATAATCGCTTGGCATTTCATCAATAGTAAAATAAATAGTGTCAATTAATTCTGCATATTCAGGTTCCAAAGCTTTACTTTCTTTTCGTCTTAATAAATCAACGCTATATTTCTTACCATTTGTTTTAAAAAGCTTATTAAGATTCATTAAATGCCTTTTAGCAATAGAACCAAAACCAATCATTGCTAATTTATAATTATTCTTCACTTTAAGCCTCTATTTTGTCAATCAGTTGTAAGGTTGTATAGTCATCATTAAAATCATAAATCGCTTGTTGTTTGCCCGCTAATACAGTAAAAAAAGCTTTTATTTCTTCAAAATAAGGATTTTCCGCGATAAACGCACTATACTCTGCAAGTTGCTCTACTTCTTGATAAAATTGAAGTTCTTCTTCTTCCTTACTTTCTAAATCCAAAACTTTCATACCATCTGTCGTTCCATCCCAAGATAAATATAAATCTTCACCATAAAGTTCAAAATTTCTCACCGCTTTACGCGAAACAACATCGACAGCAAGCATGCCCTTATGTCCGTTAGCGTGTTCGATTAACACTAAATAATTATCATCATAATCTAATTCTAGTTCACTGTTTTTACTTTTTTTCACAACGACATCGACTATTTCGCCAAAAACTAACTGCAACCAAGGAAGTTCAATTGCAAATATTTCCCGACAAGCATTTGTCCTTTTATCAATCACAAAAAAATCCTTATAACTTTCCCAAGGATGCCAATCAGGTAAATACTGTCCAATATGATAACTATAATTAAGCTTTTTATTTTGAACATTTACCAAACTATTTATCTTTTCAACTTCTTTTTTATACAAAAAAGTGGAAGATAAAAATAATAATTTATTTTTATCTTTAGCTAAAGCAATATTTTTCTGATAATCATCTGCTACTAAATTAATTTCCGTAAACACATGTAGATTATGATTTAAACATAAAGAAATCAATGTAGCATGCGAGAGTGGTGCCGTACAAATAAAAGCACAATCAAATGCGCTTTTACTTACCAAACTATCCAAGTCACTAGCCGTCTCTATTTGTAGTTCATCTTCTGCTTGTTTTCTTCTATCTACATTTAAGTCAACACCTATGACTTCAAATTCTTGATTATACCGTTTAATCAAGCGAATTCTTCGCCTCCCCATAGAACCTAAGCCAATAACAACCACTCGCACAAACTACCCTCCATATCATAAAAGTTATTTTTTTAATCTACTATAACTATTCAATCAACCCGCGTTGTCATCCTGAGGGCTTTAGCTTCTCCACTGTCATCCTGAGGGCTTTAGCCCGTGAGGATCTTAACGCGAGATTAATTCTGAAATTTCATATCATAAAAACTTTTCTTTAAATCAATTTTATCATTTAATAAATAATCTTTCATAACGGCTACTATTTTATCAGAAGTATTACCATCACCATAAGGGTTTTTAATGTCCAATAATTTAGCAATAAATGTTGAACTCAACGCTAGGTCAATAGCCTCTATTATACATTGCTCTCCTGGTTCACAATCAATTACACTTTTTGCTCTTAATCTTCCCTTTTGCCTATCACCAATATTAATAGTTGGTATCTTAAAACTCGGTGCTTCCATCAATCCACTAGACGAATTACCAATCACAAACTCGGCATATCTAAGCGAACTGAGATAACGTACCATTCCAAGTGATGAATACACAAAAATATTATCACTTTTTAAAGCTACCTTATCCAATAACTGATTGATAACTCTACCGTCAGTATCGGCATTTGCCTTAGTAAAAATAAAATTAATTTCTTTACGTTTTTCGCAAGCATTTAAAAGCTCTATTATTTGCTTTTCTGCACTATTTTCTTCTAGTGTAACAGGATGAAAGGTCGCAACAGCATAAGGCTTACTTAAATCTAAATTTAAACTCTCACTAAGTTCTTCTTTACTCATCAAAGATTCATTTAAAGCATTTTCTATCCCTAATAAGCCAACGGCATAAACGCGATCAGGATGTTCACCAAGCTGAATAACACGATTTCTATATTCGGCTATACTAGCGAAATGAAGATAAGATAATTTACTAATTGCATGTCTAATTGCATCATCAACTGCACCTTCAGTAACATCACCACCATAAAGATGAGCTATAGGAATGCGTTGATTAACGGCAACCATAACAACAGCTAAGGTTTCATATCTATCACCCAAAACGATAAGCATATCGGGTTTCGTTCTAGCAAAATAATCGGCAAAAGAAATCATCGCCAATCCCATAGACTTAGAAATAGCAGCAGGCGTATCAGCACTAAGTAAAATTTCTATTTTTTCATCGATTACAGTCCCATCAGATTCTATTTCCTTATATGTCAAGCCAAATTCTGGTGATAAATGCGCCCCCGTTGTAACGAGTTTAACATCAAATTCATCGACCAATAATAATTTTTTGATTAATGGTTTTAATAAACCATATTCTGCTCTAGTCGCAGTTAAAATACAAATTTTTTTCTTCATAATTCTATTGCTTCATCCTCAACAAAGTTGCGACTTGCCGTTTGACCTAACACTTTAAACCAATTCATTGGACTAATTCCACCGCCAACTCTTTTTGTCGTTAAATTATCTTCTGTAAAGCGTTCCCCCTTAGCAACACCCCTAGTCGCTACAATAAATTTCCTGGCAATATTTTTGTTTTTTATTTCTGATGGACTAGCTTTCTTTACGCCATCACCAAGAGCAAGTTCAATATTTCTAATTGCTTTAACCATATCTTTTAATTCATCAGGTTCAAGGCTTGCCTTATGATCGGGTCCTTCCATATTTTTATCTAATGTAAAATGTTTTTCTATCACTTCTGCTCCCATTGCAACAGCAGCGATTGGAACTTCTATGCCCTCAGTATGGTCAGAATAACCAACTTTAACACCAAATTTCTTTTTAATCGTTTGCATTGCCTTAAGATTGATTTCAGTAAATGGCGCAGGATATTCTGTCGTACAATGTAGTACCGTGATTTCACCAGCACCATATTTCTTTAACGCCTTAATCGCCGCTGATATTTCATCCATATTCGCCATACCCGTCGATAAAATTACATCTTTTCCCGTTTTAGCGATGGCAATCAAATACGGCAAATTCGTAATCTCACCAGAAGGCACTTTCCAAAACGGAAGCCCTAATTCTTCTAAAAAAGCAACACTATGTAAATCAAAAGCAGTCGATAAAAATAATATCCTTTTTTGTTCACAATATTTTTTTAAATCACGAAACTGCTCAAAACTAAGTTCTAATTTCTTTATCATTTCGTATTGGCTCTCTTGATTGCCAGTAGTTTGCTTTTGATAATCAGCCTTATTTACCATTCTAGTTACGAGTTTTTCCGATTTAAACGTTTGAAATTTTATACAATCAACTCCAGCATCAATCGCTTTGTCTATTAATTTTAACGCTGTATTAAAATCACCATTGTGATTCACTCCCGCTTCAGCTATAATAAATATTTTCATTCTATATCTCTATTCTACACGGATTTCCATACGCCAATAACCCATCATCAATATTTTTAGTCACAACGCTTCCAATACCAATCATTACATTATCTCCTATTGTTATTCCATTTCTTACAACTGCATTAGCACCAATATGAGTATAATCACCTACTTTAACATTTCCAGCCAACACAGCTGCAGTTGCTAAATGAACAAATTTCCCAACATAACATTCATGTTCTACTACTACACTAGTATTAATGATTGCACCCTTACCAATAATAGCGTCTGCACCAATAACTGCACCTTTACCAACATAAATACCATTCGATAATCGGGCATATTGACTGACTACTGCTGTTTTATCAATAATAGTAGGTACTTTAAAACCTATTTTTTCTACCATTAAAAATAATTTTTCTCTAATTTTTGCATTACCAATACTACCTTTAGATATAAAAGCATAATGGTAACCATCATTAAACAATTGTTTTAAATCATCATCAGTTCCCAAAATAGGAACTTTAAAAATACTTCCCGTTGTGTCTGGATCAACAATACAAATTCGTTTGTACTCATTACTCAACTTCAAACTATCCACTATAGTTTTGCAATGTCCACCACCACCAATTAATACAATAGACCTCATTATTTACACCGTAACTTAATCATTAAGTAATTTCTCACGCATCTTTTCCAACTCTGAAATTTGCCCCATATCTAACCAAGCATTTTCAGCTATCGGATAAATTCCTATTTTTTCTCCTTTTAACTTATACTGTTCTATGATATCAGGAAAATTAATGAATTTATTTTCTTCTAATTCATCTATTACTTTACTATCCACTACATACATACCCGTATTAACCAAAAAAGAAAGCTCTGGCTTCTCTTTTATTTTATCTAGCGTTCCCAAATCATCTAATTCTATTACACCATAAGGGATTTTAGTATTTTTTAATGAACAGACCATGGTAATTAAATTTTTTTCTTCGCGATGATATTGATAAATTTTTTCATAATCTTCCTCGATTAAAATATCGCAATTCGATAAAATAAAAGTTGAATTGATTTTACCTTTTAATAAACAAAGACCACCACCAGTACCAAGCGGTTGTTCTTCATCGTAATACTTAATAGTATAATCCTTGTCAACATCATCAAAATACGATTTGATCATATTTTTCTTATAATTAACTATCAAATGAAATTCACGGCTAGTATATTGACAAAAACGATTAATAATTCGTTCAACGATTGGTATATCGCCTATAGGAATTAAGGGTTTAGGTAAAATTTTAGTATAAGGGTAAAGTCTAGTTCCCTTACCACCTGCCATTATAACAACAGAAAGATCAAGATTTTTTCTTTCTAAAATTACCTCATCTTTATAAAAAACAACTTGTACTATTCTACCATCACTATTAAGTACAGGTAAAGCATCAATCTCTTCCTCATACATAAATTTTTTAATATCAATAGAATCACTATCCAATACATAGCGTGGATCATAGTTAGCAATATCACTAACCTTAGCATCTAAAGATTTAGACCTTAAAATCCAACGCCTAATATCTCCATCCGTAATCGTCCCTACCAACTGATTATCTCGCATTACAAATAGAATTCTTTTTGCCACTTGTCCAAGCTTAAGCATTGCCATTTCCATAGTGGCATTTTCAGTAATCAAAAACTGTTTAATATCCAAAATTTCCCCTTAATATAATGAACTATTCCGCCATTATTTTCAAATCATCATCATTACTATAATGCCTATATTTAGCTATTTGACTATCATCAAAATCATCAAATTCAAATTTATCAACTAAATATTCTATTCCCTCCACCAAAGTTCTAATCATTTTCATATTATAGAGCGATATATTCTCTAAGAATTTTTTTTGGGCTTCTAAATTTTCTTTAATTGTCTCGACAGAAAAGTTAGAAACATCTATCATACCAACCACCGAATAAAACTCACGTAAGGGATGATTATAGTACAATCTAAAATGATCATCATCTAATAGTTTCCCAACGATGTCTTCAGCCACATAATCCAGTGCGTCATATATTTTATCAAGTTGAGCTTGTGTATTAATACCCCTATCAATTCGATCAAATGATTTTTTGCTCATTGTTTCAGCCTGACTTATCATCTCTTCTAACTCTGCAAACTTTGCCAAAAACTCATCTAATACAGTTAAAGACTGCTCTTGATAAACGCTATGGTCAACCATGTTTAATTTAATATTTTTAATTACATCGACTAAATTAGGTTTATCAAAATCAGAAAAATTACCTAAAGCCTCTTCTAGCGTCATAATTTTTGTACCTTTAATCTTAGCTCCACCCTCTGTTGCATCAATTATATTATTAATGTTAAATTCTTTTATCATCAATTCATAAAACTTCAAAAACATACGCCAAACAGGCGTAGTCGCAATCATATCGCCATCAATATCTTCCACATAGTCTTCTACTCCTGATAGTTCTATACTCCACTTTTCTACAGAACCCTCAACATGACTAGTACCATCTTTACTATAAGCAAGGTCTTGTCCAACTAAAATAATCGGATCACACTCTAATTGATGGGCAATATCAAGCATAGTATGAGCAACAGATGCTCCCACTAAATTCCCCGCTTTATCATCTAAAAAACTAGAAAAAATATCGTGATAAGAGCCATTTGTTTTAAATGCTAACACTCTATTATCAGGAAAATGTTCCACCAATTCATTTCTAACAATAGTCGGTCCACAGAAAATCACATCATCAAATTCCTTACCCTGATAAAATTTTTCATAAGTAATTAAAACTCTTTCTACAGAACCAACAATATCTGCCTTGATTTCATGAGCTTTCATAGGCGTCATCGACGCATCACAGGCGAGTATCAAAGCTTTATCTTGATATTCTGCCAATAAATCAATATTTTTATTTAATGATGGTCCCGTAGCGACAATGACAGCAGGTTTCCCCTTATAATATTTCTTAACACTAGCTTTAAATTCATCAAAAAAAACCGAATCTAACATGGCGGGAAAATTTTTAATATTATTATGTATTCCTAAAAGTGTATCGTCTAAATCATTTCCTATCGCATAAATAAAATTAACAGATTCTTCGTGTAAAAAATGTAACACTTCACGACACTGACGCAAAAAATCTGCATTTTGACTATACTTTAAAATCGGTCGAATATTTGTCATATAATAAGCATAATGTGATAAGTGCTCTCTAGTAATATTTATATGTTTGTCATTGCTAGGATGCCCACAAAGAATAATTACATTTTTATCAAATATGGTAAAATCAATACTTTCCAAAGCAAGCTGTAAACTTGTTGCATCTAAATACCAAAAAACCACAGCAGAGTGTTCATTAATACGATCTACGATTTTAGTCACCATTTTAGGACTCAAAATATCTAAAGCAACAAAGAACGCTCTATGCTGATCATAATGATTTTCAGTTAAAAAACTTTCGCCACTAAAATCTAACTGCGGAAATTTAGGTAATTCATCTGGTAAATATTCTTTTAAATGCGGGAACTTCTCTATATTTTTTTCGAAAATCGTCATTATTACTCCTTAATAATTATTAATATAATTTTTATCTCTCTTACTCTAATTATAAATATCTTTTTATAAGCTCATTATCGTTCAAAACATTTTCTAAAATTGTACTCAAAACAACCCTATAACTTTCACCTAAAACCTTAGCTTTTTGCAATGAGTTATATGGCAAACTTAAAGTTATATTCTCATTTTGTCTCTCTCTTAGTTCATTATTTGATACTCTTTTAAATTTTTTTAACTCATCATCTGTAAGTTCACGACAATCATCATCAAAAATAACTTGTTTTTGTTTTGCTTGTTCAAACATTTCAAGCTCAGTATCTGTTAATTTCTTAGAAAAATCAACTTTATGCTTAGTAATCACCAAAATACCTCTCTTTCTCTTTTCTTGTAGCCAATCTAGCCGATATAATTCTTATTACTTTTTCCCTTTCAGTAAATACCACAAACACTACAGCAAATACTCCATCTACCAGCCCAATTGTTACATATCTATCCTCACTAACACTATGCTCATAATCATAAAATTCAATTCTATTATCATCATCAAAAACACGAGCAGCCATACTAAAGCTAATACTATGCTTCTTTATATTATAAATTTCTTTATTATCATCCCACTCAAATTCCATATCCAATCCTTATCCCTACTCTAATTATATCGGTACATTATCTGATTTTATAAATATGATACCCTATTAAATTGGCAATTAACTACATAGTTATGTAAAAGCCGTAAGAAGTAATAATTCTTTATACAAAAATAAAGCCGATTTCTCGGCTTTATTCAACAACAATTTAATATCGCGACAAATTAAATTATCTCAATAATTGCAATACACCTTGAGGCGCTTGATTCGCTTGAGCAAGCATAGATTGAGCAGCTTGAGCTAAGATATTAGTCTTAGTAAACTTCATCATCTCTTTAGCCATATCAACGTCACGTACACGTGATTCAGCAGCTGTCATGTTTTCAGCACCTACGTTGATATTCTTAATTGTATGCTCTAAACGATTTTGAACTGCACCAAACTTAGAACGAAGTTTTGATACTTTATCGATAGCACTATCAATAATTTTTAAAGTAGCACTTGCCATAGCATGTGTAGATACTTTTAACTGATTACCAGCTACTGATACTGTTTGTACAGCACTAGTTTTAGCAGCAGCAGTCAAACCAAGATCATGTGCACCCATATTAGCTGTAACTTTAATCTTGATTTTTTCACCGCCATTAGCACCAACTTGTAAGTTGATTGTAATAGCGTTTTGTGCACCAATTGGCTTACTACCATTAAAAGTAGTTTGCTTAGCGATTCTATCAACTTCTTGTGCTAATTGATCAAGCTCGTCTTTAATAGCTGCTCTTGCTTCTTTACTGTTCGTGTCATTCGAACCCTGAACTGTAAGTTCACGCATTCTTTGAAGAATATCATGAGTTTCATTAAGAGCACCCTCAGCAGTTTGAATCATTGAAACACCGTCTTGCGCATTACGTGATGCTTGGTTAAGACCACGAATTTGTGTACGCATTTTTTCAGAGATAGAAAGACCAGCAGCGTCATCGCCAGCACGGTTAATTCTCATACCTGAAGAAAGTTTTTCAATTGATTTTGCTTTATCAAAAGAGTTTACGCCTAATTGTCTGTGCGAGTTAATCGCCATCATATTGTGATTAATAATCATTATAAATTTCCTCCTTGAAATTATATATAATAGTTTTATAAAATTATCATCGTAGCTTCCTTGCCACTTTAAACAACTATTACGGCCGATAAAGTTGCTTACACATATTATATCGACAATAAGTGATTTTACTTTATACTTTTTTGATTTTATTTTTACAAATATGCAGCTGAGTAGTAAAAATCGTATCATCCTTCGCGAACTAAACAGAGATGACTGAACCATCACAAAATTATATTAAACTTTCTTGTTACTATTTAGTCCACCCGCGTTGTCATACAGAGAAGGCGCGGTAGCGAAGACGTAGGTATCTTAACGCAGGTTAAGTAGTAAAAGTTGTAAGATTCCTACGTCGCTTTGCTCCTCTGAATGACACGACTTTTACTACTTAACTGAATAGTTAAACTTTCTTTTTCATGTCCTGCATTATATAAGCATGGTCAATACGCGGGACAGAATATTTTCCTTTCTTTTGGTGCATACAAGAATTAAATGCAACTTTAATCCCTAATTCTTCTAAAATTTTAAATGTGTCCTCATTATGACAATTACAAGGATAGGCACAAGCGCTAATTTCACCCACTAATTCAGAAAGAATTTGATAATTTTTATAATAATCTTTTTTTTGCTCTTCAAAGTTCATATTTTCTAAGTTCATAAAATGTGAATGACTATGAAGCCCAATTAAATTTTCTTCTAGAGCTATTTTTTTTATTTCTTCTTCACTCATATATAAATGTTTACTATGTTCTATTTTATCATAATTTTTCACAGCCATTAATTTATCCATCAATAAAGCATACTGCTTCATACTCAAGATATCTCTTATATAACGAAATAATCTATCATTGTAACTATAAAATGTAAAATTAATTAAGTAATTTGACTCTTCAAATTCTTTAACTATTGTTTTAAAATCATTTACTAATAAGTTTTCTTCAACAAGCAATCCAAAATAATCTTGATAAAAACCCTCTATATCTTGATAACAAATTGTTCTAAAATGTCTGTATAATTCAAGTTCAGGAATTTTACCCTCCAAGGGCTCAGTAAAAATAAAGAAAAAAGCTGTTAAGTTATGCGCTTTTAATACTGGTAAAGCCAACTCATATTGAGCTTTTAAGCCATCATCAAAAGTAAGACAAACTTGATTTTCTTTTAGTTTGCCATTAGTAAATGCATAGAGCCAATCTTTAGCTGATAAAATGTCATATTTTTTTTGGCAAAAAATAATCATATCCGAAAATTCATCCGCTGTTATTGCCCCCTGACTCTTAGGAAACAGTATACTATTATTATGCAGATGATGTAGCATAATTGCCTTCGCCATTTTTTATCCTTTCATTAAAAATTCTTCCTATTTTTAATCTAACTCACTAAAAATATATCGGTATATTATTTGATATTATAAATACATTATTTGTAACTAACTTTTTAAAATAATCCCAGCTTAAGATTCCTACGTTGGCTGAAAACACTGCCTACTCTGAATGACAAGTCCTACTATTTATTATAACACAAATCCCCACGCTAAGATTGCGACGTCACTACGTTCCTCGCAATGACAGCGTGGGAACCTTTCATAAATAACAAGCCTTGCTATTTATTATAATGATTCAATTTATATTAACTGCTCCACTTCTACTTTCACTTCTTTACCATAAAAAACCAAGGCGACGGCTGTAATTTTTTTAATACCATGTTCTACCAAATTTGTATAATACTTATTGTCTTTTATCTGTTCTATTGCTTTTTTAGGCAAACGCGTAAATTCTTTCTCGTCTTTTGCTACTTTAAACTCTAATACAAAACCTGTGCCTTTTTTACTC
>PDWI01003585.1_pt1 | contig 21753 bp, 19 predicted proteins | sample 1430891 | NCBI WGS metagenome assembly PDWI01 (sample SAMN01162508, study PRJNA174530) | Oral metagenome, whole genome shotgun sequencing project. | biome: Marine environment; feature: Marine mammal; material: Swab sample of the gingival sulcus; isolation source: swab sample of gingival sulcus... | reverse complement strand
ATCCGGTTCGCACTTTCAATTAAATGAAACGCTTGCTGAAATTAGTTTACATCAAAAAGAATTAGCTTTAACCAAAGCAGAATATTTATTACTTAAAACCCTACTCTCTCAGCCCAATCGAGTATTCAGCCGCAGTCAACTCATCACCGCCGTATGGGACGAAAATCACCCTTCTGATGAGCGAGCCATTGATACGCATATCAAAACATTACGGGCAAAAATTCGGGAAATTGATGCCGATAGTAAGTACATTCATACTCATCGAGGCTTGGGCTATAGTTTGCAATTATGATGCGTTTATTAAAAAAATTACTCACCAATTTTTCTTTTCGGATTTATTTGCTGTATTTTCTCATTGTCGGTGGTGCTGCGTGGTTTATTGCCAGTCAGAGCTTAAAAGCCGTTGAAGTCAGTGTTAGCCAAGCTGCGGAGGAGATTCTTGTCGATACTGCTAATTTGTTAGCTGAATTGGCAGAACAAGAAAGTAATAACGGCGTTATCAATGTCAAACGTTTTAAAATGCTGATGCCCAGTTATTTAAATCGCCGCTTTAACGCACCGATTTATCAACTGGTCAAAAAACAGCCCAATTTACAAATTTATATCACCGATAAACAGGGAAAAGTTTTATATGACTCCACAGGGCAATCCATCGGTGAAGATTTCAGTCACTGGCGGGATGTTTCTCGTACCTTAAAAGGATTGTATGGTGCTCGTTCCAGCCCTTTAAATCCAGTAGTAAAAATCACGACTAATGAGCGAGAAAAAGGCTTATTTGTCGCCTCGCCCATTAAAAATAAAGATGATGATATTATCGGTGTTCTAACGGTTATTAAAGGTAAAACACCATTGGGCGATTATGTTACGCTTTCAACGAAAAAAATTACAGCTTATGCCTTTGTGACATTTTTCATCGCCTTGATAATGGGTACTTTTACAACGTGGTGGCTGTGGCGCTCTATTAATAAACTTTCTCGTTATGCCAAACAATTAGGACAAGGCAGACATGTGCCGCAACCTAAGATTATTCACAGTGACTTCAAGCCACTCGCCAATGCGGTTGAATCCATGTACAAAGATTTAGAAGGTAAGGAATATGTTGAAAATTACACGCACACTATGGCTCATGAATTAAAATCACCACTAACGGGCATTATTGCCACCACTGAGTTACTCCAACAAGATATTTCTCCTGCCGACCAAAAACAATTTATCAACAATATCCATGATTCTGCCCAACGCATGACAAATTTAATTGAGCGATTATTGGCTTTAGCTGCCGTAGAAAATAAAAATCATTTGGAACATACCGAAAAAATTGATTTGCCAAGTTTAATAAAACGTTTGTTAGCCTCAAGAGAAGTTCAGCTACAGCAAAAACAATTACATATTGATTTTCAGGTAGATGACGAAATAATAATTCAAGGTGAACCTACTCTATTGTCACAAAGTTTAGCGAACTTATTGGATAATGCCATTGATTTTTCTAAAACCCATAGCACCATCAAAATTGCCATCCACAAAGTGATTAATGAAAAGCAGAAAAGTTGTAAAATCACCTTACACGACGGTGGAGACGGTATCGCTGACTTTGCCAAAGCTAGATTATTTGAACGCTTTTTCTCTACTCCTAGACCGCATAGCCAGCAGCGTAGTTCCGGATTGGGCTTAGCTTTTGTTAAAGAAGCTATTCAACTACACGGTGGAACAGTCAATTTGGAAAATCACCCTGATGGTGGTGCAATTGCAACGCTTATTCTACCTATTTGAGTAAGTTTCGGAACTAAAAATGGGGCAAATTTACCTCATCATTAAATATGGCACCAATATTTTATGTCACTTGGTAGTTAATACTTAAATAAAATAACAACATGGTATGATTTAGCTATTTCATTAGATTAGTTTGAGAATTTGGGATTATCCATGGAATAAGTTACAATCAACCATTCAGATAATAAGTAAAGGTACTATGAAACTAGAAAAACTTTCTTGTCAATTTAAAACTATTGGCATTATCGGCAAGTATGGCGATAACGATGTTTCTGATACAATCCATTTGGTTTTGCAAGTGATTGATGAACTAGACGCAAAAGCCCTAATTGACGAAAGTACAACCCACAGATATTTTAAAGGCAAAACTCCACACCCAACGGTTTCACGTGAAGTTTTAGTCGCTCAGGCAGACTTTATTATTTCTGTTGGTGGTGATGGTTCTTTTCTAGCCTCCGGTCGGTCAGCCATTAAAGCTGATAAACCCATCACGGGTGTTAATATGGGGCGTTTGGGATTTCTTACAGATATTTCACCCAATGAAATTAGTTCTGTGCTACACGAGGTGCTCACAGGCAAATATTATCAAGAAGCACGTACCATTCTATCGGCAAAAGTTTTACGTGATAAAAAAATCCACTCTCAACATATTGGCATTAATGATATCGTCATTCATAAACGTTCGGTTGCCAGAATGGTGGAATTAAACGTTTATTTAGACAATCGTTTTTTGTCTTCTTATCACGCTGATGGTTTAATTGTTTCTAGTCCTACGGGCTCTACAGCTTATGCTTTATCATCCGGCGGCCCCATTTTACAAGGTGATTTAGAAGTTTTAACACTTGTACCCATTTGCCCACATACATTAACCCAACGTCCGATTGTTATTGATGCCAACACCGAACAACGCATTGAAATCAGCGGTAAGAACGATGATAACATCCAAATGAGTGTGGACGGACAAGAAGAGGTTCCACTACAGTCCGGTGACGCTGTGCTCATCACACGCTATTCGCAAAAATTAAATATTTACCACCCTTGTGACTACAACAGTCTCAGACGGTTGCGGAAAAAATTGGGTTGGGGTAGTGCTCCCACTAAATAGAAAAAACAATGCTAACCAATATTTATATTAAAAACTTTGCCATTATTGATGAGCAAGATATTCAATTTACTGCAGGGCTTAACGTACTATCAGGCGAAACAGGCGCCGGAAAATCTATTCTCATTGATGCCTTAGGCTTACAACTTGGCGATAGAGCTGATAGCAGTTGGATTAGACAAGGCGAAATACGTTGTCATATCCAGTCGGAATACACGTTACCTGATAATAGCTTAATTAACAACTGGCTAAAAAATAACGAGTTTGATAATGAAAACGAGGAAGCCCAGTGTCAACTACGCCGCACACTATCTAGTAATGGAAAGTCAAAGGCTTATATCAATGGATTGCCAACAACGCTCTCCAATACCAAACATATTGGGGAAATGTTGGTGGATATTCATGGACAACATACACACCAATCCTTAACAAAACCAGAGAAACAACTTGGTTTGCTTGACAGTTTCGCCAATCACAACGATCTACTCCAAGCTGTCAAAAATGCCTATCAACAGTGGAAAAAGCTCTGTCAGCAAAAACAACAATTGCTACAGAATGACGGTAGCCTGTCGGACAAAGTTGAACTTTTACGTTACCAATTAGAAGAAATCACTGCCTTAAATATTATACCTAATGAATTTGGTGAGCTTGCTGAAAAACAAAAATCACTTTCATCGGGACAGTACATCCTTGAACACAGTGAAATGATTCAACAGCAATTAAATGGTGATCAGGGCATTACTCGTCAAATTAATCAACTCATTCAGCTTGCTGAAAATATCCAAGCAAAAGATAAAAAGTTTGAAGAAATTGGCGAGTTATTCAATCAGGCCAGTATTTACCTCGATGAAGCCAATTCTTCACTGAATAAATATATTGACCAAATTGATTTGGATCCGGAGCAATTAGCAAAAATCGACAATCGCATGAGTGAGTTGCATAACTTGGCAAGAAAACACCACCGAGACCCCGATACTTTATTAGCGTTACAAAGTGAAATCACTCAGCAACTCCATGATATTGAACAAGCTGAAAATCAGTTAAAGAATATTGATAGTGAGATTGCCCAAGCGGAAAAAAACTACCTCGACTTAGCAGAGAAATTGCGAAAGAAGCGACAAGCGGCCATTAAGTCGTTATGCAAAAGTATTCACGCACATTTGCACGCTTTAAATTTAGAGAATGCTACTTTTAGTATTGAGCTTAGTCCAAGCAAACAATTCAAAGTCAATGGCATGGATAATGTGTTATTTATGTTTGCCCCAAACCCGGGTCAAGGCAGCAAACCCTTACACAAAATTGCTTCGGGCGGCGAATTATCCCGTGTTAGCTTAGCCATTAAAGTTGCTTCAGTCGCACAAAAATCTGATGCCACGCTCATTTTTGACGAAGTGGATAGTGGTGTTGGTGGTGCAACGGCCGAAGTGATTGGACGTTTACTTAAAACACTTGCTCAATATAATCAAATTATTTGTGTGACTCATTTAGCACAAGTAGCGGCATTTGCAGACAATCACATCAAAATTAACAAGCATGTAAAAGCAGGACAAACCTTTACCTCCTTTGAGTATCTCGATGAAAATACTCGGCTTGACGAGCTTGCTAGAATGAGTGGTGGTATTAAGATGGATAAAAAAACTCAAGAACATGCTAAAAATCTTCGCCATAATGCGATACAATTCACCCTGGAATTAAATTAATTTAAATTAAATAAATAATGAGAAAGCTTATGAATATTCGTCGTATTTTTTTACTTGGGGCACTTGCATTGAGTGTGGGTTGTGGTCACATGCCTTATCGTATTGATGTTGACCAAGGAAATATTATTGCCAAAAAGGACCTTGAACGTATTAGCATTGGTATGAGTAAAGCGGAAGTTCAACAAGCATTGGGAACTTCACTATTGACGGATGTTTTCCATAATAACCGTTGGGATTACGTACAATACTATAAAAACGGACGTACACAAGAAGTTCAAGAAGGTAAAGTTTCTTTATACTTTTCCAATGGGCGTTTAAGTCAAGTTCGCACAGAAGAAATGCTTGATGAATTAAAAACCGAACCTGTGCCTTATCGCCAAGCTCACTATCGTGCTGATGGCGAAGTTGATAAAGAGGCGGTTGTAGAAATCTATAACAAAAATAAATCCCAGTAAGATTTAATGCCGTCACTCTCAAATAACCATCAGAATGACGGTATACTTTTTTAAATAATTAAGGCTCGCAAAGCGAGCCTTAATTATTTTCTGCTAAGCTTAAATAGACACTTAAACTGTTATTCAAAATTAACTTTCTAAAATCAGTAATAAATCACCAATATTAATTCGAGAACCCTCTGAAACGACAACTTCTTTAACGAAACCATCACTTTCAGCGTTGAGCGTTGTTTCCATTTTCATGGCTTCAATAGACAAGAGTTTTTGTCCTTTTTTAACCACGTCACCTGATTTAACAGCAACACTGACCACCATACCGGGCATAGCAGCACCAATATGGGAACTATCACTAGCATCGGCTTTTCTGGCACCTGTATTTTCACCCACTAATGAACGATCAGTAACTGTCACTTCACGAGGTTGAGCATTTAATTCAAAAAATACCGTTCTCGTACCGTCTTCGTGAGGTTCACCCGTTGCCAAATATTTAATGACCATGGTTTTACCTCTTTCAAGCGAAACATTAACCTCTTCCCCAACCTTCAATCCATGGAAATAGGCATAAGTTGGCAGACCTCTCGTTCCTCTAAATTGTTGACGATGACTGACATAATCTTGGTAAACCTTAGGATATAAAACCATTGACAGCTGGGTTTGAGCATTATTATTGCCACCAATTTTTTCAATCTGCTTGCCAACTTCTTCAAAATCAACGGCAGGCAAGCTGTCTCCAGCTCGACCGATAACCTCTTTGGTATTGCGCAAAATATTTTTCTTAACAGCTTCAGGAAAGCCACCATAAGGTTGCCCCATACGTCCACTAATTAAATCTAAAACGGATTCAGGATAGGCATGTTCACGTTTCTCATCTAAAATATCAGCAGACGTTAAGTTATTTGCTACCATAAATAGCGCCATATCACCCACCGCTTTGGAGCTGGGCGTTACTTTAACAATATCACCAAACAACTGATTAACTTCGGCATAGACTTCACAAACTCGGCTCCACTGCGAAGATAAACCCAAGGCTCGTGCCTGAGCTAATAAGTTTGTATATTGTCCACCGGGCATTTCATGGGCGTACAAATCAGAGGTTGCGGGTAAAGTCTCACTTTCAAACGCACTGTAATATTCCCGCGTTAATCGCCAATAATCCGATAATTCATCAATGGCTTTAGGATTTAACGATGAGGCTCTATCTGAAAAACGAATAGACTCCAGTATAGTGTTCATATTCGGCTGAGAAGTACCACCCGATAGTGATGCCAAAGCCATATCCGCAATATCAACACCCGCATCAGCAGCAGCTATTACCGAAGCAGCACTCATACCCGAAGTATCATGCGTATGGAAGTGAATGGGCAATCCAATCTCTTGTTTTAATTCCGTGACCAGTTTGTGGATAGCCTTGGGCTTACATAATCCTGCCATATCTTTAATCGCGATGATATGAGCACCCATTTTTTCCAAGCGTTTACCCATGTCAATATAATATTTCAAATCATACTTGGTTTTATTGGGATCCAAAATATCACCAGAATAACAAATTGTTGCTTCACAAATCGCGCCATACTCGTTGGCAGCATCCATTGCTACTTGCATATTATCTGTCCAGTTTAACGCATCAAAAATACGGAAAATATCAATACCGGCTGCCGCCGACTCTTTGACAAATTGCCTAACCACATTATCGGGATAGTTGGCATAACCAACCGTACTAGAAGCTCTTAACAACATTTGGAATAAAATATTGGGCACTTTTTCCCGCATTTGTTCCAATCGTCCCCACGGTGATTCTTTTAAGAAACGCATGGAAGTATCAAAAGTTGCACCGCCCCACATTTCTAATGAGAAAAATTGTGGAGTATTTTGCCGATAAGCCTCAGCAATATTGAGCATATCTTGGGTTCGCATACGCGTTGCCAACAAAGATTGATGGGCATCTCGCATGGTCGTATCCGTCACAAACAACTCTTTTTGTTGACGAATCCATTCAGAAAATTTTTCTGCACCCAGTGATTTAAACTTATCACGTAGCCCCGTGCTATCGGCTTTGTAATCAATATTGGGAATCGGAACGGCAGAACGTCTAACTGCCTCAGGACGACCAATAACGGTTTCATTGCCATTGACAATCACATCAGCCAGGTAATTTAAAACACCGGATGCTCTATTTTTTGTTTCTTTAAATTCAAATAAAGAAGGCGTACTGTCAATAAAACGGGTCGTTGCATTACCTTTAACAAAGGTCCGTGTGCCAATTAGATTTTCTAAAAACAAAATATTACTTTTAACGCCACGTATACGAAATTCCCGCAACGCCCTACTCATGCGTTTTGTCGCCTCGGGGAATGTTCTTGCTCTCGCCGTTACTTTGACTAACATCGAATCATAAAATGGACTGACAATCGCTCCGGAATATGCAGAACCCGCATCCAAACGAATACCTGCCCCAACTGCTGAACGATAATGCGTAATTTTCCCATAATCAGGCATAAAATTATTGCTCGCATCTTCTGTCGTAATTCGACACTGTAAAGCAAAGCCCAAACAATGCACATCATCCTGGCTATGAATACCAATTTGCTCATCATCTAAACGACAGCCATCGGCAATTAAAATTTGCGATTTGACCAAGTCAATAGATGTAACTTCTTCCGTAACCGTATGTTCGACCTGAATACGTGGGTTAACTTCGATAAAGTAAAACTTATCTGCATCATCATCAACCAGAAACTCAACTGTTCCCGCGTTAACATAGTTAGATTCTTTTCCTATTTTAACAGCAGCCTCACAAATTGCTTCACGCAGTTCAGGTGTTAGTTTCGGACTTGGTGCAATTTCTATCACTTTTTGGTGGCGACGTTGTAACGAACAATCACGCTCATATAAATGCACCAAGTTGCCGTCATTATCTCCCAGTAGCTGAACTTCAATATGCTTAGCACGTGTGATGAATTTTTCTATAAAAACCTCATCACTACCAAAGGCGGAAAGGGATTCACTGCGAGCCGCATCAAAGGCACTAGGTAAACTTTCAGCTGATTCAATAATACGCATACCACGGCCACCACCACCGTGAGCAGCCTTCAGAATGACGGGATAACCCAAGTCATCGGCAATTTGTTGGGCTTGTTCAACGGTTTCAATCGGATTATCAGAACCATTTAAAACGGGGACTCCCGCTTTTATAGCTAAATGACGAGCTTTGACTTTATCGCCTAAGCCATCTAGTGTTTCATTACTTGGTCCAATAAAAATAATGCCTTCTTCGCGACAGCGACGAGCAAACCCGACATTTTCAGACAAAAAACCATAGCCCGGATGGATAGCATCAACGTGATTTTCTTTGGCAATATGAATAATTTCTTCAATATTTAGGTAACTTTTAATCGGTTCCCCTTCTACGCCAACTTGATAAGTTTCATCAGCTTTAAATCGATGTAAGCAAAAACGGTCTTCCGCAGCATAAATAGCAACAGTTCGAATATCTAACTCTGAAGCTGCACGAAAAACACGAATAGCAATTTCACTGCGGTTGGCAACCAACAGCTTTTTAATTTTTTTCATAATAAACTATCCTTTCATGGGTTGTGATACTTGTTGAAGATATACGCCAAAAGCCCCTCTGTCAAGAAATAGTTATATTAATTATAGATAATATAATTGTGTTTTGTAATCACACACAGAATGACGGTAGGATATAACAAAAAGACCACTTAAAAAACAGTTTAATCGTCCCTAAAACATTTTTTTGAATAGAGATAAGAAATTTTATCAACCTCAACACACTTTTGGATATATTGCTCTATTTTTCTAACACTAATATTTTTTGCGTCTTTGCCAAAATAGTCCAAAAAAACTTCTGATCTGACTGAGATAAGAACGTGATGTGTTTGCTGCAGAACATTTTATAATAAACTGGTTTTTATACTGCGTGATATCCTTTATCCATACATAAGCATCATATGTACAAATCAAAAACTTATGATATAGTGAGAACGCAATTAATAAGCTACGCGTATAGACGCATTGGTTGTTATTATAGAAAAACCGTCATCAAAAGAAAAATAGATACCCCCGGCTAAAGCCGGGATTCTAGCGGAACTTCGCAATTACAGCTCTTGACGGAGCTGACCTGAATCTATCTGTCCCTGACGTTCGACATAATTTTTAATCACTCTTTCGTCTATACCAACGCTGCTGACGAAGTAACCCGGCGACCAAAGTATATTTTCTTTCCAGTAACCTTTGGATAGCCATGTAAATTTCCGCCTTATTCGCGACGACGATTGACTTTTAAGCCTCCCCATAACGTCTGCTATTGCATACTTGGGTGGAATAATCATCACCACATGTAAATGATCACCATCAAGGCCAATCATCTCTAACTCGACGCCGGGCATACTCCGCAGCAAACCCAATAAGACCTTATGTAAATAGTCTTGGACACCTGGTTTCAGGATCCTACGACGATATTTGCATACCCAAACTATGTGATATTGAAGGCGACAAGCTGTATGTGATAAAAAAATAACTTCCATGCCACATTATAAAGCAAACATCGTCTTCGGACTCATCCACGAGTAACCCCCTGGTGTTCTGTCTACGACCGCATAAAACAACGTAACATTATTATATGAAACAACCCAAAATAATTAATATTGTCACCACATTCTGTAATTGACCGAGGCTCCGACAGTGGCATGTGATTGGGTATCAAACGAGACAGCCCCTTTCAGAATCCATTTATTGTCACTAGAACTAGCAGAAACTCCCACAGCCAATGCTGTTTCGTCTCTGTGCGTTGCCAGGCCCGCACTAATGTAGCCTTCACCACTTTCCAACGGATGAGCCAGCATTGCCATCGCTGCACTACCTGCGATACCTGCTCTGGCATTTTTATCAACATCATCGATAGCTGAATAAAGGTTTTGGTTACTCTTAGCAACCGCATACAATTGGCTACCATTAACAGCATCAGTACTTGTTGCTGTAATCGCCCCCGGTGCAACATTAACAATTTGTTTTTCAGCACCCGCTTTGCCTACGGAAACAACACCGTTTGCAGTTCCTGAAAAACCGCCATAAGTAACGCCACCAACCGCCGCCTGATTAACTTGGACAAATGGCTTTGTTTCGGCTTGCTCACCCAGGGCAACCGAGTTTTCATGTGTTGCTTTAGCATCAAAACCTAGAGCTATGGACTTATTGGCACTCGCTTCAGCACGATAACCCAAAGCCGCAGCTTCTTCGGCACCACCGTTTGTGCCCGCAATTGTGCCCGCACCCAAAGCTATGGAACCGGTAGTATAGGCAATACCACCATCCGTATAACGGAAGCCACCAGCCGCCAATGACCCATTACCACCGGCCCGCGCCTTATAACCCATAGAAATTGAATTTTCACCAGAAGCAACCGTTCCGCGACCCATTGTGGTTGAATAAAGACCTGACGCCTCTGTTTCATAGCCCATCGCCGTTGAATTCTCCCCCGATGCTTCTGTTGCCTGACCCATCGCCGTTGAATTTTCACCAGAAGCGACTGTTTCGTAACCCATCGCGGTTGAATTCTCGCCAGAAGCAGCTGTTTCGTGGCCCATTGCGGTTGAATACTCCGCTGATGCTTTCGATAAATAACCCATCGCCGTTGAATTTTCCCCCGAGGCTTCTGTTGCATGACCTGTCGCTGTTGAATAGTCACCGGAAGCAACTGTTGACTGCCCCATTGCCGTTGAATTAAAACCAGCTGCTTCTGAATCGTAACCCATTGCCATTGAATGTTCACCCGAGGCAATGGTTTGCATGCCCATCGCCATTGAATCCTCACCAGAGGCCGTTGTTTCGTGGCCCATTGCGGTTGAATAATCACCAGAGGCCGTTGTCGTGATACCCATCGCCGTTGAACTCTTACCAGAGGCCGTTGCTAAAAAACCCATCGCGGTTGAATTCTCCTCCAATGCTTCTGTCGAATGACCTGCAGCCAACGAATAGTCCCCAGAAGCTGTTGTATCTTGACCGGCTGCTATCGATTCAACACCTGTCGCTGATGCACCAGTCCCTACCGCAGTCTGAGCAATAACACCTTGTGCCACGAGGGTTGCCACTATTGCAAGGCTTAACTTTGATAAACTCAGTTTAGAAGTAATTAAAACACTTGCTGAGCGAAAAGGAAATTCCCCTCCTGATTTGGCAAGCTTTGATACCACAACCACCGTTTGTGTGGTTTTACACCAAACTGTTTCATAAACTCTATTCATTTGAAATACCCCTTATGGTTGATTTATGTTGTCGGCTCTATTAAAAGATAAATTTAGCCTATTTCAAGTATAACAAATTCTTTTAACAGAAAAAAAGGTTTTATAAATATTTAATAAAAAAGCCTGTAAATAACTTGCTATTCATTTCAAACAGAGCGTAAATGTCATCAATCTATAGAGATAGAGGATTATGATGATGACAGATACACAAACGCTGATTAATATTATTAAAAAAGATATCAACCAACTCAATCAATGCAATATTGATGAGTTAAAAGCAGCGTGGAAAGCTCTGCTAAAACGTAGGCAATTCCTACATATTAAAGTGTTTATTATCAGGGATATTGCTCATTTTTTACAGAGCCAAAGCTGTGGTGTTTTAGATAAAAAAGTAGAACATCTATTTGCAACAGCACAGTTACAATATCGAAATCAACATCAACTAGAAAGCAATCACAAAAAGCTATTATCCAGTAGCGGTACAACAACAACTCAATTACCTTCACAGAAGACAAAACCCAAAGTCAGTAATCAACTGACTGATGGCACGGTTTTAAAGCGATATTTTAATGGCAGATGGTACGAAGTATTAGTCAAAGTGGACAATAATAAAACACAGTTTATCTTTAATGATGAAGTGTATAACAGTTTATCCCGTATTGCTTGCCACATTACGGGAACACATTGCTTGGGAATATATTGGGAAGGTACTTGATAAAGTCATCATTAGTACGCAGGCGTTATGGATTGTTTTAGATAAAAGCACAATTAAGGAACTCGCTGATTCAATAGCAAAAGAATCGCTATACCACACAGATAATAACGCCAATACAGAAGAAGTAACAAACACACACTCAGAATCACTACAAGCCTTATATCCTGCTACACGGGTTGAAAAGAAGAAAACAATTACCTTACGCTTAGATATTGAGATTAAAAAACACGATGGTAAGCGTTATATTTTGTCACAAGATGGGCAGATGCTGTATCAAACAAACTTTACTACACAAACAGAAGATAGTTTTAATAACCCCATTATGCAGGCGATAACTGAAGCCATGGTATGGAAAGCACAAATTATCAATGAGAAAATCAGTGTTAAGCAATTGGCAAAACAACTTGATATCACTGACTCATTTATTTACAAACGTCTTGGGTTATTAACACTATCAAATACCATTCTTGAGAAGATTGCTACCAATACATTATCGCCACTGATTCAATTAAAAGACTTATACAAAGCAAATGAACAGCTTTGCTGGAAACAGCAACACCTAATGCTCAATATCAAATAGATTTTTATATTTTACTCATTAAAATAAAGAGCAACTTTAATAATTGCCAACAGTCGTTGTGTCATAATATCTTCCCGTCAAAAACACCCTTTAGAACAGGTCTCAAAAGAATAATAAAATTGAGTGGACTCCAAAAAATGACGTTTGAGACACAGGGGTATTATTAAGGAAAAAGTGGTAATAATGCTCAGTCTCTAAAATCAATAATATCGTGGAAAGCCCCTAACTGCGGGGATTGAGGCAATAAAAAAGCCTCACTAAGGAGACTTTTATAATTAGTGGCGGAGAGTGAGGGATTCGAACCCTCGATACGCTATAAACGTATACACACTTTCCAGGCATGCGCTTTCGACCACTCAGCCAACTCTCCACAGTTTTAGAACAGTATCGCGAACGCTCTACTGCATATAGTAAACGGCGTTTGATTATACACTCAAACGCCGTTTTTACAAGACTTTAAACAGCAGTTATGCTAATTAAATTTATCTTATTAGTTAGTCATCTAATTCTGATGGTTTCATGGTCAAGCGATTTTTGCCTTGACGGTCAACCTCTAGTAATTTAACACGAACTTTCTCGCCCTCTTTAACCACATCACCTGTATTTTCCACACGCTCATCTTTTAATTGAGAAATGTGAACTAACCCATCTTTACCTGGCATAAAGGTGACAAATGCACCGAAGTCCATAATTTTTGCAACAACACCATCGTAAATTTTACCAATTTCAGGCTCTGCGGTAATATCCTTAATCATATTCATTGCAGCTTCGGCTTGGTCTTTATCCACAGCGGCAATCGTTATCTTACCGTCATTCTCGATATCAACGGTTGCACCAGTATCTTCAGTAATTTGACGAATAGTTGCCCCGCCTTTACCGATAACATCTTTGATTTTATCGGAATTAATCGTCATGGTGACATAGCGTGGTGCATATTCTGAAACATCGTCATTCGGCTTAGAAACGACTTTAGCCATTTCGCCCAAAATGTGAATACGTGCTTCTTTGGCTTGCGCTAAGGCAATTTCCATAATTTCTTTGGTAATACCTTGGATTTTAATATCCATTTGTAGTGCGGTAATACCTTCTTCACTACCCGCAACTTTAAAGTCCATATCACCTAAGTGATCTTCATCACCTAGAATATCAGTTAAAACAGCAAATTTATCAGCATCTTTAATCAATCCCATTGCAATACCTGCAACAGGTGTTTTCACAGGCACACCTGCGTCCATTAATGCCAAGCTAGAACCACAAACTGATGCCATTGAACTTGAGCCATTAGACTCTGTAATTTCAGAAACGATACGAACGGTATATGGGAACTCATCAATACTTGGCATAACGGCTAAAACACCGCGTTTTGCCAAACGACCATGACCAATTTCACGGCGTTTTGGTGAACCAACAAACCCTGTTTCACCAACGGAGAACGGTGGGAAGTTGTAGTGGAATAAGAAAGCATCTTTACGCTCACCTGTCAGTGCATCAATAATTTGAGCATCACGAGCCGTACCTAAAGTTGCAACAACTAACGCCTGTGTTTCACCACGAGTAAATAGTGCAGAACCGTGAGCACGAGGTAATACGCCAGTTCTTACATAAATTGGGCGAACGGTTTTACTATCACGACCATCAATACGAGGCTGACCATCTAAAATGCGTTGACGAACAATGATTTTTTCCAAATCGTGAGCGTACTCACGAATCACTTTTTCGTCCCAACGCGGTTCATCACCATTTTCTAATGCTTCACCAATTAACTCAGCCACTACTTTATCGGTAATTTCATGAACACGGTCATAACGTTTTAGTTTTTCAGAAATTTGGTAAGCCGCTGTAAAGTCATCAAAAGCTAAACGCTTAATTTCCGATTGCAACTCTGTATCTTTTTCAGGTGCTGTCCAATCCCATTTTTCAACGCCCACTTTTTCAACTAATTCATCAATGGCAGAAATAACTACTTGTAATGCCTCGTGACCATAAACAACTGCACCTAACATGACATCTTCAGATAACAGATTGGCTTCTGATTCAACCATTAAAACGGCGTCTTTCGTACCAGCAACAATCAATTCCAAATCAGAATTCTCTAATTCTTTGATTGATGGGTTTAAGATATATTCGCCATCTTTGTAGCCGACTTTAGCTGCACCTAGAGGGCCATCAAAGGGTGTACCTGACAAGGCTAATGCCGCTGATGAACCAATGATTGCTGGAATTTCAGGCGATACTTCCGGATTAATTGAAACGACGGTAATAATGACTTGTACTTCGTTAGTAAACCCTTCTGGGAATAGCGGGCGAATTGGACGGTCAATCAAACGGGCAATTAGGGTTTCTTCTTCAGAAGGACGACCTTCACGACGGAAAAAACCACCGGGGATTTTACCTGCTGCGTAAGTTTTTTCTTGGTAATTGACTGTCAAAGGAAAAAAGTCACGACCCTCTTCTGCTTCTTTTTTTGCAACAGCCGTTACTAATAATGAGGTGCCATCGACATCAATCATCACCGCACCGCCAGCTTGACGTGCAATCTCGCCGGTTTCAAGCGTGACGTTATGTTTTCCAAATTGGAAAGTTTGTGTAATTTTGTTCATAAATTTACTCCTATAAAACTATTTTTTAACTAGCGTGTAAATTCACTCTCTTTAAGTCTTGTTATAAAACGAAGAATTAAAGACAGGGAACTCACACGACTTCAAATGTCATTTTTTTAGAACAAAGTTCAACCCAAAATGAAGGGCTAAAATAATAAAGGGGCAAAAGCCCCTTTAAGTATTTGGTGATTAGCGACGTAATCCCAATTTTTTAATTAGCGTCTTATAACGTTCTAAATCCTTCTTTTTCAAGTAATCTAGGTGGTTACGGCGCGAGTTAACTAGTGACAATAAACCACGACGTGAATGGTGATCCTTTTTGTGTGATTTAAAGTGCTCTTGTAAATCGTTAATACGAGCAGTTAGTAAAGCAACTTGTACTTCTGGCGAACCAGTATCTGTTGCTGTTTTGCCGAATTCTTTAATAATTTCGGCTTTCTTTTCAGTTGTAATCATAATATTTAAACCTTTGTTAAATTATGTAAATGTTAAAAAAGTTATCCATCACCTTAAGTGACAGGGAAAGCATTGTACCACCAATCAGTATTGAAACAAACGAATTGCCTAATTTCTACTGAAAAACTTTTCGGAGCTAAGAAAAATTTTAGCCTAATTTAAACAAGTGAACGAATTCATTAGGTCACTTCATCAGTTATGGTACCGTCATTCTGTAAAAAAGTTAGATACAGCTACGTTGTTACCTAAATTAGCTTTATAAAGGTATGCACTGCATCAAAACAAAAACTATTGCGAAAAATTTATTAGCAGATTATAATAAAAATCTAATATAAGGTTTTTGTTATGCAATTGAGTTTAAAAATTATTATCATTGTTTTTCTAAAGCTAATGTTCCTTATCTGGATTAAGATTACTTATTTTAGTCCTGCTGTGGACATGAGCACAGGAAAGATGGCTCCCACTGTACATTTATTTAATATTTCTACAAGCAAAGAGGAAAAAAAAGATGATTAGCGAAGCACTCGTTGACCTGTCGCGATTACAGTTTGCCGCAACAGCACTATACCATTTTCTATTTGTTCCATTAACGTTAGGGCTGGCGTTCATGCTTGCCATTATGGAGTCCGTCTATGTGATGACGGGCAAGCAAGTTTATAAAGACATGGTCAAATACTGGGGAAAACTCTTTGGTATTAACTTTGCTTTGGGCGTAACTACAGGTCTTACCTTAGAATTCCAGTTTGGTACCAACTGGGCATATTACTCGCACTATGTTGGTGACATTTTTGGCGCACCATTGGCCATTGAAGGTTTAATGGCGTTTTTCTTAGAATCAACCTTTATCGGCATGTTTTTCTTTGGGTGGGAGAGGTTGACTAAAGTCCAACACTTGGCCGTCACTTGGTTGGTTGCCATTGGTTCTAATTTATCTGCACTATGGATTTTAATTGCTAACGGCTGGATGCAAAACCCCATCGGCTCTGAATTTAATTTTGAAACCATGCGAATGGAAATGACCAGCTTTTCCGAACTAATATTCAATCCTGTTGCTCAAGTTAAATTTGTACATACGGTTTCGGCAGGTTATACAACCGGAGCAATGTTTGTCTTGGCAATCTCAAGTTACTTCTTATTGCGAAAAAGAAATATTGGCTTTGCCAAGCGTTCGTTTGCGATTGCTGCTGCCTTTGGTTTTGCAGCCGTTATGTCAACCATCTTACTGGGTGATGAATCCGGCTATGAGATTGGCGACGTACAAAAGACCAAACTCGCCGTTATGGAGGCTGAATGGCATACTGAGGAAGCCCCCGCTGCTTTCACTTTGTTTGGCTTCCCAAATGAAGAGACCAATAAGACGGACTATGCCATTAAAATCCCCTATGCATTAGGTATCATTGCCACGCGTTCACTCGACGAAAAAATTACGGGCATTAGTGAAATAAAAACACAACATGAATCAAGAATTCGTAACGGCATGAAAGCTTATGCCCTATTACAAAAACTTAAAAATGACGAAGACACCCCGGAAAATCGCGAGGCGTTTAATCTCGTCAAAAATGATTTGGGCTATGGTTTGTTATTGAAAAAATATACCAATAATGTTGTCGACGCCAGCGATGAACAAATACAAAAAGCCGTTGATGATTCCGTTCCCAGCGTTGCCCCAATGTTTTGGTCATTTCGCATTATGGTTGGTTTAGGCTTCTGGATGTTATTCATATTCGGATTGTCATTTTATGAAAGCATTAGACAGCGTATCGGAGAGAAACGTTGGTTACTAAGACTGGCTTTTATCTCCCTGCCAGCGCCTTGGTTTGCCGCAGAACTGGGTTGGGTGGTTGCTGAGGTGGGCCGCCAACCCTGGACAATTGCGGAGGTTCTGCCAACGCACTTGTCAGTATCCACATTGACCACGGGTGATTTATTCGGTAGTCTCGCTGGATTTGTTATTTTCTATACCGTACTACTGATTGCCGAGGTCTATCTAATGGTTAAGTTTATTCGCAAAGGCCCTGGTGTTTTAGGTACAGGTCGTTACCACGATGATACACATAGCATCGCGAAAACAGCAACCCAATTATAAGAGGTAACTAACAATGTTTGATTATGAAATCTTAAAAATTATTTGGTGGCTACTGATTGCCGTTCTACTTATTGGCTTTGCGATTACTGACGGCTTTGATATGGGTGTTGGTATGCTGTTGCCTTTCTCCGCTCGAAAAGATATAGAGAGACGACAAACACTCAATATACTCGCTCCTCATTGGGACGGTAATCAAGTTTGGTTTATCACGGCGGGCGGTGCATTATTCGCCGCTTGGCCCGTTGTTTATGCCATTGCCTTTTCGGGCTTTTATTGGGCAATGATTTTGGTACTATTTGCCTTATTTTTCCGCCCTGTTGGTTTTGAGTACCGTTCTAAAATTGAAAATCCAACTTGGCGTTCAGCTTGGGACTGGGGATTATTTACGGGTTCATTTGTACCTATTCTAGTCTTTGGTGTAGCCTTTGGTAATTTGTTTTTAGGCGTTCCATTTGAACTGGATGAAAACGTTCGCTCTACCTATCATGGTAACCTTTTTGGATTGCTCAACCCCTTTGCCATTTTATGCGGTTTAGTTTCGGTGATGCTGATTGCTATGCATGGGGGCGTTTATTTACAATTGCGTACTGACGGTGAAGTTGCAGCTCGTAGTAAAAAGTATACACTATGGGCAGCAATTGGATTTATTATCACTTTTGCCTTAGCCGGTATTTGGTTAACTTATGGCATTGATGGTTATCAGGTAACAGAATTGGGTAACACTGATGCTGCTATGTCAATTACTGACAAGGTTGTAGCAAGAACAGGTTCATGGTTGGCTAATTACCAAGCATTTCCCGCATTAATCGCCGCACCTGCCATTGCCTTTGCAGCGACCTTACTGTGCTTTTTGTTAGTGAGATTACAAAGACCCGGAATGGCTTTTTTATGTAGCTCACTGGCTATTATTGGAACAATTTTGACAGCAGCGGGAACACTATTTCCATTCGTACTGCCCTCTAGTTTAAACCCCAATCACAGTCTCTTAATGTGGGATGCGACCTCTAGTCACATGACGTTAAAAATCATGCTCGTAGTCGCCATCATTTTTGTCCCCATTATTTTGCTTTATACGACTTGGTGCTACGTGAAGTTATGGGGGAAAATTAGAAAACAAAATATACTCGATAACCCAATGGGACATTATTAAATATAATTAGGAGAATAGACTTATGTGGTATTTTGCATGGATTTTAGGTGTATTGCTCGCTTGCTCTTTTGGTATCATTAATGCCATGTGGCTAGAAAACCAAGAGGCACTTGATGAGCAAAATAAAAAGTGATTAAAGAAAAAAAACTGTTAAAACCGCTACCCGGGCGGTTTTTCAGTGCTCTGATTAGCATTGGCTGTCTAGCTATTTTATGGGCAAGTGTACTCAATCACCACGCCCCCAGTCACGGTGTTGCGATGATGTTGTTAATTACCAGTGGCTTTAGCAGTTTTCACGCCTTCGGTTGGCGAGCCAAACATCATTGGGAAAGGTGGCTACTTAGTCCTGTGGGCAGTATATTGTTAATACTTTTTACATTAGGATTGTTTTTTTATCGCAACTAGTTGTTTTATTAATCAGCTTATTTTCTTTTTTAACACACAAACCGCATGGGCGGAGATACCCTCTTTCCGCCCTTCAAAACCCAATTTTTCCGTCGTCGTCGCCTTGACATTAATATTGTTTACTTCGGTTTGTAAATCTTCAGCAATTACCTTACGCATTTCATCAATATAAGGGCGTAATTTGGGAGCTTGAGCAATAACCGTAGCATCAATATTGCCAATTTGGTAACCTAGCTCCTTGACACTATGAAAGACTTTTCGCAATAAAATACGGCTGTCAATATTCTCAAATTCTGCCGCCGTGTCGGGAAAGTGTTTACCAATATCGCCTAGCACCAAAGCGCCTAACAAAGCATCACAAATCGCATGCAGTAAAACGTCGCCATCTGAATGGGCAGCAAAGCTTTTATCGTGGGCAATTTTCACCCCGCCAATCATTAAATGGTCACCTACTGTGAACGTGTGCACATCATAACCATGTCCGATTCTCATCATGATTTACCCTCTGTCTGCTGAATTTTATTGATAAAATAATTTAAATCTTCTGGTGTCGTGATTTTAATATTTTCACGACTGCCTTGAATGATTTTTGGCGATAATCCCATTGCTTCAATACCTGACGACTCATCGGTTAATTGACTACGATTACCCGCTAAAGACTGTTTGAGTAATTTGAAGCGAAAACATTGCGGGGTTTGAGCCAACCATAAATCTTCACGACAGACCGTTTCAGTAATCTGACCTGCTTGAACTCGTTTAACTGTCGAAGTGATTTTCTCGGCCAAGATGCCACCGACAGCATCGTTTTTTACTACTTGGTACAGTTTTTCGATGTTATCAACTGCCACTAAAGGACGGGCGGCATCATGCACCATCACCCAATCAACATTTTCCAAGCCCCCCAGTTTTTCAAGTCCCTCAAGAGTTTCCAAAGCATTAGCCACCGAATCCGCACGCTCCTTTCCGCCCAAACAAGGAAAAATATTGTCGCCCACTATATTTTTGGGTAACTCCATACCCTCTGAAAGCGGTATCAGAATGACGGTACGATATCGGTATTCTTTCGCCCAAGTTTGAAATTTCTCAATCGTGTGAGCCAAAATACTTTTGCCACCGACTTCGATAAACTGTTTGGCAATTTTGCCGCCCATACGTCTACCAAAGCCTGCCGCTGGAATAACAATGGCAATTTTTTTATGATGGGTTGGATTGACTTCAGCCATGTAACTTTTCAAGTAAACGTTGATAAGTTTTTGTCAGTGGTTCTAAATCACTGAGCTTAACGCTTTCATTGACTTGGTGAATAGTTTTGTTCACAGGCCCAAACTCAACGACTTGTACACCAAAAGGGGCAACAAAACGTGCATCACTGGTCCCACCGCTGGTTGAAAGTACGGGCGTTATCCCTAAAACTTCTGTACAGGCATCACGCATGGCATTGACTAATTCTCCTTCACGCGTTAAAAACGGTTCTCCGCTAACTTCATAAGATAATTCATAACGATAGGCCTTTCCCGTTTCTTGAAACTCTTTTTCCAACTCGGCTTTGACAATATTTTCAACGCGCTGTTCAATCATTTCTGAGGTTAATTCGGTAGAGAATCGAAAGTTAAAACTTAAATTTGCTTCACCGGGAATGACATTACTCGCCCCAACACCACCACTCATTGACCAGATTTGCTTTGACGTTGCAGGAAAACTGTCATTACCCTCACACCAAACTTCACGTGATAGCGCGGTAATAATCAAGCCCAAAGCGTGAATAGGATTAGCGGCATTATCGGGATAAGCCACATGCCCCTGCTTACCCAAAATTTTCAAATGAGCATGCATAGAACCTCGACGACCATTTTTTATCATATCGCCTAACACTTCAACTGAAGACGGTTCAGTAAAAATGGCATAATCCATTTCAATGCCTTTATCAACCAAGTACGGCATAAATTGGCGAATACCTTCTTGGGCAGGACCTTCTTCATCGGATGTTAGCATAATGGCAATGGAGCCTTTATAATCTGGATTTGCTTTGACAAACTCGACGGCAGCCACACACATAGCAGCAACACCGCTTTTCATATCAGCCGCTCCACGAGCAAATAAATAGCCATCGCGTTCGGTAGGTTTAAATGGTGGACTATCCCACGCTTTTTCGTCACCGATTGGAACAACGTCCGTGTGTCCCGCAAAAACCGTCAGCGGAGCTTGGCTACCATGTCTTGCCCAGAAATTTTTAACTTCGCCAAAAGTCGTCATTTCTACAGCAAAGCCATGAGCCTGTAAATAATCTCCAATAACGTCCATACAACCTGCATCATCAGGAGTTACCGAGGGTCGGGATAATAAGTCCAAGAGTAATTTTTTTGTATTCATGTTTGCCATCAATTTAGTTAATACAACCTACCTAAAATTATGATAGAATGCGTCCCACAATTTAACTTACAATATTTACAGAGAAAGATAACATATGACGAAAG
>PDWI01003584.1_pt1 | contig 21761 bp, 13 predicted proteins | sample 1430891 | NCBI WGS metagenome assembly PDWI01 (sample SAMN01162508, study PRJNA174530) | Oral metagenome, whole genome shotgun sequencing project. | biome: Marine environment; feature: Marine mammal; material: Swab sample of the gingival sulcus; isolation source: swab sample of gingival sulcus... | reverse complement strand
GTATGCCTAAAAGTTATAAAGCTAGCTCTTAAAAGAAAATAAAAAATAGGCTTTTAAGGGAATTATACTTTGAAAATCATCCATGCAACAAAGTCATTACGAATTACGAATTAAAAATTACGACACAGTAACTTGTTCAATATTAATAATGTGAATTAAAAGGTAAAAGGTAAAAACTAAACGGGAGTAAGTCCTCCTTACTGTAAATTTTATATATTTTTGGTATTTTTTGCTGTTACTGCTTGGTATTTTCATAAAAAAAACATTTTTAACTTTTAACTTTTAATTTTTAATTTTCAACTTTTCATTTTTAATTATCAATCCATGAAAGGAATAATATTAGCCGGAGGTTCGGGAACAAGATTGTATCCTATAACCAAGAGTATTTCGAAGCAAATAATACCAATTTACGATAAACCAATGATTTATTATCCTTTATCAACGTTGATGTTGGCTGGGATAAGGGAAATTCTCATTATTTCTACGCCCCAAGATATTGGATTGTATAAAAATTTACTCAAAGATGGTTCTCAAATTGGGTTGAAATTGGAATATGCAATTCAAGAGTCGCCCGATGGTTTGGCGCAGGCATTTATCATTGGCGAAGAATTTATTGGCGACAGTTCGGTTTGTTTAATTTTGGGTGATAATATTTATTTTGGCTATCAATTTCAGCGCGTTTTGACTAAGGCTGCCGCATTAGAAGATGGGGCATTGGTATTTGGCTACTACGTGAAAGACCCTGAAAGATATGGAGTTGTAGAATTTGACGATACAGGCAAAGTGTTAAGCATAGAAGAAAAACCGACAGCCCCAAAATCTAATTATGCCGTTACAGGTTTATATTTTTATAGTAATGATGTTGTTCAGAAAGCCAAAAATTTAAAGCCATCAAAACGAGGAGAATTAGAAATAACAGATTTAAACAAATTGTTTTTACAAGAAAATCGACTGCAAATTGAATTATTGGGCAGAGGAATGGCTTGGCTCGACACGGGAACTCACGAAAGTTTATTAAAAGCATCAAATTTTATAGCAACTATTGAATATCGACAAGGTTTAAAAGTGGCTTGTATAGAAGAAATTGCGTATTACAAACAATATATAACAAAACAACAACTTGCCGAAATAGCCGAAAGTATGAGCAATAATCAATATGGTAAATATTTATCCGACATTGTAAATGGAAAAGTAAAAACATTTGATTTTTAGTTCTTAACTTGAAAAATAAAATCATTACAAACTTCTAACAAGGAAGAATGTTTCCTTGTCGAATGTTGCTAATTTACAGATTATAAAAAACTACAAAGGTTTTAAAAAACTTTCGTGTATAACAACATTATCAAATTAACCAATTATCTAATTATCTAATTTTAAACCAAATGAAAAAAAAGTTATTAATTCTTTTACCTGTTTTTCTTGTACTAACGGGAGTTGTATATTTTGCAACCCCAAAAAGCTCAAGAAAGAAGTATGAGGATAAAATAAACGCACATGCGTTTAATCAAAGAGGGCTTATTAATGCCAAAGACATTAAGAAAATGCCGAAATACGACCGTCCGGATTTGGCTTGGGAGCAAAATTTTTTGCAAACCATGAATCCCGAGCTTGGTCGTCCTACACGAGAGGTACTTTTGCCCATCTACAATGAAATAGCACGATTTAATAGAGCCAAAGCGGGTATTCCGGGTGGTGATATTAATAATGCTTGGGTAGAGCGCGGACCAAACAATGTGGGAGGAAGAGTGCGAGCCATCATGTTTGACCCAAACGACAAAGAGCATAAAAAAGTATGGGCAGGTGCGGTATCAGGAGGATTGTGGTACACCAATGATATTACAAAGGAAGATGCAACTTGGTATTCCATTGATAATCATTGGGAAAATTTAGCAATATCAACTATTGCCTACGACCCTAAAAATCCAAAAATATTTTATGTCGGCACGGGCGAAGGTTGGCATAATCTTGATGCTTTAAGAGGGCTGGGTATCTGGCAAACTACCGATGCCGGAAAAACTTGGAAGCATTTAAGCAATACAAACAGTGAAAACTTTAAAACAATTCAAAAAATAGCAGTTAGTAAATCAGGCAGAGTATTAGCCGGAACAAATGACGGTTTATATGTGTCTGACGACCAAGGCAAAACATGGTCGATAACATTAAATGGTTTTATTTCTGACATTGAAATTGCATCTAATGGAAATATATTCTTAGGTCAAGGCGATAGAAGCGGAGGAAAAGGTGTTTTCAAATCGACTGATAATGGCAACAATTGGAGAAATATTAATCCAAAAAAAGAAACACAAGAGAGAGTAGAACTAGCTATATCGCCATCTAACCCAAACGTTGTGTATGCAGTAGCGGCAGGTTCTTCTTCTATTGCTTGGTTTAAAAAATCAAGAAATGGAGGTGGACTGTGGACTGATGTTACTATTCCTAAATATTTGCAAGGATGTAGTAATTCTTTAAAAGATTTCACACGCGGACAGCAATGGTATGATTTGATACTTGCAGTACACCCCAAAGACCCTAACACTATAATTGCCGGAGGAATTGATTTGAACAAATCTACTGATGGCGGCAAAACTTGGAACTCAATTTCAAACTGGACAGGTTGGTGTCGTCCTTATGTTCATGCCGACCAACATGCAATTGTATTCAGACCTGAACATGAAAATGAAGCTGTATTTGGTAACGATGGTGGTCTTGCATTTTCTAATAATGTAGGCAACGAAGAAAGTCCGTCGTTTATCATCCGTAATAAAAATTTCAGTGTAACTCAATTTTATTCTTGCGCAATACACCCGGCTGAAAACAAAAACTATTATTTAGGAGGAACTCAGGATAATGGAACTCAAATGTTGAATGTAAAAGGACACAGTAGCGGCGAAGAAGTTACAGGAGGCGATGGAGGATTTTGTTTTATCGACCAAAAAATGCCAAATATTCAAATTACATCATACACTAATAACAATTTTTATTATTCAACTAATGGGGGTAGAGAGTTTTCTAAATTATATTCGTCTGATGATGGAGCGTTTATAAATCCGGCAGCTTATGACCATAATTTGGGAATTTTATATTCTGCAAAAAATAAGACCTCTATTAACCGAATTAGCAATATACGAGACATACCAAAAATTAGCATGGTTGAGGTAGGTGATTTAGGTACAAATGTTTCACATATATCTGTTTCTCCCTATACAACAGAAACTTCAACGATATTTGTAGGAACTTATGCCGGAAGATTATTTAAAATAAGTAAAGCAAATGAGAAATCGCCCAAGATGAAAGAAATAGGCACAGACTTATTTCCTGAGGGTGCAATTTCGTCTGTTATATTTGGTACTAATGAAAATGAAATATTGATTACATTTAGTAACTATGGTGTAACTTCTGTTTGGTACACAGCAGATGGAGGTAAAAATTGGGACGAAAAAGAGGGAAATCTACCTGATATGCCTGTTCGTTGGGCACTTTTTAATCCGAATAATACCAAAGAGGTGCTTTTGGCAACAGAGGTTGGAGTTTGGGCAACCAAAAATTTTGATGCCAACAAGCCAACTTGGACACCTTCTAATTCAGGTTTAGCCAATGTACGTGTAGATATGTTAAAAATACGAAAGTCTGATAATCAGGTAGTTGCTGCCACTCACGGAAGAGGTTTATTCTCAAGCGACGCATTTTCAGATATAGATAAAAACGAATTAAAGGCATTATTTTCATCTATCAGTCATGATATTAACTTAGGAGAAATGGTATATTTTGAAAATAATTCCTATGGAGATGCCGACTCGTGTTTGTGGACTTTTGAAGGCGGAATACCTGCAACTTCCACAGAAAATAATCCATCGGTTCAATACATTAAAGCCGGCAAGTATAAAGTAACACTTACGATTTATAAAGGCGACAAAAAAGATACGAAAACCGAAGAAGGATATGTAAATGTTCAAGCAGCCGGTGGTTGGGTAACACAACCTGCGGTAGCATACACCAAAGCACCAAGATACATCGAATATATTGATGTTGTAAATAAAAATGTAGTGTGGGCAACTGTTACAGTTGATGGTAAGTCGATGATGGAAGTTACTAAAACTATTGATGGAGGAAAATCGTGGCAAGCTGATACCTTTAATATTGAGGGCGACCTTAATATTGCAATGATATGTGCTATTAGCAAAGATACGGCATGGGTGCCTGTTTTTCCAGCAGAGTCCGGTGCAGTAGGTGGTGGAATTTATAGAACTGTTAATGGTGGTAAAACGTGGGAAAGACAAGAAACAGCTAAATTTGAAGGAGATAAAGCATTCCCGAATGTTGTATATTTCTGGGATAATAAAAATGGATTTTGCATGGGCGATCCAAATGACGGTTATTTTGAAATATACACAACTGCTGATGGTGGCGAAAATTGGAAACGGGTAGAAAAATCTAAAATTCCTGCAACTATATTAGACGAGGAATATGGAACAGTTGGTTATTACTGTGTTGCCGATGATGGAACAGTATTTTTTAATACAAATCAAGGTAGAATATTCAAATCTACTGATAAGGGACATACTTGGACGGCTATAACAACTCCTCTGAAAGCAGGTAATAAATGTGCTTTTGCAGATGAGAACAATGGAGTTTTAATTGAGTTATTGACCAAAGAAACACCAAACCCGAAAACATACAAAACCACCGATGGAGGAAAAACATGGACTCAGGTTGATGGCAAAAATGTTTACAATGGGTTCATTGAATATGTATCCGGTTCTAAAAGTATGTATGTTACAGCTGTTGGTGGAGGCAACAAAACAGGTGTATCTTTCAGTGTTGATGGTGGCGAAACATGGACAGCTTCTAAAAAACAAGTAGGTTCAGCATCTTCGGCTATCGACTTTTGGGATATGACAACAGGTTGGGTAGGAAAAGGAAGTAGCGACCCTGATAAAGGTGGTATTGCTAAATATCAAGGAACAACTACCATTCCTGATTTTAAAATGAAAATAACAGATAGGAAAAAGAAAGAAGTTGTATTTACCGATATAACTTTAAGTAAGAATGAAACTTTAAATTATCAATGGGATTTTGGTAAAGACGCAGAACCTAAAACGGCTAAGACCAAAGGCGCTCACACTGTTACATATTCTACCGAAGGTTTAAAACATATCAGCCTAACGGTAAATGGAGTGATTATTAAAAAAGATTTATCAGTAAGCACTACTGCCGTTAAGGAAATTAAAAAAGAGAAGACCGAGTTGGCAAAAGTATATCCAAACCCATCGGATAATGAAATAACAGTTCATTTTATATCAACAAAACTTACTGCAAAATACATCAATGTTTATAAATCAAACGGACAATTGGTATATTCCGGTAAAATAAATAACGGCAACAAAAAAACACTTGCCTTAGCAAAATACGGAAAAGGAATGTATTTAATAAAAGTAAGTGATGGTAGCAATACGAACATTCACAAAGTAATTATCAACTAATGATATTACGCAATATTGCAATATTTGGATAATTTAGTGTTAAAAAGCAAGGACTGTGATATTGAAATTACGGTCTTTGCTTTCTATCTTAAATACAAAAATTGCGTTTACACAGAACAACAGCAGACCGTTCTATCGCTTTTGTGCAAACAAAAGAGGAAAGTCCGGGCAACACAGAGAGCCATACTTCTTAACAGGAAGATTTTCGTGAGGGAATAGTAAAGTAACAGAAAATAACCGCCTCATTATTAGCTTATTGAGGTAAGGGTGAAAAGGTGGGGTAAGAGCCTACCGGTGTTATAGGCGACTATAATAGCCGTGCTTCTTATGGGTTGAAAGATCAAATATACCAACGCAGTAGAATTTCTCGTTCGATGTTGGGGGGTAGATTGATAGAGCCTTGTAGCAATGCAAAGCCTAGATAAATGATAGAAATATATTTGCAAAAATATATACAGGATCCGGCTTATAGGTCTGCTGTTTTATTTTAGGTTTAAATGCCTACCGACAAACTATGAAATACAAAAACATATTAGAAGAAGAGCTAAAAAACAGAATTGCCGATGAGTATTTTTCCGCATTTGATTGTAGTAAAATTATTGGCAAAATAGATTTCTGTGTAGCAATTCCGCAAGACGAACCCGAAATATACGCTCAGGAATCATTGCTTTGGGCAGAAGCAAAAAAATCTTCGTCGGATATTTACAAATCCTTTGTGCAACTGATACTTACGATTGGTAAAGCCCGTAGTTTCGACCATGAATTGCCTCCCTCAATGCTCGGTGCTTTCGATGCCGAAAAAATAGCATTTATAGCATACAATCAAATTCACGAAGTTTTTTATGCAAATGATTTTAATTGGAATGTTGCGCCATCTGACCACCAAACTAAAGAATTCAAACTACTTTACGCAAAAGTTAAAAATATTTTAGATGAAAAAACTCTGATTTTTGACTATAAAAATGATGAAAATGAGTTAAAACAATTCATAAAAGACAATTTCACGATTGGTAAAAGCGGTATTTCCAAAATAAAAATCGACAAAAATAATTTCATTGTTGTATATAACAAATGGTTGCAAACAGTGAAACCAACAATTGCATTTAATTGGGAAAATGCTAAAAAAAAGGGACTTATTGATGCTGATTTTTATCTTGCCGACTTGCTTTCGCGAGAAAATATAACACTGAAAGAAAAATTATTTATTGTTTTAAAAACTAAAAAATATGAACTAAACAGGCATGTCGATGAATTTGGCGCATTTACATCAAGCACGGTCGATTTTAACGATGGTCAGCTTGCACACACGCAATTTTGGAATCGCTATCATCGTCCGCCAAGCCGCGAATATTGGGACTACATTGTAGAACGCCGCGATTTACTTGTGCCACAAGATGTTAGAGAACGAAAAGGCAGTTTTTTTACACCTCAAATTTGGGTGGAATTATCGCAGCAATATTTAACCGCTTCGTTTGGAAAAAATTGGCAAGACGAATACTACGTGTGGGATTGCGCTGCCGGAACGGGCAATTTGCTGGCAGGTTTAACCAATAAATACAATATTTGGGCTTCTACTCTCGACAAGCAAGACGTGGAAGTGATGCACGACCGCATAAAAAATGGTGCAAATCTTCTTGACAGTCATGTTTTTCAGTTTGATTTTTTGAATGACACGTTTGACAAACTGCCTAAACCGCTGCAAGATATAATTAACGACCCTGAAAAACGCAAAAAACTAATAATTTACATAAATCCGCCTTATGCGGAGGCTACAACTGCCAGAACTGTTGCCGGAACGGGCAAAAATAAACCAAAAATAGCAACCGACAACAAAACTTACGAAAAATATAAAAATATAATAGGCAAGGCAAGCAACGAACTTTTTACTCAATTTTTAATACGGATTTATTGCGAAATTCCTAATTGTAAAATTGCAAATTTTTCAACTATTAAACATCTTCAAGCTGCAAATTTTCAGAAATTTAGAGAAAAATTTAAGGCGAAGTTGAAAAAACTGTTTCTTGTTCCGGCTGATACTTTCGACAATGTGAAAGGTAAGTTTCCAATAGGATTTTTTATTTGGGATACCGAGAACAAAGTGCGTTTTAAAAAGATAAAAGCTGATATTTATGACAGGAAAAAACAAAAAATAGGCAGAAAAAATATTTTTGATATTCGCAAAGACAGTTTGAATACTTGGTTGGGCAATTACAAAGACGAAAAGGGTAAAGAAATAGGTTTAATGTCTTTTTATCCATCTGATTTTCAGAATAATAATAAGTTTTCAATTTTGTCGAAACAACAGGCAAGATATTGCTACACAATTACTCAAAATAATATTATTCAAATTTGCGTATATTTTGCCGTAAGACACAGTATAAAAGCAACTTGGCTAAATGATAGAGACCAATTTTTAACACCCAAAAAAAAGTGGGAAAAAGATGCGGAATTTAAAAACGATTGTCTTGCTTTTACGCTTTTTCACGGTCAAAATCGTATTAGTTCGGCTGATGGCACAAATAATTGGATACCTTTTACGGAACAAGAAATTGATGCCAAAGAAAAATTCGACAGCAATTTTATGAGCCAATTTATTAGCGGAAAATTGAAAATTCTGCAAACTCCCAACCTTTTAAATGGTGGTGCAAAGGAAATTAAAAGTAAAAAATTGAAATTCTCGGCAGAAGCAAAAGCCGTTTTTTTAGCAGGTAAAGAATTGTGGAAATATTATCATGAGCAAGCAAATTGCAATGTAAATGCTTCGCTATATGATATTCGAGTTCATTTTCAGGGGAGAAATGCCGGCGGCAGAATGAACAGCAAAAGCAACGACCAAAAATATACCGAATTAATAGGCAAATTGAGAGAAAAACTTGATATTTTGGCACAAAAAATTGAACCAAAAGTGTATGAATATGAATTTCTGAAATGAAACTGATTAAAAATTAACAAAATGCTAAACACAAAAAACACTACGATTTACACCCTGCTGACTGCTTTAATGATGTTGGTAACGGTAGAAATTTTTAGCCAACCGGCAAAAAAAGGTTTTCAATTATTGCAGCAAAAAAAATATAGCGAAGCATTAATTAGCTTTAAAAAATCTATCGGGAAAAGCAAAGATTTAATTGCATCAAAATTTGGTGCTGCGAGCGTGTATGCAAACCCCAACTATAAAAAATATAATTACAAGCGAGCTTATAAATATATCTTATATGTTGATAACAAGTATGTTAAGCTAAGCGATAAACCAATGCAAGAGTTGAACAAAAAATATGGTATCAACGATATTTCTATAAATACTTTAAAACGAAAAATATTAAATAATGCTTTTGAACAAGCAAAAAACGAAAATACAATAGAAAGTTACAATGATTTTTGTTTAGATTTTCCAAATACCGAGCAATCAAGAAAGGCGGTTTTATGCCAACAAAGTTTGGCATTCCAACAAGCAAAAATGGCGAATAATTTACACGAATTTCAAGATTTTATAAAAAAATATCCAACGGCAAAGCAAAGTGATAGTGCAAAATTATTAATTCAAAATATTGAAAATCAGGTATTTCACGACTATACGCATGAGGGCGAATTGGATATGATAGAGGAATTTGAAAAGCAATATCCGAATTTTGCACAAAAAGATAGTTTGCAAAAATTAAAGCAACTGGCAAACATGGCTTTTAAGTTAAATTTAGACGAAAAATATATTCAAAATATGGAGTCATATTATTTTGATTATATCAAAAAAGCTGCTCCGGCAGAACTTGCTTATGTTGCACTTTTGCGCACATTGACACCTTATTTGAATCAAAAAAATTGGCAAAAAGCTATTCAAATTATTAAAAATAATAAACCGTACTTTAAGAATGATACTCGTTTGGATACTTTGATTGCTATTTTGAAAAATCCTGACGAAGAAGTTGAATTGCGAAGTGTGTCGAAAGTGATTAATAGTCAAGGACATGAATATGCGCCCGTTATTACTCCCGATGGTAGAACAATGTATTTCTGCGGGCGCAAAAGACACGATAATATTGGTGGCGAAGATATTTTTGTTACCAAATTTAAAAACGGCGAATGGACACCGCCAAGTATCTTAAAATCAATTAATACGCCATACTCACATGAAGCTCCTTTGGCAATATCTGCCGATGGAAATATGATGCTTTTGTATGCAAATAATGATATTTATTACAGCGAAAAATTAGGCGATAAATGGTCGATGCCGCGAAGATTTCCGGCTATAAACCATGAAAAATCATGGGAAGCCGATGCCATGATAACTGCCGATGGAAAAGCGGTATTTTTCATCTCGGATAGAACGGGAAATATTGGAGGTCATCACGAATTTGGAAAGCTATTTCACGGTGCGCATTCGGGAAATAGCGATATTTACGTGTCGTGGGTTGATGAAAATGGAAATTGGTCGAAGCCCATAAATTTGGGAACAACTATAAACACGCCATACAGCGAGCGGAGTCCGTTTTTGCACCCCGATATGAAAACGCTGTATTTCAGCTCTGATGGTCATGCCGGACTGGGAAAACTTGATGTGTTTAAATCGGAACGACTAAACGATAGCTCGTGGACAGAATGGTCGGAACCTGTGAATTTGGGCAAGGCAATAAATTCGACAAGCGGCGATTATGACTACAAAATTTCTACCGATGGCAAACTCGCATTTTTATCTTCAATAAAAAGTGGCAGCTATGATATTTATCAAATTAAATTGCCTGAAAAGGCTAAACCTCAGAATGTTGCAACTGTTTCAGGATTTATAAAAAACGAAAATGGCACACCAATACACGCCAAAGTGAAGTGGGAAAATATGGAAACCGGAAAAATTATTGGTTCGCTACACAGCAATGCCAAAGATGGCAGCTACACTATAATTTTACCTTTGAAAAAGAACTACGGATATTATATCGAACACGAAAATTATTATCCCTTGTCGGGAAATATCGACCTGAGAAAGGTGGACGAAACCACCAAAATACGCAAAGATTTTACCATGTACACCTACACCGAAATCATAACTAAAAAAATAGCTATTCCGCTTGAAAATGTGTTTTTTGAAACTAATAAATACAATTTGAAATCGGAGTCGTTTGCCGAACTCGACAGGTTGATTCGGTTTTTAAACAAAAATAAAAATATAACGATTGAAATTGGCGGACACACCGACAACAGCGGTAGCAAAGAACATAATAAAAAATTATCGTTGCAACGGGCAAAATCGGTGGAGGCGTATCTTGTTAAACGGGGAGTCTCTGCAAAACGCATATTATCAAAAGGTTATGGCGAAACTAAACCCGTAGCACCGAACACCAATGAAGATGGCAAAGCTCGAAATCGCAGGGTTGAATTTAGGGTGGTAGAGAAAAAATGATGATTTGCTGATTTTTTTAGCTCTTAATTTTGTGTTAATGTGAGAAAGCATATAGAACTCATTTAAACTTTTTTCTAACTTTTGTCATGTTTTTTTACATTTTATAAGTGCTTTTGGCTGTTAGCCTTTGGTTTTTAGCTTTTTTTTGCATTTGGCAAGATAATTTAACTGTAAAAAGACAAAGTCTTTTTACAAAAGCTAATGGCTAAAGTCCAAAGGCTAAAGGCTTAAAAATTTTAAATTCAAAGCAATAATGTCTGTTAATCATTCAAAAAAGTTTAAATCACTTCATTGATAAAATGATAAAATAAAATATGAATGTTTTAGCAATTTTACTTCAAGAAAAAAATGATAAAACGAAAGGCGGTTTATATCATCAAACGCAAATAAAATTTAGTTTTAACACAAATAGAATAGAGGGTTCGAAATTATCGGAAGAACAAACAAGATATATTTATGAAACTAATACGCTGTTCACCGAAAATGGCAATGAAACTACAAATGTTGATGATATTGTTGAAACTGTAAATCATTTTTCTTGTTTTGATTATATGCTTGATATAGCTCACGAGAAATTATCGGAGGAGCAAATAAAAAAATTCCACCACATATTAAAAATAAATACAAGCGATTCGAGGAAAAAATGGTTTAATATTGGGGCATATAAATCACGAGCTAACATTGTTGGCGGAATTGAAACTTGTCTTCCTGAAAATGTTAATTCTGAAATGTCGGTTTTGTTGTCAGATTATAACCAAAAATCGAAAATAACTTTTGATGATATTGTAGATTTTCATTTCAAATTTGAACAAATCCACCCTTTTCAAGATGGAAACGGAAGAGTTGGGCGTTTGATTATGTTTAAAGAATGTTTGCGAAATAATATAGTGCCTTTTATTATCGAAGATGAATATAAATTTTTCTACTATCGAGGTTTATCGGAATACTTAAATACAACAGGCTATTTATTAGACACTTGTTTGTCGGCACAAGATAAATATAAGGCGATTTTGGATTATTTTGAAATTAAATATTGAAAAAAAACTCTAAAATCAATAATTCAAACTTTATATTTAGTCTGATTATTAGATAGTTACCAAATCAAGAAACCCTGCCACAAATTGCGCATAAACAAATCAGTTTACACGTTCAAATGCTAAGAAATTTATCGCGATTAAAAATTTCCGCAATCATATTAACAATATTCTGCAAAATATTTATACATTTGTAATATCAATGCTCCGTTAAAATCAAAATTCAAATTTCAAATTAAAATTAATAGTTTGATAATCAGTGAGTTATATGTAAATCGAAATATTTTTGTAATTTGCTGATTATCAAGATGTTATAAAAGTTTAATGGACTATTGTAATATTAACGAAACTGTATAAATAATGAAATCTCCGACATATATTACACTTATTTTCACGATTTTTTGTTTATTTTATATCGGAAATAATGCCTATGCCCAAGATACAACAAAATCTCATTCAAGAAATGTGAAAATTGATAGCTGTAAAACGGTGGTAACAGAAATTTCGGAGGAAAAACTCAATAAATATAAGGAAGATAAAAATTTTAATTACAAACTTAAAAAGCCGGATAATACAAGTATGTGGGAATTGTTTATGCACTACTTGAAAAAAATATTACGCACAATATTTAGCAATAATGGTGTAACGCCCTACATAAGGTATGCAGTAGCCGCGCTAATTTTGGCAGTTGCCGGATTTTTACTTTATAAATCAAATTTAAGAACACTTTTTGTGGCAAATGGCAGTATCAACAACAATCAAATTGAGTATTGCGAGGCGAACATAAACGAAGAAAATTTGGATAATAAATTAAAAAAAGCAATAGAAAAACACAATTTTCGACTTGCAATAAGGTTTTATTACATATTATTGTTGAAAAATTTGAACAATCAAGAACTAATAAAATGGGAAATAAATAAAACCAACAAAGATTACCAAAACGAATTGAGAGACAAGAATATTTACAGTCAATTTTGTTCATTATCAAAACTTTATGAATATTCGTGGTATGGCAATTTTGAAATATCAGAAACAGATTTTAATAGTTATAAAGCAAACTTTGATGATTTATGTGAATTAAAAGTTTAAAATTAAAAATTAAAAAGAAGAGAGTTTGCCGAGTTCTTTTTTTATTTGCTAAATATTTGTGTGGCTGTTAATTTTGAGTATTTTACTAAAAAAAATCAACACTTAAAATCATTCTTAAATTTTTAACTATTAATTTACATCATTTATAATTTAATAAAAATGGCACTAACAAAAACCAATTCAAATACAAACAAAACTAAGAAATATAATTCAAACGATATAGAAAACAACGAATTAGGACTACGACCTCCGCAGGCACTCGACATGGAAGAAGTGGTTTTGGGGGCAATAATGTTAGAACCCAATGCCGCAATAGAAGTGCTTGATATTTTAAGTCCGGAGAGTTTCTATGTTCCGGCAAATCAGAAAATATTTGCAGTGATTACGGAATTGTCGAAAAATTATCAACCAATTGATATTCTGACAGTTACCGAAGCATTGGCGAAGAGAAATGAATTAGAAGAAGTAGGCGGTGCTTATTATATTTCAAAACTAACAAGCCGCGTAGGTTCGGCTGCTCATATTGATAATCATGCCAGAATTATTGTACAAAAACACATTCAACGCCAGCTGATAAAAATCGCAATTGATATACAAAAAGAAGCCTACGACGCGTCTGTTGATGTTTTGGATTTGCTAAATTCGGCAGAAAGTGCAATTTTCAAGCTCGCCGAGGGAAATATAAAAAGCGATTCCGTGAAAATTTCTGACGTAATCAGCAAGGCAATCGACAAAATAGAGGAAGCCGCCAAGCAAGAAGATAATTTGAGCGGTGTTCCATCGGGTTTTGTGAGTTTAGACAGAATTACATCGGGCTGGCAACCGTCTGACCTTATAATTATAGCCGCCCGACCATCAATGGGGAAAACGGCATTTATTTTGTCGATGGCTCGAAATATGGCGGTAAATCATAATGTTCCGGTTGGTATTTTCTCGTTGGAAATGTCTGTTTTACAACTTGTTAATCGTTTAATTGCTGCCGAAACCGAGCTTTCGAGCGAAAAACTGCGAAACGGAAAATTAGCCGATTATGAATGGGAACAATTGGATATTAAAACCAAAAATCTGAACGATGCTCCTATTTTTGTAGATGACACTCCGGCGATTGGAATTTTTGAACTGCGCGCCAAATGTCGTAGGTTGAAAACTCAGCACGGATTAAAAATGATTATTATCGACTATCTGCAATTGATGAGCGGAACGCCCGAAACTCGCGGAAATAGAGAGCAAGAAGTGAGTACAATATCGCGAGGTTTAAAGGCTATTGCTAAGGAATTAGATGTGCCAATAATTGCACTTTCGCAGCTTAATCGTTCGGTTGAGATACGTTCTGGAAATAAGCGTCCGCAGCTTTCCGACTTGCGCGAATCTGGTGCGATAGAGCAAGATGCCGATATTGTTTGTTTTATCCACCGACCTGAAAAATACGGCTTTACGGAAGACGAAGAGGGAAATTCAACACAAGGAATTGCTGAAATTATTATTGCAAAACACAGAAACGGTGCTGTAACCGATGTGAAATTGAAATTTAGAAATGAATTGGCTAAATTTGAAGAATTTGATGTTGATGAATTAATGCAAATTGACGATGATTTTGTTGGCAACGGCGGCGGAATTAAAATGGAATCGAAAATGAATGAAGAGGTGGAAATAATGGATAATAATAATATGAATAGTAATTTGGAAGCACCATTTTAGGTGGAATTACGAATGTTGAATTACGAATTACGAATGAAAAATTACGAATTATCAAATTAAAAACAGATGAAGAAGATATTTTTACTACTTATATTGCTGATAATCAGCACAAATATTACTATAAAATCGCAACCTGACAATGTGTTGGTGGAAGATAATTTTTCGGATAATTATTACAAATGGTGGACTGGCAGAAATAATATTGCACGAGCATATATTGCACGAGGCGAATATATTTTGTCGTATTTGGGGCATAAATCGTGGTCGTCTAATATAAATGTGAGGTTGAAAAGAAATGACGATTTTGTAATAGAAACCAAAATTAGCCGAATGAGCGGCAGCCACGAAAACGGCTACGGAATAACTTGGGGAAAGGGCAGACGCGGATACTACAATTTCATAATCACGCACAAAGGCAGGTTTTATGTGAGAAGAGTGGAGCAAGGCAGGCGTGGAAAATATCTTGTAAATTGGACATCAACGCCTCACATCAACCGAACAATATCGACCAACAAATTGCGAATACAAAAAAAAGGCAATAATTTGATGTTTTTCATCAACGGACAAATGGTTGCCGAAATTCCAAATCAGCCGTTTTTTGGCAATCAAGTGGGCTTTATGATGTATAAGCAACAACAAATAGCAATAGATTATATGGTGGTTTTTGGTGGGAAATCGGAAGTAAATTATCCGTTAGAAGAGCCTGATAATCAGCAAATTGTAAGGAAAACAATAAAAAAGCCGAATTTAAAGATATTGCAACTTGCCATAAACGACACCGAAGATATTGAAGATGCAAATTCTACCTACGGAAATGCCAACTCGATAATAGAGCCGGGCGAAGCGGTAGAAATTACGGCATTTGTTCAAAATTTTGGCAACGAAACTGCCAATAATGTAAGTGTGAAATTAAAACTCGATATTAACGACCGAAATATCTCGTGCCCTGATACTTACAAGGATTTTAATATTGGCAAAATAGAAAGTGGAGCGTATAAAAAATTCAAATTCTTTTTCTTCACAAGTAAGCGATACAAACACAAAGATATTCCTTTCAAAGTGGTGATAAAATCGGATAATGACGGCTATAAAACATCGCAAAAATTGGGTTTAAAAATGAACGAACGAACGTCGAATATTGTTGATATTGACATTAATAAACAAAAATATGAGCAGCATGTAGCAATGGAACAAATATCTGAAATAATTGAAATTGCAGATGTAGATAAGAACATTCCGCGCACACGATTTGACGGTAGTAAAACTTTGGCGGTGGTAATCGGGATTGAAAACTACAAATATGCTCCGATAGTGGATTTTGCAAAACGTGATGCGCAAGTTTTCTATAAATATGCCCTTTCGGTGTTTGGTGTGCCAAAGCAAAATATTTATTTTCTTACTAATACGGAGGCAACTTTGGGCGAAATGAAAAAAATATTTTCAAAAGACGGTTGGCTTGCACGGCGAAGCATAAAAAACGAAAGCAATATAATAGTTTACTATGCCGGACACGGCGCACCCGACATAAAATCGAAAGAAGCATTTTTAATACCATACGATATTGACCCAAATTATGCAAAAACAGGATTTAAGTTAAATAGCTTATATTCAGCACTATCATCGCTAAAAGCAAAATCGGTAACGGTGTTTATTGATGCTTGTTTTTCAGGTAAAAGCAGGAATGATAAAATGCTGATAGCAGGCGCGCGTTCGGTGGTTATTCCTACCGAAAGTTCAGCCATCTCGGCTAAAAATATGGCAATAATGTCAGCTTCTACCGACAAAGAATTTAGCTCGGCATATCCCGAAAAACATCACGGAATTTTCACCTACTATCTTTTGAAGGAGCTAAAAAATAATGCAAATTCATTAAATTCATTAAGCATAAGACAATTTCACCAAAATATTAAGCAAAATGTGAAAAAAACTGCCGGATTTCTTGATAAAGAGCAAAATCCATCGCTAATAGGGAATAATAAAGATAGGGCGGTTGTAATGGAAACTGCTGAATAATAGCGTTTTATGTTTTTTATGCTTTTAGCCGTTAGCTTTTGGCTTTTAGCTTTTTAGCCTACGGCAATCTAATTTAATCGTAAAAAGACTTTGTCTTTTTACAAAACCAAAAGCCAACGGCTAACAGCCAAAAGCTAAAAACACAATAGTCTGAAAAAAAACTTATTAAAACCGACAAAACATGTTTTTTAAAGTTAAACCAACAAATATTTTACCTAAAAAGGGAAGCATATTAATTTCAGCTCCAATTTCGAGAGATGCATTTTTTTCGCGTTCGGTGGTTTTATTGGTTGCTAATGATGAGAAAGAGGGCAGTTTAGGTTTTGTGCTAAACAACTATGTTTCAGCCTCATTAGCCAAATTAATAGATAAAGATATAGATTTTGAAGCTACAATTTCGCTCGGAGGACCTGTGGCGCGCAACAAGCTGGATTATATTCACTGTTTGGGCGATAAAATTCCAAATAGCAAGCATATTATAGATGATATTTATTGGGGCGGCGATTTTGATGTTGTTATTGATTTTATAAAAATGGGGATTTTGCAAAAAGAGCAGATAAAATTTTTTATTGGATATTCCGGTTGGGGCAAAGGTCAGTTGAACAGTGAGTTAGAGCGTGAACATTGGCTTGTTTATAATGCCAATTCTGAAACTTTGCTTAAAAAAGACCCTAAATATTGGCGACACACGCTTCGTAGCATGGGCAAATCGTATTCGGCTTGGCTTAGGTTGCCCAGCGACCCGCAACTCAACTAATTTTTGTTTTTCAATTGCTATCCGATTATCATTTTGAAACCTGTAAAAATTGGAATACAATGGTTTTGAAAAAAAACATGACAAATTGACATGTTTTAACATTGGCACAATAAATGATAAACACAATTTGGATTAAAAAACGAAATAAATTATGGCTATCATTAAAGTTAAATCACACGATGATTTTATAAACAAAATAAAAGACAAAGAAAACGCCTATCTGCTTGTGTATAAGTCGGGTTCGGAACAAAGCGATTGTGCATACAGCAGTATTATTGATGCAGCGGCAGATGTAGAAGACATTGATATATTCAGCGTTGATGTAAACGAGGTCAAAGATATTCACACAAAATATGAAATAACTTCGGCTCCCTCGCTGCTTGAATTTAACAAAGGAGTTTTCTCTAATGTGGTGAAAGGTTGCCATGAACAAGGTTTTTACAAAGGTTTATTTGACAATGTTGCTTATGTGGCAAAGGCACAAAAAGAGGGAAGAGAGCTTAAAAATGTGGTGGTTTATACAAGTCCCACATGCTCTTGGTGTACAACTTTGAAAAATTATTTGAAACATCACAACATAAGATATAGAGAGGTAGATGTGTCTAAAAATCAGCAAGAAGCAGAAAGAATGGTGAAAAAAAGCGGACAACAAGGTGTGCCTCAAACAGAAATAAATGGAACGATGATTGTAGGTTTCAATAAAGGAAAAATAAACCAATTATTAGGTATTAGCGAAAGATAAATTATGAAAATTAAGAATTAAGAATTAAAAATTAAGAATGATTATCTAAGGAAAGTCTTTTTAACTTTTACTTTTTAACTATTAATTCATATAAATTACAATATAATAAAATATTTATTATCAATCAATTAACACATTAACAAATTTTAAACAAATGAAAGAATTACAACCTGTAAATCAGAACGTATTATTAGACATTACGGAAGAAAAAACAGAACAAAAAACTGCAAGCGGAATAATTATACCCGACACTGCACGCGAAAAAAACAAATTTGCGAAAGTAGTTGCAATCAGCAATATTGAAAATCCGGAAATAGCAGTGGGCGAAACCGTTTTGTATAAAGAATATTCAGGCAGCAACATTAAGTTTGAAGGAAAAGAGTATCTTCTTGTGCCTTACGATGCCATTTTGGCAAAAGTTGTTGAAACTGAGAGCATCTAAATTAGTATTTGAAAGCGAGCTACGATAACATTATTATGTAAATTTGGTGAAAAATCAGAAACCAATTTTGAATGTATTATTAGTAATAGAATTATGATATTTTTTAGGCCTGAACTTTATTTTTTATAAATAATTTCAGATTAAATTTGCAAAACGTGTTATTGCAGCTTTCTTTTTTATTGAACTTTTCTTACCTCATCACTCTTCTTAGAAAAATACCACCTCTCTAAAAGTAAAAAACAACATCAACTCCACACTTTTTAGCACTAAAAATTAAAAATTATTTTTTTATAAGAAAAAAACTATATACTTTTGCACCGATTTTAAAAAATAGTCGAAATAAAAAACAGTAGCATGGACGTTACTCGCGAAAATGTAAAATTAACATTAATTAATGCGGCTCGCGAAATTTTCGCTCAACGTGGTTATAGTAAATCAACTGTTGATGACATTGCAAAATTGGCGGGCAAAGGCAAAAGCACATTGTATTACTATTTTTCGGGGAAAGAAGAAATTTTTAAATCGGTTATTGAAAAAGAGGCTAATTTATTTAGGGCTAAAATAGTAGAATCTATTAGCATTGATGCGCATTCGCGTGATAAAATAAAGAATTACATAAGCACAAGACTGCTTATTTTCAGCGATTTAGTAAACTTGTTCAGAGCAATTACCGATAATGAAATGGAAAGGCTCTCGTTTATTGATGATGTGCGGACTAAATATGAAAATGAGCAAATCAACATTGTGAGAATAGTTTTGCTTGAAGCTATAAAAAACAATGAAGTGAGTGTTAGCGATGTTAATTTAGTAGCAGAAACCATCGCACTTGTGTTAAAAGGTTTAGAATATAATTTGATATTTAACACCAAAGATATGGCACAAATTAAAGACCGTGTGGACAAGGTTGTAACTTTGATATACGAGGGAATAATGAAAAGATAACTCGGAGTTATCATATTTTTTTGCCATTTTATCGACTAAATTCGCTTTTTGGTCGAATTTTAAATATCAAACTTAAAAGATAGTATATTAGGTTTTTATTAGTTGGGGTAGAACGTAAATTTTATATGTTCTACCCTGTGTTTTTTGGTTCAAAAGTACTTTTAATACTTTTTTATTGAAAATGTAATTGTTTTATTTCTAATGATTTAAAAGTAGAGACAAGATTTGCCTCGTCTCTACTAATATAATTGTCATTTTCTACATTTCTTCAATGCTTTTCTTAATAATTGCCACAGCCTCTAAAATTTGCTCTTCGGTTATCACAAGAGGTGGAGCAAAACGAATAATATGGTCGTGTGTAGGCTTAGCCAACAAACCATTGTCGCGAAGTTTTAGACAAACGTCCCAAGCAGTTTTTCCCTCCATTGGCTTAATAACCACAGCATTAAGCAAACCTTTACCTCTAACGATTTCTATTCTTTCCGACTTAATTTTGTTCAACTCATCGCGGAATAGTTTACCTAATTTTTCGGCATTTTCGGCAAGTTTCTCGTTCTTTACAAATTCTAACGCAGCTATTGCAACTTTGCCAGCTACCGGGTTGCCGCCAAATGTAGAACCATGTTCGCCCGGCTTAATGCAAAGCATTATTTCATCGTCAGCCAATACAGCTGATATAGGCATAACACCACCCGAAATGGCTTTTCCTAAAATGATAATATCGGGGCGAATTTCTTCCCAATCAGATGCCAACATTCTACCTGTGCGAGCTATACCTGTTTGCACCTCATCGGCTATAAATAACACATTTTTAGCTTTACAAAGCTCGTAAGCCTTTTTCAAATATCCGTCATCGGGCACAAAAACTCCTGCTTCGCCTTGTATTGGCTCAACCAAGAAACCTGCTACATTTGGGTCTTCAAGTTCTTTTTCCAAAGCTGCAATATCATTGTAAGGAATGGTTACAAATCCCGGAGTGAATGGTCCGAAATCTTTTTTAGCTTCGGGGTCGGTGGACATTGAAACTATTGTGATTGTACGTCCGTGAAAGTTGCCATCGCAAACAATAATTTTGGCATCGTTCATTGGGATGCCTTTTTTTAAATATGCCCACTTTCGGCATAATTTAAGCGCAGTTTCGTCGGCTTCGGCACCTGTGTTCATTGGTAAAACCTTGTCGTAGCCAAAAAATTTGGTTACATACTCTTCGTATTCGCCCAACACGTTGTTGTAGAAAGCACGCGATGTTAAAGTTAATGTTTTGGCTTGTTCTACCATTGCATTTACTATCGCTGGATTGCAATGTCCTTGATTTACAGCTGAATAGGCAGAAAGAAAATCGAAATATTTTTTTCCCTCAACGTCCCAAACAAAAACACCCTCGCCTTTTTCTAATACTACCGGTAGCGGGTGATAGTTGTGCGCTCCAAACTTATCTTCTCTGTTAATGTAATCTTGTGAAGTCATAATTTTATAAAATTTAATTGTTTAACAATATGTTTTTTGAACCTTAAATCCACAGGTTTATTTTTGTTAGAAAGCCTAACTGCCTGCCATTAAAGGCAATGCTCGCTTCTCTCCATAGATAAGTCTATGTTTGCGAGTCTCAAATTTGCGCTTACCTTTACTGTCAAGCATTGAGGCTTTTCATAACGAAAATGCCGAAAGCTTTAAGGTTTAATCAAAGTTTGCAATGTTGTGCCAACAAGGGCGGTTCTTAAAAATCGTAGAATTTGAGAAACTTATTTGATAAATATCAGTTTTATTTATCATTTTTCATTATGAACCGGCTTTCGCCAATGCCACACTGTTTAGTTTCACAGCGGCGAAATTAATATTATTTTGTGTTACAAAAAAAGAAATTTTACATTATAACACTTCATTAAATTACGAATTATGAATTTAAAATTATGAGCTAACGGTCTGATAAATAGGGTGTTATCTTGATTAGCGTATGTTTTCTTAAATATTGATTATCAGGTATTTAGAAAAATTTAACAAAATATTAATCTTGGTAATAATAATTTTATTTAAACTTTTGTTAATTGATTAATTTGTTTTTTATAACGATTTAATAATCAGTAGCTTATAAAGTAAAATCGCACAATTACAACTCGCTAATTATCAATAATATAATTCTTATTTTTTCTTTCTTAATTTTTAAATTTGAATTCA
>PDWI01003661.1_pt1 | contig 21766 bp, 26 predicted proteins | sample 1430891 | NCBI WGS metagenome assembly PDWI01 (sample SAMN01162508, study PRJNA174530) | Oral metagenome, whole genome shotgun sequencing project. | biome: Marine environment; feature: Marine mammal; material: Swab sample of the gingival sulcus; isolation source: swab sample of gingival sulcus... | reverse complement strand
ATCGGCTCGGCAATTACGATGCTACTATTGAACTGTTGAATTATTAAGCGATAAAAAGGCGCTACGCGCTTGTGACCTATCGCTCTGACCCGAACATGCTATGCTTCTTATTGTAAAAGCAATCTGGCAATTGATTGAATTATTTTCACAGCGATAAAAAAAGGCGCTTTGCGCCTTCGTGGTCTATCGCTCTGACCCGAACAGCAAGTGCACTACGTGCACACCCGCTGACTACGTCAGCTCGGCAATTCGGTTCCGTTAGGCCACGAAATAAGCCGTTATCTCAACCCAATCGAAAGCGAGCTTTGGGAATCGAACCCACACGCCCCGAAGGGCTCTGGATTTTGAGTCCAGCGCGTCTGCCAGTTCCACCACTTCGGCATATCACTGAAATATTTTACCTTATATAGTTTGCCATGTCAATAGACGAATCTATTAAATTTTAAGTTTTATAAGTTTGTTACTTTTTTGATTCGAGTTTGACTTTTACTATTTTCTATATTTTTGACATATGATATCATGTTATGCAGGAGGCAGCTATGACAAATGATAAAAGACCCGATACCGATTTATTGGTTTCGGCTTTGGAAAGTACTGAAACTTACGAAGATTTTTTAATTGAAAACAAAGAGTTTATGGGGGTTGACAACATTACGGTTGCGCTGCGCAAGTTATCTGCGAAATCTGATGCTACACCGCTCAATATTATCAATAACGCCAACCTTGACCGCGCTTATGGCTATCAAATTTTTAATGGCACAAGAAAGCCTTCGCGCGATAAACTGATTCAAATTGCAGTCGGTATGAAATTGTCTTTAGAAGATAGCAATTATCTATTAAAATGCGGACAAAAACTACCTCTTTACGCAAAGTCGCAAAGGGATGCTATTGTCATTTATGCACTCGCCCATAAAATGACTGTAATCGAATTAAATGAATTACTTGACGAAAACGAACAACAACCACTTTAATTGCTCATCAACGCCTTCATAATAGCCTCTACTTTTTGCGACCACTGCGGATCGGTCGCATAGTTTTTACCAATTGCACTTAAAGTTGTGCCATTGTAGTACTTGCCATCAACACTTAAGTAGTTTTTCTTCAAATAATCTGCCACGTGAAAAATACCCTGTTCAAACGAATCAAATGTTTTGGCGCTTTGATAAGGATTGTTATCATAGGCTTGAAAACCAAATAAATTATGTTTTTGCTTGGCTATTTTACTTTGCCCAAAGCCAGATTCATGCAAGGCAATCGCAGTAAGTGCATAGGCATTTACACCGCTTTTTTGCTCAGCTTTTTTAAAACTTTTCCCCAAGCCTCTGAGCGGCGTGTTTTTCAGCCTTTGGTCGAGCGCATTTGCACTATCGCCACTATCTGATAAGACATTGCCCTTTTTAAAAACTGCAACTGATTTTAGCTGCGCATTGCGTTTTGCAATAGCTTTTTTTGCAGTCAATTTGGCCATCGCTCGCTTTGCACGATACACTTGATAATTTGACAAACGACTGTTTTCTATTTTTTTTGATAAAAGTACATTAAATGACTTATCGCTATCTTTGGTGGCTGTCTTATCTAAATTAACAGCCACGTTTGACACTTTATTTACAACACTTACTGGCATATATGCTCCTGTCTTTTACTATACTTTATAATTTCACTATGATTATCGGCAAAAATATGCTATTATATGAGGCACAAAAGTAAAAAAAGGATCAATATGAACAAAAAATTATCAGAAAGAGAAAGTGATTTTAATCTATTTCTAATTGCCATCTCATTAGCGGCACTGTCATCAAAGTTAGTTGCTGTCGTCTTATCGAATTATTTAAAGACAGTTTATCACGTCACCGCTTTACAGCGCGGTTTCATTGAATTCCCACGCGAACTGCCCGGTGTCTTAACCGTTTTTGTCATCGTGTTACTGGCAAAATATTCGAATATTAGTATAGCAATTTTTGCGCAAATACTATCAATTATTGGCATTGGCTTGTTAGGTTTTTTTAAACCCGCCTATGGCATCATGCTCTTTTTGGTATTTGTCAATTCGATGGGACAACATTTAGCGATGCCCGCTGTTGACTCTATCAGTATTTCTTTGTCAAATAAAGATGAGATGGGTAAAAATATGGGCCGCTATAAGGGCGTTTATACGGCTTTTACAATGGTAGCTGGCATTATTGTCTTCTTTGGATTTAAAATGGGCATTTTTAGCTTTGAGCGCTCATTTGTCGGCGTTTATTTACTTGCTGCTGCCGTTGGCATTGGCGCTTTAGCGATCTATTTCAAACTCAGAAAACAAGTCAAGAGCATCGTCGGTGAAAAAAAATTGCGCTTTGTTTACCGCAGAAAATATAAATATTACTACGGACTGGTTATTTTATACGGCTTGCAAAAACAGATTATGTTGGTATTTAGCCCTTGGGTTATTATCAGCTTTTTTGAAAAAGGCCCCGACACCATCGCTATTTTAACGATTATCGGTTCATTTATCGGTATGTTTTTTATTCCAAAATTAGGGGTCTGGATTGATAAGTTTGGCATCAAAAAGCTACTTTTTGTCGATGCTTGGTCCTTTGTTATCGTTTATTTGGCCTTTGCCTTAACACTTAGCGCAATGAATGCGAATCTATTTCACAGCACGACACTACCACTGATTATTATTTATATCATCTTCATATTAGATAAAATGTCAAATCAGATGGGCTTAATTAGAACACTCTATTTAAAATCAATTTCAGTTGACCCTGCCGATGTAACCAGCACACTGTCATTTGGACTAGCACTAGACCATGTCATTTCAATAAGCGCTGCAATAAGTGCCGGTTTTATTTGGTCAGCACTCGGCGCCAGATATATCTTCTTTATCTTGGCGGCAGTTTCATTAATCAATGTTTATATTGCCCATAAAGTTGACGGTTAAGCCCTGATTTGTTTTTCAGAAGATGTAAATTGATATTGAATAATAATTAGAATAATTGTACTGATAATAAGTGCAGATGGTATCACAAACATCGCAGGATAAACACCTAAATTGTCAGACAAAAAGCCCATTGGATAATTGCTTAACACGTTGATACCAACTGAAATTGTCATAATAATGCCCATGGCCCGATTTAATTTTTGCGGAAAATAAAGTTTTAATGACAAGACAATTGTCGGAAAACAAACTGCAAAAAACAAGCCTGAAAAGGCAATCGAATATAAACCAGCCTGCCCAGCCAATAGCCCACCTAAATACATTAAAATAGCAATAAAAAGAGAAATAGTGACGGTTCTTAAATAACCAAGGCGGTGCGCAATTAACCCCCCCACTAAACGACCAAGTGACAAGACTAAAAAAAACAATGACATATACGTTGACGCATTGTTTTCAGAATAACGATATACTTTTACTATGTAATTAATCAGCCATGCACCGGTTTGTATTTCTGCAATCACATAACTGCCAATTGCAACTCCAAATAAGACAATAAGCACTTTTTCAGTTGTCGTAAAAGGCACGGAACTGTTTTCTGCTTCGCTCTGTTCCGGTAAGTGTACGTTTAAAGATAAGATAAACATAGCAATAAAGATTGCTAAACCAATCGCATAGACAGCTGGATAGTGCCAATCATAAGCGATCAACACGCCAGCAAAACGGACTACTAAAGCGGCACCAAAACCGTATAAAAAGTGTACAAAATTCATTAAGAGGGCATGGTTTTTCACCTCAAGTTGTGGTACGGTCGTGTTGATGACCATTGCCGAAATTGCCGTTGCAAAACCCACCATAATAAAGCCGATAAACAAGCCGATAATTGAATGTAAAAATACAATGATCGCCATACCGATACAGTTTAATAGTGCCGAAGACTGCATCATCTTGGCTTTGCCAAGCCAATTTATACCACGCCCACCAATATAAGAGCCGACCATATATGCCAACGAACTCGATAAAAACAGTGTTCCCATCAACGAGTAATTGGTTTGATAGGTGTTGACAAAATTAGGTAAAAATACGCCTTTTAAACTGTCAAACATCGCAAAACCAACCATGCTAAGAATGATTAATATCATTTTTTTGGCATTTAATTTCAAATATCTACCCTCGCCTATCTTTCTGATTAAAGATTTAGCTTCTCAACTTGCGAAATAAAGCGCTTGATATTGCTGGCATCATCAGTGATATCTTCAATTGATTTGTCTAGATTAACATGATCAATAATATCTGCTAATAAAACCGACATATCAACTGATTCAAACCACGGCGACTGCAAGGCAGCTTGTGGAATATAACTTAAATTAGTCGAAAATACTTTATCAATTAAACCAACTTGGTACGATTGCTCAAATTTTTTGAGCCCTTCAGTAAACAGCGCAAAAGTTGTCGCAACAAAAACGCGCTTGGCGTTTCTGCGCTTTAGTTCACGCGCAACATCAAATACTGATTCACCAGATGCAATCATATCATCGACAATTAAAGCATCCATGCCAGCGACATCACGCCCCATATATTCGTGTTCAACAATCGGGTTTTTGCCCTTGACGACACGTGAATAGTCACGTCTTTTATAAAACATACCAACATCGACACCGAGTACACTTGAATAATAAATTGAACGATCCATCGCTCCGGTATCAGGGCTGACGACAATTAGATTTTCGTTATTGATCAACAGACGATTATCAACTTCATACATTTTTTTAACGATATTAAAGGTTGGGTATATATTGTTAAATGCTACTAAAGGAATAGCATTTTGTACGTTGGGGTCGTGTACGTCAAAAGTAATAATACTCTGTACACCCAATAATTCAAGTTCTTTCATCGCTTGCGCGCAATCGAGTGACTCACGGCTTTTTCGCTTATGCTGACGACTGGCGTAAAACAGAGGCATGATAACCGTAACGCGCTTGGCGCGACCATTTAAGGCCGATACAACGCGCTTGATGTCTTGAAAGTGTTCGTCTGGTCCCATGTGATGCGTCATGCCAAACATATCGTAAGTACAACTGTAGTTGCCAACATCGGCCAAAATATAAATATCTTTACCTCTGACACTCTCTTCAACGACGACTTTGCCTTCGCCATTTGAGAATCGCACTTCGTTAATATCGATTAAATAGCTATCTTCAACGCTGGCATCTAAACCTTGTTCAGCGATGTCAATATGTCTCTTCGACATAATAGAAAAATCAATTGCCTCTGCTAAGTCGCGGCTACTCTTCAATGCAATAATTCCTAATTTGCCATTATTTTCTCTTACGGGATGATAGTACATAATCGCTCCTTTTAATCATTATTTTTCACTAATATCATTATGCGATAATTGCTTTTAAAAATCAACGAGAATTATTGATTTCAATAAAAAAACATCGGTTCGTACATCGTATTAGAACTTTTCAACAACATTACGCAGCCATTTTTTCTTTTTTACTCGAAGATATCCGGCAACTAATAAAATGATTTCACCAAGTGATACAATTGCAATAACCTGATAAATTGGCATCGGAAAAAACAACACAATAACAAACGCCACAGGAATAGCAATAAACCATACACTGATCATATCGAACAACATACAAAACAACGTATCGCCACCACTTCTCAGTATGCCAACAAAGACGACAAAATTATACATACGCGGTATGTGAAACAGACCACTAACGATAATTGTCAACATCAGTAACTGGCGAGTACTAGCTGAAAAGTTAGCATAATAATTTGGTATCAAAAATGCCAAACCAACAATAATTACACTCGCTATGGCAGCTAGGCCAATGGTAATAATTGAAAAGCGCTTAGCATAGCTTTCAGCTAAATCAAATTGATCGACGCCTAAAACATTGCCGATCATCACGCCACAAGCACTCGATACGCCTATAAAAAATGAAATGAAAATATCTGTCACAATTTCAGCAATTTGCGCTACTGCAATTGCCGCTGTTCCCAAGAAGCCGTAAGCGATAAAGAGCACAGAGTGGCCCAGCGCCCACAGGGCCTCGTTAAAGAAAACCGGCGTGCCACGTTTAATGACATCAACAAATAAACTTTTACTATAGGAAAACATTTCTGACAAATTGGTTTTTAATGGATGATCTTTTACTGTATAGATCAAAATAAAAAAAAGTGCAAGTTCGATAATTCTGGCAATTAAGGTCGCTGTTGCTGCTCCTTCGACCCCCATTTTAGGTGCACCAAAATGGCCATATATTAAAGCGTAATTTAAAACCGTATTAATTGATAATGCTAACAGTGCAATGAGCATAGGTGCTTTGGTGCGATGTATAGTACGACTGGTAAAAGAATACAAAAATGAAAACGCCATAAAAATATATGACGGCGCAATAATTTTTAAATAAGATGCGCCTAAGCCGATAACGGTTAAGTCGCGCTGAAATAAATAAATATATTGTTCGGGAAACAATAACGCAACAGCAGTAAATATCAGTGAAAATGGCAACGCAATGCTTGCCATAATACCCATCATACGGTGCAGATTAAGCAGATCTTTTTTGCCCCAAAACTGTGCGGCGAAAATACCGCAGGCACTATAAATGCCAAAAATACTGACAATAAAGAAAAAAAACAGCCTGTTAGCGATGCCAACAGCTGCTACCGAAGCTTCGCCTAATCCACCAATCATCAATGTATCGATTAAATTAAGTGCAGCACCCACTAAATTTTGTAAGGCAATCGGCCAAGCGATATTCAAGAACGTTTTATAAAAATTCTTATTCATGTTACACCAAAAAGAAAAGCTATGCGGATAAAGGGATTTGAACCCCCACGATCTTGCGATCACATGGACCTGAACCATGCGCGTCTGCCATTCCGCCATATCCGCATAAAACATACTAAGAATTATAACATGTTTAAGCTGCAATGTATAGTAAAAAAGTGGCAAAATTTAATTTATTGCCACTGTTTATATTCTAATATTTTAAGTTTTAATTCAGCAACTTGGTCAGCGCCTATCACCTGTAGACGAATTGCAAGATTTTTAGTGCCATCTTGTGATGAAATTGTCATACTGAGCTGTGCAATTTCGTCACCTGCAAAACTGGGCATTTGATAACTACTGGTTGCTTCACTTAACAAAGTTTCAATCTTGGCAAAACCCGCAGCTCGGCTTAACTGTTTTTGATTGATTGCATCAATCTCAGTCATTATTTGTGCAATGACTTGGTTAGCCTTGCTTTCTAAAGCGTAATAATCGGTTTTCCAGTCTATTTTCTTATCTGATAAGCTTTTATTTGAAAGCGCCGTCGTCATGATTGCTAAGCCCAACACCATCAAAACAACCATCATAATGACAATTAATATCGACGTTGAACCTTTTTTCTTTTGTTGCAGTTTGTTTACCATGATAACACCGCCGCGTCACGTTTGATAATGTGCGTTTTGTAAGTGACTATTTGTTCACCTTGCGCATTGTAAGCTTCTGCCTTTACTTCTACTAAATACTTGTTTTGTTCAACGGGGGTCATTTTTAGTACAATGCTGTATTCGGCAAGCGAACGGTCGGTTTCGCTTTGCCAATGATCATCATAATAAAATTCATGCACTGTCGGCTTCGTAATTGCATCACTCTTATGCGCCTCAATTGCATTACTACAGTATAAACTGGCAAAACTCTCAGCTTCAACTTGCCTATTAACATTAGAAGATTTAACAAATAAATTGAGGATAATCGCACTAACAACACTTAATATGACAATCGATATAATAATTTCTATTAGGGTAAAGCCCCTTTGTTTCATTAATCTACCTCGTTTCAAGGGCAATAATTTGCTGTATATTGGTGGCTTCAACAGCATTATTGTAAATATAGTCGATGCCAATTGCCTGTTTATCTGCCAAAAACGCAAAACTAACGCCATCAACAGCGACTATTTTAGTGGCAAAATCGTGATTCGGCACTTCACTTTCATCTAAGTATAGTTCCCACAAGTAGCCATCTTTGTAGTATATATAAGTAACTAAACCAGCTTCATCACCATCGTGTTTAATGACCAGTGCCGTTTGATTATTCAAAAAATCAGTGGCCACAGTAACGCCGTTTACGCTGTCATTTTGTACAATTACCATATTGATATAAGACGAGGCAATTCTAAAGTTTTCTACTTTCTCTTTTTCAAGTATAATTTTGTCAAAAGTTTGCGCCCCTTGCAAAATGATAATGGCAATTGCACTTGAAAATATAATAAACAATACGATGACCAAAAAAGATTCAATTGATGAACGCTTCATTTGCTTATTCACTAGTCTTCTCTCTTTTCTTCAAACCCTTCAATAAGTGGTGGCTTTTTGATGACATGTATCGTCGGCGCGATATTAGACGCAAAAATTTCGTAAAAATATTCGTACTTGTCGCCCTTTAATAACAAGTGGTAGTTATCTTCAAGATAGGCTAAATCTTCTGGGTAGCTACCCTCCGTAGCATAGCACTGCACGGCATATTTGCGAACTAAATCTTCCTCTCGCTGAGGTGTCGCTGCCTCGTTATTATCCAAAAAAACACGTGTACCATTGAGCAATAAGGCGAGCGAAATGACAATAAAAAATGCCATCGGTAATATTGTATACATATTTTTGTTGTTTCTTTTAGATAACATAAGATCAACCTATGGCGTTCATAATATCGATAATCGGCAAAATAACGGCTATTAATATCATGCCAACAATGAACGAAATAATCATGATTAAAATCGGTTCAATTACCGTCGTCAAGCGCTCGAGACGATAACTGAGCTCTTGTTCCATTGTTATGGCAGCCTTTTCAAGCATTAAATCGATATGTCCGGTTGAAGTTGCAACCGAAAACAGTTTAATCAACACCCACGGAAATAGATTAAGGCTTTCAATAGCTTGTTCAACTGGATCATCAGCATCAATTGCATCAGCTGCTGTTTCTATTTTTTGCTTGGCATAAAGATTATCGAATATCTCTGCAACCAAACGCATTCCGTGATTAATTGAAATGCCACTTTTTATCAACATTGCCAAGTTTCTAGCGAAGCGAACCGCTGTGGTCGCCGCTGTAATATGGCCGACAATCGGCAACTTAAATAATAGTTTATCCCAAACAGCTTTGTTTTTTTTAGCTCTAAAATACAACACAACTGCACCAGCGATAGCAACAAAACCAATTAAAATTACTAAAAAGTATTGTCTTATCCACGCGCTAATGCCCATAATAGTGTGCGTAAGTGGCGGCATTTCGCCACCAAAAGACATTAAAATGCCATTGAACATCGGTAATACTTTTAAAATTAGAACAAAGACGACAATGATCATCAATGCAAATAAAATAATTGGATAGGTTACCGCAGCGCGTATTTTGCTAGAAGTTTCTAGTTCGCGTTCGTAATTATCGGCAATCTGGTTAAGGGCACTTGATAATTCGCCACTTTCTTCGCCAATTCTTAGAATCGATTTAACAATTTTAGGAAAGTATTCATTTTCTTTATTAAGTGCTTCGCTCAGCGAATCGCCCATTGCAATGGCGTCTTGCATATTTTTGATGATAATTTTTAATTTTTGATCATCGGATTTTTCAGAAATTATGCCTAATCCAGTGTGAATCGAAACGTCAGAATCGACAACTAAAGCCAACTGACGGGCAAAGATAATCATATCTTGCTTGCTCATCGTCGTCTTTTTTTCCATTAAACTTCTTCCTCCTAAATCTTGCTATAGGTATCGAGTAATTGCTCATCGTTAGCGCGAATTAACGCTGCGTCGCGCGTGATAATATCTTCTTTTAATAAGTTTGCCAAACAGCGCTCAATTGATTGCATGCCCTGTTTCGCACCATTTTGTATCAAATTCTTTATTTGGTAGTGTTTGCCTTCACGTATTAAATTGCGCACCGCCGGCGTGACGACCAGTACCTCACTGGCTAGCACTAAGCCACTGCCATCTTTGCGCGGTATCAATTGCTGTGATATAATACCCTCTAACACGCTGGCCAACTGACTTCTCACCTGTGTCTGCTGTTCAGTCGAAAAACTGTCGAGTATTCTGTCAATTGCTTTGACGGCGCCATTGGTATGAATCGTCGATAACACCAAGTGACCAGTTTCAGCGGCGGTTAAAGCAATTGCAATCGAATCAAAGTCACGCATTTCACCAAGCATGATAACGTCAGGATCTTCGCGCAATGACGCGCGTAGCGCGCTGGCAAAATTAAGCGCATCGGGACCAATTTCTTTCTGCGTTACCAAACTTTTATTATGGCGATGTAAAAACTCGACAGGGTCTTCAATTGTCGTTATGTGATATGTATAGGTGCTATTTAGCTTTTTAATCATACTGGCTAATGTCGTCGACTTACCGCTACCGGTTGCACCGGCAATCAAAACTAACCCTTTCGTTTTATTTAAAAACGATTCAGTATGAGCGGGTAATCCCAAACTGCTAATATCGGGAATCTCTAGCGGCAGCGACCGAATGGCGCAGGCAATTGAACCACGCTGTAAATAAAAATTACATCTGAATCGGCCAAAGTTTTGTCTACTATAAGATAAGTCGACCGATTTATATTTCATTAAATGCTCATATTTAGCATCATCTAAATAGAGATGAGCAATTTTTTTTAATGTAATTGGGTCTAATCGTTCGGCGCTTTCAATCGGTATTAATTTTGAGCTAATGCGCATAATCGGTTTACTACCAGCACAAAGGTGTAAATCGGTCGCATTATGTTGCATTGTCGTCGTTAAAAGTTCATCCATGTATTTAGAAATTTCCATAAGAACCTCCTTAGTACATTATATCATATCCGAACTTTATCAATAATAAAGTCATTTCTTAATTATATGTTATTATTTTTAAACAGGCGCCATTTTGTGTTAAAATACTTACAAGAGGTGAGCTTATGTTTAAAAAAATCAATCAATTTGAAATCGGCGAAAACATTCAAGGTTTTTATCTTGTCAAACGCTCAGAAATGCGAACGACAAACGCCGGTAAAAAATACCTAGATGCCACTTTAATTGACAGCAGTGGCGAGATTAATGCAAAACTGTGGGCAGCTGAAGAACCCGTTATAAAGGTGTTTTCTGAGGGTGAAATTGTTAAAATTTCAGCCAAAGTTAACGAATGGAATGGGCAACGTCAGCTCTCCATAAAACAATATCGACCAGTTGGGGCAAATGATACAGTCAATATTGAAAATTTTGTGCCCTCAGCACCACAAAATGGTGAAATTTATTTTAATTTAATTCACGAACACATTGAATTAATGGAAAATGCCGATATTAAAAAACTCTGCTTGGGTATTATTTTAGACCGTAAAGATGATTTTATTGTCTACCCTGCAGCTAAGAGTAATCACCACGCCATTCGTTCTGGCCTTGTCTATCACATTTATCGCATGCTTGAAGTGGCGACGCGCCTCTGCCAGGTTTATGAAAACGTCAATGCCGATTTACTAAAAGCCGGCATTATACTACACGATTTCTGTAAGATGGACGAAATGAATGTCAATAGTTTGGGTTTGGTTTCTGAGTATTCCAAAAAAGGCAATTTACTTGGACACATTAGTATGGGTGTCAACTTAATCGCCAAAAAAGGCGAAGAATTGCACATTGATTCAGAAATTATTTTGCTTTTACAACATATGATATTGGCACATCATTTTTACCCCGAATACGGCAGTCCCAAAAAACCACTCTTTATCGAAGCTGAACTGTTACATCATATTGATGTGATCGACGCCAATGTTTACGACTTTAGTAAAGCGGTTAGTGAAACAAAAACTGGCGATTTTTCAGACCCGATTTGGTCACTTGATAAAAGGCGTATTTATAATCATGGTTTATAAACATGAAAAGTAAAAAACGTAACTAAAAAGGCGATTTTTAGCATTTAATCTAACTAATCGCCTTTTTCAATTACTTACCGCAACACTTTTTATATTTTTTACCACTACCGCAAGGGCATGGCTCATTTCTACCAACTTTTGGTGGTTTGACGACAGTTTTTGACTTCATATAGGACTTGCGGATTTCTTTGCGCTTCGCTTCATCAAAAATTTCAGCCCACTCATCCATTTCGTAGAGCCAATCGGCTTTGGCAGCATGCATATTAAACAACAGTTTTTCGAAATCAATTGTAATGTTGATTTCGCTGTCTTCCGCTAAATCATCCACTTCGATAGATTCTGTCAAACTTTCGTTGATACCATCTAAAAAGCCGACAAATTCCATTGTAGTCATATTGTAATGCTTAGCCAGTTCGTCGATACTACCCTTGACAGATGTCTGCTTATTTGCTAAAATTTCGCGATAGTTATCAGCCTCTTTTAAAAAATACTTTTTCCAGTAGTTATCGTATTCGGCTTGCTGTTCAAATTGACTACCTGCGTCTTGCCATTGTTCGTAAAGCGTCATAATTTTTCCTTTCGTTCGCCCTTTGTTATCATCACTATACGGATTATAACACATGCCCCGCCAGTTGTGAACAGTTAGAACTAACTAATCTTTTGATAAGTCGTTATTCGGTTAAGCTATGGGGTATAAAATTTATGTTAGATCGTTTATAATATAGGAGAATATATTATGAAATATATTGGAACAGTTGTCAGCCTAATTGACGATAAAGCCGTTGTCCGCTATAAACCGCGCACATCGGGCTGCGGTGGCTGAGGTAGTGGTGAAATGTCTCAGGATGAGATCCTACGCGAAGTAACCGCTATTAATAAGGTTGGCGCAAAAATAGGCGATGAAGTTAACTTTGAACTTCCCGATATCATTGATATATTTGCGACGTTTCGACATCTATTGTGGCCATTTTTAATCGGCTTGGCCGTCGAAATTGTGATGCACGCTTTATTAAAACCTAATCTGCTACAACTGAGCATTGCAACACGAATAACTTTGATACATATTAGTGCAATAACCAGTTTTTTAATCGTCTTGGGCGTATTGGTTAAACGCGGCGTTATAAAGAGAGATTCACTAAACTACACAATTGAAATCACTTCAATTATCACAAAATAAAAACAGCAAAATTAATGACTATAATGATTGTCAAACTATTTTAAAGGAGGTCTTATGACATTAAATGGTAAAGTATTAGTGGCGCAAGGTGGCGGTCCAACTGCCGTTATTAACCAGTCGTTTGTCGGTGTCGTTTTAGAGGCACGCAAATACGATGAAGTAACAAAAGTTTACGGTGCGCTTGGCGGTGTCGAGGGAATCGTCAACGAGGATTTTGTCGACCTATCACAAGAAACTGAAGAAAACTTATTAAAAGTAGCAGCTACGCCTAGTTCAGGCCTATTGTCAACGCGCGTTAAACCTGATAAAGCATTTTGCTTAAAAGTATTTGAAGTGATGAAAGCACACAATATTCGATACTTCTTCTACATTGGTGGTAACGATTCGTCAGATACGGTGCGCATTATCAGCGAAGAAGCTAAAAAACAAAATTACGACTTCGTCGCCTGCCATATTCCAAAGACAATCGACAACGATTTAGTGCACAACGACCACACCCCTGGTTTTGGCTCAGCTGCCAAATTCGTCGCACAGGCCTTTATGGGCGTCAACTTAGACAACCGCGCATTAAAAGGTGTTTATATTGGTGTTGTCATGGGTAGACACGCTGGCTTTTTAACAGCCGCTTCAGCACTGGCAAAAGTGTTCCCCGATGATGGCCCACATTTAATTTATCTGCCAGAGAGTACCTTTGACATTAAAAAGTTTATTTCAGATGTCAAAGTGACGTACCAGCGCTATGGTCGCTGTATGGTTGCCGTTTCCGAAGGCATTCAAGATAAAAATGGCACGGCTATAATTACTAAATTATCTGAAAAAGTTGAAAAAGATGCCCATGGCAATGTTCAATTATCAGGTACTGGTGCACTAGGTGACTTATTAGTTAAAGAGGTTAAAGAAAAAACCGACATTAAGCGGGTGCGCGCTGATACATTTGGCTATTTGCAGCGTTCATTTATGGGCATTGCCTCTGATGTCGATCAAACCGAAGCGCGTGAAGTTGCACGCCGCGCGGTTCAGTTTGCCATACTCGATAAAACAGATGGCACAGTAACCATTCAGCGCGTTGGCGACTATGCTGTCGATTATGTACTAAGACCACTTAGCGATGTCGCCGCCAAGACAAAACATATGCCGGCAAAATTTATCAATAAAGCTGGCAATGGCGTTACCAAAGCATTTTTAGACTATTGTCGCCCATTGGTCGGCTCAGATTTTCCACAGCCTGCTCGCGTGCGTGCGCCAAAAGTTGACAAAATCATCAATAAGTAATCTTATTAAACAAATCATGCGCTTTAACGTAAAGGGTTAAAGCGCATATTTTGTATGTTCCGTCACTATTTTCGGCAATTCGTGAACAACTTGGTAAGTTTTGCCGATAACAGCTATGAGGTGACACGATGAATATACAGGCATTATTTGTACCATCGCCAAAAGCGGCGACCAATGATATAACAATTAACAAAAACAATCAATTGACGACGGGCGACGCGTCGATAAACGGCGACATCAGTTTCAACGAATTATCTGATCCTGCGCGCCAAGCGGTTGATCTTGCAATAAAGCAAGGCATTAAATTAACACATGAAAACGTTGCTGCCATTGCTACGTTTATGGACGAAGCACCCGGCACAACAGTCGAAAAATTGATGGCATTATCAGTTGCATTAGAAAAGCAATTGCCACTAACAGATATGGTTTTATCTGACCTACAAACCGCACGTGCTACGTCGTTGGTCGACTGTATTAACACCCTTGCATCACCAAAGTCGCAGCATACCAACAAACAAACAGCCGATGATGACACCGCCACAAACAGCGTTGACAATGAAGTGGTACAGCAGCTCGACGATTTATTAAGCGATTTGTTTGACGCACTTGATGAAGGCGAAGAAGCGCGCTTAACTATTGAAAAAGATTCCAACAGCGATAATCCAACAGTCTCAACAGGCAAGCTTTTACAAGACAAAGATAACTTAAAAGAGCAACTTGCCGATTTACTGACCCAACTAGCGCCAGAAATGGCACCAGAGGTGCTTCTTGATAACAGTTGGCAACCGATCACAACGACGGTTGAAAAATCATCGAATCAGGCAAAACTACTGCTAGAAGAAACTGTTACCAAAAAACTAGCTGAAGTTAAACAAAATTTTGAAACATTTAAGCGCGATAGTATTAATCAGTTAAACCAATTAATCGACAACAAAAATCGCTTAACGCCCGAACAGCGCGCACATTATACCGCCAAGCTAATTGATAAATTAGACAACGCTATCATGAAATCGGAAATTGGCCTCTATATTAGCATGAAAGCCGAACGCAGTTTACTAAAGCAATCGGCCAAATTGAACGATGCGCGCGACTTTTTAATGTCAGGTAAAATAGAACAAGCCGAAAAAATTGTACGTGAAGTTGTGCAAAGTTTTGAAAAATTAGCCTTTAAACCAACACTGAAAAGAGTCATTGCACTGGGCAACCCTTTAAAATTATCAGCTGATGAACTAAAATACGACGCTATTGCCAAATGGGCTAAAAATAGCATTGTCAGTTTTTCGAGTTCTGAAAAATCGGTCGCTGGTTTGGTTCAATATATGCGCAAACTGGGGGTTAATCACGAGGTTGAAGTTTTTCAAGATACTTTTGCCAATACTTCTAAAAGTGAAGAAACGGCACCTAGGGCAATGCGCAACTTAAAAGAACTACTGTTGACAATGTCGCAAAAAGCTGAAAGCCCAGACCAAACTAAACCTGCCGACAAGTTATTGTCGCATATCAATGGTCAACAGATGCAATTAAAAATGACTGATAAAACACCTACACAACAATTTATGCTATCTGTTCCTCTACACTTAAACCAGCGCATGACCGAGGTTAAGGTTTATATTAAAGCCAAAGAAAACGACTTAAAAGTCGATTGGCAGAACTTTAATATGTTTTTCGTATTAAATACAGCGCGCTTCAATGATATTGGTATTAAAGTAAGTGCTGTCGAAAAGAAAGTGCGCATTGATATCTTAAATGACAATATTGAAAGTAAAGCTGTCGTTATGCCCTTAGCAAAACAGTTAAGCAGTTATGTCGAATCAATCGGCTATACGGTAACGGGGCTAAAATTTTCTTCATTAAAGGGTGAACACCCCAATAAACTTGTGACTAAAAGAAAACCGAAACAAGCAACCTTAAACAATTACAAAATGACAAATAGGAGCCTCGATTTTTCAGTATGACACACTATAAAGCCGATACGAGCAACGATAATATTGCCAAACAATTAAAAAAACAAACCACAACGCCACTAACGGATGAACTAGAGCGCTTGTCGAATGAATTGAACACCGATATTCGTGATAATTTACCGCCGCAAATGCTCGCCGTTGTCGTTGGTGTACTAAAATTAGTCGAAGATATCGCGGAGGTACCACATGAAAATAACCAATAATGTCGCGATTTCAGCCAATCAGTCGGTTGGTAAGGTTAACCGCCCTGCCAGTGCCACAGGTTCGCAATTTTCAGCGTTAATGGGTGAAAAAAAAGACGACCAAACGCGCCAAGAACTCGAAGAATTAATGGAAGACATCAAGCGCGAAGGCGAAAAAATGATCGATGATAAGAACATCGATATTTTGGTCAATTATAAGAAAAAAATAAAATCGTTTGTTGCAAAAGCAGTTGACTTTGCCTTTGAAATACAGGATAAAAAAGGCTTTACCCGCTTTGGCCGCGGTAAAATACTAAAAGTAGTCGCCCAAATTGACGACGCCCTGGTCGAATTAACCGAACAGTTTTTAGCTGATGAACGCAGTCGCCTAAAAATGCTTGAAAAAGTTGGGGAACTACAAGGGATGCTATATAATATCTACGCCTAGTGGCGCGCCCGAGACGATTCGAACGTCCGACCTATCGCTTAGGAGGCGATTGCTCTATCCAGCTGAGCTACGAGCGCATGATTAAAAAGTTGCCGCTTTTATTATAGACAAAATCACGCGTTTCGTCAACACACTATTCAGATGCTTATTTATCTGCTATAATAACGCTATATTTATTATATTGGAGGTTACTTATGATCAGTCGACGCACGACACAAATTATTGCAATTATTTTAGTAGTATTAATGGTTATCTCTTTACTACCAATGGCCTTTATTTCGTTCTTTAACTGAGGTGAATATGAAAATACTTAAATCAAAACTTGGTTACATCTTGATTATTGCAATCGTTGTTGCCTATTTTGGTTACGGATTGTTAAACTCAGCCAATCGGACAGCAAAAGATGAGATGATTGATACTAAACAAATACAAGACGATTTTGACATACTTGATAAAACGCGCTGGTATGCTGGAGAATGGTTAACGCACCGCCCAATAAATGACGAGATATCAATTGTCGATGGCATCGTTTCACTTGCCGTTAATCAAAATGACAAAGCCCCCTACCTACTATCTAAACCTATTGAAATTGCCGATTACGACATTATAAAAATAAAACGTCGTGTTAAATTACACTACGGTAGCGATTATTTTGTCGCAGGAATGGTTGTCTTTGAAAGTGATAGTAACACTTTTAAACCAAAATTAGATAGCGAATTGCCCTTCGGTGACGCTGTTGTCATGGTCGAATACGCGCACGATTTTGGCGACAATACAAAGCGACCAGGCGAAGACGCCATTCGCATACTTGCCCCCGATTGGCAAACAAATAATAATTTTGAGTTAGCGCCAATTGTTTATGATACTTGGTTTTCAGAAGAATTGGTCATTGATAACAATGGTAAAATTACTTACTATATAAACGGTGAACCCTATCAAATAGAAGGAAATGGTATCAATTCAAAATATTTTAGAATATGGATGCACGGCTACGGTGCCTATACTGGCCATAATGTCGAAGTTGATTGGATTCAAATTACCATGACAAATAGCGAAAATGAGGCACTTAAAGATGAATCTTAAAAAGATTTTTAGCCTTGCCATGCAAAGAGGGTGCAAAGTCAAAATGATTTATCAAAAAAATAATGAAGTCGTTGAGCGCATTGTATCGCCACGCGCATTTAAATCCGATTTGGTGGTTTGTTATGACCACTTTAGAAAAGCTCAGCGCAATTATAAATTAAATAGTGTACTAGCAGCAGAATTATTGGATAAATCAGATGATCATTAACGAAATAAAACGCATTAAACGCGGCCATTATGCCGTTGTCTTCGACAGCAAAACAGCCTACGCTACCGAATCGATGCTCGCCGACTACCACCTCTACAAAGGTAAACAACTAGATGCTGATTGGTCATTTGAAGCTTTTGCTAACGACTACAACAAGCGCTGTTGTTACCAACGCGCCCTGCAAATTGTTGCACGCCGCGACCACTTCATAAACGAACTAACCGATAAACTAAAACAGCGTGGTTTTACACAGTCTGCCATTACTGACACCATTGAAAAGCTACTGCAGCTCGGCTATTTAAATGAACAAAAATATGCCGCCCTATTAGTGGCACATTACCAAACGCTTGACAGCAAACGGCAGTTGCGTAATCGCCTGTTAAAAAAAGGCTGTCCGCACCCCATTATTGACCAGCTCTTAAGTGAAGCCCCCCTCGACGAATTAGATAATGCCATTCGGCAACTAAACAAAAAAATTAAATCAATGTCATCCCAACAAATAATTGAAAAACGCGATAAGTTGATGTACTATTTAGTTAGACGCGGTTTTGATTACGCTGTTGCCAAGCAGAGTTATCAAACAATCGTCTGTCAACTAAACCAACAGCATCTTTAATCTAAATCACATAGGAGATAAAAAATGAAATCGCCAATCTTATCGAACCATTTTAAAGGTAGAAAGCCCTCAGCTGTTCGCTTAGCCCAAATGACTTATGAAGCGCGTATAGAAAAACCTGAAGCTGTTATTAATGTCGGCATCGGCAATGTGTCGCTACCAACTAATCCGGCCATGCAACAGCGTATGTTTAATTTAAATGCAGCCAACAGCCCATTTAAGGACGGCGTCGTTCGCTACACGACAACAGCCGGTAGCGAAGAAGCCAAAGCGGCCTTTAAAAACATTTTGAGTTGTGAAGGCTTTGCTACCGAAAAATTGCACGTTCAAGTTACCGATGGTGGCTCAGCCAGTATGGAGCTGCTCTTAGTCGGTACTTGTGGTGCAGCCGGCACTAATGAGCGCCCATTAATGATGATTGACCCCGCCTACACCAACTATATTTCCTTTGCTGCTAGAATAGGCAGAACGACCACGACAATTAAGCGACAATTAAATGAAAATGGCAAGTTTACCTTGCCTGAAATCGATGAAATTGAAACCGCAATCAAAGCCCATAACCCTGGTGCACTGCTGGTAATTCCCTATGATAATCCAACCGGCCAATATTACGATTATAAAACGATGTTTGGCTTGGCAGAGCTTTGTGTTAAGTACAATATGTGGTTTGTCAGCGACGAAGCCTACCGTGAACTCTATTATGAAGATGGTAAAAATCTAGTTAGTATTTGGGGTATCACAGATAAAGATGTACCTGGTATTGAAGGCCGCCGCATCAGCATCGAAACGGCATCTAAAGTTTGGAATGGCTGTGGCCTTAGAATTGGCGCACTGATCACTGATAATCAAGAATTTCATACAAAATCAGTTGCCGAATACACTGCCAACTTGTGTGCTAATGCAATTGGTCAGTACATCTTTGCTGCATTGGCCAATGAAACTGCCGAATCACTTGGCAAATGGACAAAATACCTCAGGGAATACTATAAAGAACAAATTGTCGGCGTCTATAATGGGCTTAAAGCATTAGAACCCAGTTTGATTGTGTCGTCACCCGATGCTTCAATTTATACTGTTATCGACGTCAAAAATGTCGTTAAACCAGGTTTTAATGGTATGGATTTTGTGCTATACTGTGCCGGCGAAGGCGCCGTGACGATTGATGGTATCGAAACGACCTTACTCGTTGCACCAATGAGCGGCTTTTACGATATTCCTGAAGGTCAACCCAACCCAGGTGCCACCCAATTTAGATTATCATTTGTTGAAACGCCTGAAAATATGGCAAAGATTCCCGAATTGTTTATTGCCTTGTTAAAACAATACGAGGCAAAGCGTAAATAATGAATTTAACAATTGGCGTTACAACGGCAAAACGGACAAATCAAAGACAATTAGAAGTTGTCGAAGGGCTGATTAAACAGTTTAATCTGCCCTTTTTTGCGCGCAATAAACGCAGTATTAATAGCATCTTAAAACAACATCACTTGGATTATTTATTTGTTATCGAAAGCGATAAACTTTATTTAAGTGATGGCACGAGCAAATTTTTTTGGCACCCCAATACGGCTATATTAAAACTAAAAGAAAACAACGGCGGACCACTTATCAAGGCACTTGACTTAAAACGAGGCGACCATGTGCTAGATTGCACATTGGGGCTTGGTGCAGATGCCCTTTTAATAGCCAACGCAATTGGCGAAAGTGGCAAAGTAATCGCCTTAGAAGCAAACCCTTATATTGCCTATTTAACCGAACGCGGCATCAGTACGTCAGATGATTACATAATTAAACGACTCGCTACACGCATATCTATTGTCAATTGTAACTATCAAAACTACTTAAAAAATAACGCACAAAAAAACATCGATGTCATTTACTTTGACCCGATGTTTAAACAAGCAAACAATGCCGCCTGCGGGATTTCGCCACTGCGAAAGCTCGCCATTAAAACGCCGCTGACACCTGAAACTATTAGTCTAGCACTTGCCGTTGCCAAGCGGCGCGTTGTGATTAAAGAACGCTTTGGCAGCGGTGTACTGCGTGAGCTAAAACCCGACTATCTCGTCGGCGAACGGCGCATTGGACGCGTTGTCTACGGCATCTTTACAGCAAGCTGCTAAAACTTATCTTTCAACAGCCTGCAAATTATCGATTTTGTCGACTCTCTAATATGATTATGCAATAATCATACCTTCACGCAGTTGTGCTGCCACGTCTGCACCAATGGCTAATTCGACAATTTTAAGACCAAATTCCAATGCCACACCCGGTCCCATTGCGGTGATCAACTTGCCATCAACCACAAGGCGTTCAGCTTTGTGCACACCACTTGAAATCTGCGTTTCAAAGCTTGGGTAACAGGTAAACTGACGGTTGTTGATGACATCAGCGCTCTCTAGAGCAATTGGCGATGCACAAATTGAGGCAATATAGCGATCTTCATCTGCTTGACGCTTTAGCAAGCCCTTAACCATAGTACTATCTCTTAAATTAGTAGAACCAGGCATGCCACCAGGTGTTATCACAACATCCGCAACCTGATCACGATAGTCTTTTAATAGACCATCAGCTGTTACTTTAACATTATGAGCGCTTGTCACAACCAAATTGTCGTCAATCGATAACAACTTAACATCAGCACCTGCTCGCCTTAAAATATCAACGGCTGCAATCATTTCAATGTCTTCAAAACCATTTGCCAATAAGATGAAAACCTTCATATTTTACCTCCTATAGTCCTATAACCACTCTTGTAATTTGTTGATTAAAACATCTAATTCAACGCCAGAACGTTCTGACATCATCTCTACTGTTGCCTGTGGTACGAGTACTTTGGCCAGTGGCGTCTTTAACAATTCAAACTCCGAATTGTATGCCATTAGTTTTTCTTTTATGCTTGGATCAGCTGCAAAGATGTCTGTTAATTTTGTGTCTTTTGTTACGGTTAATTTGTTTTCTGTGTTCATAGTAGGTTCTCCTTTCACAGTTGCTTCTTCAGCC
>PDWI01003582.1_pt1 | contig 21767 bp, 18 predicted proteins | sample 1430891 | NCBI WGS metagenome assembly PDWI01 (sample SAMN01162508, study PRJNA174530) | Oral metagenome, whole genome shotgun sequencing project. | biome: Marine environment; feature: Marine mammal; material: Swab sample of the gingival sulcus; isolation source: swab sample of gingival sulcus... | reverse complement strand
AAAGCCGATAGGATATACAGCGAAGGGGCTTATTTCAAGGTCGAAAAGATGTATCGAAAGTTGGCACGAAAAATACCCAAACGTAATAAAAAACTGTCGGCAGAGATTTACTTCAAAAATGGTGAGTGCAACCGCATTCTGTTCAATATGAGAAGGGCTGAAAATTCATATAAAAAAGCCATAAAAAAAGGTTTTAAAGACTCTATTGTATATCTCAATCTGGCAAAAACAGAAATGGCAATGGGGAAATATAGTGCTGCCTTGAAAAATTTCGAACAGTTTCTGATGACAAATCCGACACACAAAGAGGCATTGGACGGTATCATCTCGGCTCGTAATGCTCAAGAATTGCTCAAAAATCCTTCACGATATATAGTCAGAGAAGAGAAGATTTTCAACAATAGACGTAATAGCAGTTTCTCGCCTACCATTATAGGAGACGATGGCGATATACTTATTTTCACAAGCAATAGAAATGCCTCTAAAACACAGAAAAAAAGCAACATAACGGGCAAACTAAATTATGACCTTTTCATAGCAAAAAAAAACAACTCGTCCCGTTGGGAAAAACCCAAATATATCAAAGAGTTAAACCTACCAGAAGACGATGGAGTATGCTCCTCGACAGCAGATGGCAAACTGCTTTTCTTTACCCGAACTTTGGCAGCCGAAAATCCTCACGCCGCAACATCTATAATGACCTCTATCCGTAGTGGCGGAGAGTGGACCGAACCACAATTAGCAATGATTTTTGCCGATAGCACTATCAACACCGCCCACCCAGCCATATCACCTGACGGCGAAACTTTATATTTCGTATCCGACAATCAACAAGAATCGTTAGGGGGTAAAGATATATTTCGCTCCACAAAAGTGGGCAACAAATGGGGGACGCCACAAAACTTAGGCGACCAAATAAACACAACAGGCAACGAAATGTTCCCATATATAGCCTCTGACGGCACTCTCTATTTTGCTTCAGACGGACATCAAGGCTTTGGTGGACTTGACATATACAAAGCAACTACCGACAGCCTTGGCAATTGGACAGTAGAGAACATGTATGCTCCTATCAACTCTCCGTACGACGATTTTGGGATAACATTTTGTGGCAACAAACAAGAGGGGTTTTTCGCATCAAACAGAAACCCAAAACACATCGACAAGATTTATAGTTTCATACTGCCAGAGATAACATATTTTGTTAGTGGCACAATCAGAGACGAACAAGAAACCCCTCTTGATGCTATCATAAATATTGTTGGCGACAATGGAACAGTTCTGAAACATAGAGTCAAAAAAAACGGTTCTTATCGTATCAAATTAGAGAGAGACACTAAATATGTTATGTTAGCTACAAACAGAGGCTTCCTCAACTCCTCACGCAAAATAAATACCTTCAACCAAGCAAACGGCATAGAACACAATGTAGACTTCACTCTTCCTTCTATCGCCAAGCCTGTCAAAATGGAAAATATTCTATATGAGTTTGGCAAATGGGAAGTCAGCAAAGAATCAAAGCCAGAGTTAGAAAAATTAGTAAAACTACTCGAAGACAATCCAAATATAACTATCGAAATAGCTGCCCATACAGACAGCGTAGGCTCTGATTATGCAAACATAGAGTTGTCACAAAAAAGAGCAAACTCTGTCATATCGTATCTCATAAAATCAGGCATCAAAAAAGAACGACTACAAGCCAAAGGCTACGGAAAAACCAAACCAATGATAGTGGACAAAAAAACAGCAACTGTATACCCATTTCTAAAAGAGGGAGATGAACTAACCCCCAACTTTATAAGCAAAATAAAAGACCAAGAGCAACAAAAAATATGTAACCAAATCAATCGGCGTACCGAATTTAGAGTTTTGCGAACAACATATAATTTATATTAGGCATACAAAAAAAATTATATTATGAAACAATATCACGACCTATTACAAAAAATCATCAACGAAGGAATAAAAAAAAGCGACAGAACAGGCACTGGTACAATAAGTATTTTCGGTCATCAAATGCGTTTTGACCTACAAAAAGGATTCCCTTTGATAACTACAAAAAAATTACACCTCAAATCAATAATATACGAGTTACTTTGGTTTTTGCGTGGCGACACCAACATTAAATATCTTAATGAAAATGGAGTTAGGATATGGAACGAATGGGCAGATGAAAATGGCGACTTAGGCAATATCTACGGACATCAATGGAGAAACTGGCAAGGATACGACGGGCAAACGATAGACCAAATAGCAGAAGTAGAAAGAGAAATCAAAGAGACTCCAAACAGTAGGCGGATAATAGTGAACGCATGGAATGTAGGCGACCTTAAAAATATGAAGTTACCACCATGCCACGCTTTTTTTCAATTCTATGTTGCCAACGGGAGACTTAGCCTACAACTATATCAACGCAGTGCAGATGTTTTTTTAGGTGTGCCGTTCAACATTGCCAGTTATGCCCTACTCCTACAAATGATGGCACAAGTAACCGGGTTAAAACCTGGCGAATTTGTACACACATTAGGCGACACGCACATATATTCCAACCACTTGGAGCAGGTCAAAGAGCAACTTACCAGAGAGTGCCGTCCACTACCAACTATGCTTATCAACGACAATGTAAAATCTATATTCGACTTCAAATACACCGACTTTTCCCTCGAAGGGTACGACCCACACCCTCATATATCTGGTGCGGTAGCAGTCTGATTTTTTTTTTCTTACAAAACAAATAATCATCTTTTTTTTACAAACAAATGAGAAAACTTTTTTTGCTAATAACATCGCTATTGAGTGCCGTCAATATATTCGCCCAATTCGGCGTAATATCACAAACAGAATATATACAAATCACTGACCAACAAGACATTGATGCTATCTTCCTATTCAATGGCATAAATTCATCTACCGAAATCAGTTATAATGGCACTCAAACAACAGAATGGAGGCTATACGACAACTCCTTCGTAGCAAACACACCAAACTTTTCGCCTGACGATGCCACAGGATATATCCTTTTCGATAAGACAAACAATATAGCCCTCAAACATATCTGGGTGATAGATTATTCGCTATATTTAGCCAAACTCAATGGCTTGATTATCGATGGCAACTGCCAAAATATGAATATTAACACCGAATTTGATATTCCCAATATAACATTTACAGACAAGAATGGAAAAACAAGAAATTTGAATCGCCAATTTACAATCACATACACAGACTATGTGTTTAATGGCGAAAATTGGCATGACACCCTCATCGTCAGTAAAAAGACTGCTCCTTTGATACAAATAACCCAAGAAGCACCCAACAAAGATGTTGATGTTTGTATCTGGGGCGACCAATATAGCATTGCTCTTGGTATCGATACTCCAAAGATATGTGCCTCTTACAAAGCAATCGCTATAAAAAGTTATCCAAAAGGGAGTATAGAAAAAAGAGATGGCACAAACGAAGTCAAACGAGACGATTCAAAAAACAGCACCGTCATTGGTTCTGCACCTTTGGTAGTAGGGTTTTCGGCTAACGCCAATACTCCTGTCGCATCATTTTTTGAATGGAAAATATATCGTAGCGACTCGCCTCACAACTATTTCAGATATAGCGAACCAGATATTCACTACACCTTCAAAGAGACTGGGGATTATATAGCACGGTTGCAAGTGTTAAACAGCGACCAAAGTTGTCTGTATGAAGACTCTATAAAAATATCAACACTCGAATCGTTACTCGAAATACCAAATGCTTTTTCTCCAAATGGAGACGGCATCAATGATGAATTTAGAGTAATATTCAAATCGATAGCATCATACAATATTATGATTGTAAATAGATGGGGGCGAACAGTCTATAAAAGCACCAACCCCTCGGTTGGTTGGGACGGACGAATTGGCAACAAACCTGCTGCAGAAGGGACTTATTATTACATCATAGAAGCCACTGGCACAGACAAATACACACAAGGTGCCCACAAAGGCAAATCAGTCATACACAAACGCAAAGGACATATTAACCTATTTAGATAGATACTATTTACCAAGATAACTTTTGTATGTTTCAAGCACCTGTTTGACAAACCTCAAAGTATGATTAGCCCTAAAATATCCAAGTTTGACTATCTCATCATTGTAGTAGTCTGCATCAGATAACAGAGCAAAATACTTTGCTACATTTCTCTCCCATATATTTGGATTTGCATCATATTTTTTCGCCAATCGAATCGCATCTATAATATGCCCATAACCGCAATTATATGAAGCAAGTACAAACTTTATCCGTTCATCCACATCTGTTATATATTCAAATTTTGTATTTAGATATGCGATATATTTTGTAGCTACCTTTACATTTTCAGCAGGAATGAAAATAGTAGAGTCGTTCAAGCCATAATTTGCAGCCGTCCGCCTCATCAACTGCATCAAACCCACTGCTCCATTAGAGGATACGACATTTGGGTCGAATCGACTTTCGTGATATGATATAGCGGCAAGTAGTCGCCAATCCCACCCAATAATCTTTGCATTGGCTTTAAATAGTTCATCATAAGACGAAATTTTGCCTCTTGGCACTGCTATACTAAAAGAGTCAAAATAATTACTTTTTTCAAGATATTTTTTTTGCATACGATTCAAATAACTGGTTTTATGCAAATTAGCATACCACTCATTGACAGCACTATCAAGTTGTGGGGCATCTCTACGAACAACCCAAGCCTTTGGCAAGACAACAGATATTGCAAGATTAATATCTATGTTTGTAAAATATTTCTTACACAATTCAGCAACATCGTTGTCTGCTACCGTAAAAGGTATTTTACCTTTGGAGACAGCATAAATAATATCTTCTACACCAAGTGTATCTGCCACAAACTTGATATTTATTCCGCCTCCTATCTCCTCATTGAGGTGCATAAGGCGTTTATGATATTTGCTGTTTTTATGAACATAAATATCCTTGTCCACAAGGTCGGTAATATATTTTGCTCTTTTTTTAGACAAAGGCTGTATCAATACCATATTAGAAAGAGCCTCAACATTGGTAACAATAAAATTTTGTTTTATCATTTTTGTAGTTGGCATTTTATACAAAGAGATATCGGCTCTACCGTTGTACAATATTTCTGTAATTTCATCGACAGACTTTGCCACTACTATTTTCAAATCCAAATTGAGGTGGTCTGCCAAATTTTGAGCCAAATTATAGTCAAAACCACTTTCGTCCCCATCGTCTGAATAATAATTTATTGAATTTTCGAGTGTAACGGCGGACAGTTTCCCCTTTTTTAGAATATCCGGCAAATCATTAGAGACTTTACCTCGCTCCTCTCCACAAGCGAAAAGCATTAAAACTATGAATATATAAAATGTGTTTTTCATAATCAAGATTGTTTACTCAAAGGGAGAAATTCCACAAATTCGTCTGATACCATAGCCATATTATTCATACGCTGATAGATTCGTGCAGTAGCCAAGACATCTTTTTGGCAATATGTTACTATACGACTAATATTGCGTTCTTTGTAATATACCGAAGCGACTTCCGAGCCATCTATATCGTCCTTTGGGGTTGGCACACCCAAGACCTCTGCTATAAGTTTAAGCGAAGTGTATCCCTTATAATCGCCAAACCTCCACAATTCGAGCGTATCAACGAATGGTACTTCCCAAGGTTTTTTACCTGCCACATTGATTGCACTTGGCAATAGCAAACCATTTATTAAGAATCTACGACAGATAAACGGTATGTCAAACTCCTTGATATTATGCCCACACAAAAAATAGTTGTCTCTCTGAAAAAGTTGCTGTATCATATCGTCAAAATCAGTAAGAATAGCCTTTTCGTCATCACCACAAAAAGACTTAATACGGATACTCCACTGCCCCTGTTTCCTATAAAAAAAACCAACGGAGATACAAACTATTTTTGAAAATTCCGAAAAGATACCAGCATTACGAAAATAGCCATCATCATCTGCCACTTCGTCTAACTCTTGTTTTGCCAAACGCTTAATAGAACTATATTTGGTCAGCCAAAGAGTTTGCATACTATCGGATAGTTGCTCAAAATATTCAACCATTGGCACCGTCTCGATGTCAAGAAATAAAATCTTGCTTAAATCACTCATAATCAACCATTTTTAATCTAAATATTAAATATTTCTATCGCTCTTAATGCTTGATTGACTAACATCTCATATCCATTAAGCACCAAAGCACCATTTTCTTTGCTTTTTTGTAAAAACAGCGTATTTTTAGGATTATATATAAGGTCAAAAAACAGATGTTTCTCGGAGGCATATTGATATGAAATAGGTGGACTATCATCAACGTTCGGGAACATACCAACAGGCGTAGCATTGACCACAACCAAATGAGTATCAAATATATCGGCAGTCAATTCTTCGTAGGTAATACGCCCTTCTACCTTTTGACGAGAGACAATAGTAACGGCAATATTCATTTTCTGTAATGCATAGCATACCGCCTTTGAGGCACCGCCACTGCCAAGCACCAAAGCCTTCGTGTGATTTAATTGTATATGAGGCAGAATTGCTTTCGTAAAACCATAACAATCGGTATTGTAGCCAATATATCGCCCCTTCTCTACATTGATACAATTGACAGCACCTATCATTTGTGCCGTATCGTCTAAATCGTCTAAATAAGGGATTATCAACTCTTTATAAGGGTTCGTCACACTAAAACCGCTATACTCTTTCTGCTTTTTTATATCCGCAAAACAAGATATATTATCCAGTTCTATATTATCATACCCAGCCTCAATATTCTCTTTTTCAAAATATTGCAGAAAAAAACTCCTCGAGAACGAATGAGCCAAAGGTTTTCCTATCAATCCAAATTTCTTCATAAACACCAAATATTAGTGCATTCCACATGCCTATATGTTTTTTTTGTAAAGATATAAAAAATTGTGTAGGCGAAAAAGTTTTTTATTACGAAATATTAGAGCGTATGATTTTTAATAAAAAAAAAGGTTGCATATTGTTCAATAACAACTGCAACCTTCCTTATTTTATTTTCATTCAAATATCTTTTTGAAGCGGTTAAAAAAGCCATCTCCTGTGCCATCTTGCTGAGGCTTAAAACTATCCGAAGCGTGAAATTCCTCAAACTGTTTTTTCTCATCATTCGACAAATGTTCTGGTATGTAAACACCAATATTCACGAGCAAATCGCCTGTGCCATAAGAGTTTAATCGAGGTAATCCTTTCCCTCTCAAACGCAATATTTTGTTAGGCTGCGTGCCTTTTTCTATCTTCACTTTGACACGACTATCGACTGTCGGCACCTCTACCGTTCCACCAAGTACTGCCGTTGGCAAGTCCAGTAAGATGTTGTAAATAAGATTACTACCGTCCCTTATAAGTTCATCGTGTGGTTCTTCTTCAACCAACACCAACAAATCCCCAGACACTCCGCCATTTCGAGCAGCATTGCCTTGCCCTCTCAAAGTAAACTGCATATTGTCCTCTATCCCAGCAGGTATATTTATAGGTATCACCTCTTCGGCACGAACAACCCCCTCGCCACTACAAGATTTGCATTTGTCGGTAATCGTCTTACCTGCACCATTACAAGTAGGACAATATGACTGAGTCTGCATTGAGCCCAAAAAAGTTTGCTTAACAGAAGTAATCACTCCTCTACCACCACAAGTGGCACAACTTTTTATGCTGTTTGTATCCTTAGCACCACTGCCTCCACAATGAGAACAAGAGACAAGTTTATTCACTTTCAACTTTTTTTCAACACCATTAGCCACTTCATGCAGATTGACACGAACTTTGACCCTAAGATTGGAGCCTCGTGATGTTGCTCGTTGAGAACCACCGGCAAAGCCACTACTAAATCCGCCAAAACCACCACCAAATATATCACCGAAAGCAGAGAAGATATCGTCCATAGACATTCCTCCTCCTCCGAAACCGCCACTGTTGCCTCCTACTCCGGCATGTCCATATTGGTCATATCGTTGGCGTTTCTGCTCGTCAGACAGCACCTCATAGGCTTCGGCAGCCTCTTTAAACTTCTCTTCTGCTACCTTGTCGTTGGGGTTTTTGTCTGGGTGGTATTGAATAGCCTTCTTTCTATATGCCTTTTTAATTTCATCAGCAGATGCCCCCTTCGACACACCTAAAACCTCATAATAATCTTTTTTTATTGCCATCTTTTCTTTTTTTATTCTCCTACAACAACTTTGGCATAACGAATCACTTTATCGTTTAGCGTATAGCCTTTTTGTGTACAATCAATAATTTTACCCTTTCGTTCCTCTTCAACAACTGGCAGAGTAGTAATAGCCTCATGTAGTTCTGTATCTAAATCTACATTGTCGGTAACAATCTCTTTGACACCCTTGTCGTTTAGCATTTTCACCAACTGCTGGTATATCAGTTCTGTTCCTTTCTTAATGGCAACTATATCTGTTGCACTATCAATAGTCTTCAAGGCTCTCTCGAAATTATCTACAACAGGCAATACATCTACAATCACCGATTCTCCACCGCTACGAATAAGCTCTGCTTTCTCTTTTATGGTTCGTTTTCGGTAGTTATCAAACTCTGCCACCAGGCGAATATAATTATCGTTCAGAGTGTCATACTTTTCCTCTACGGTAGGCTCTTTTTCAGACATATCTAGTTCCTGCTCTCCAACATCTGATATATTTTGCTCTGCCTCCTCTTGCATAACTTCGTCTTTTTCAACGACTTTACCATTATCTTGTTCCATACTGTATCTTTATTTTTATTAAAAAGAATCTGTTTTTACAAAAAACTAACATCATTACAAACAAAAATCTCACCAAACAACCATCGCAGAGAAATAAATGCCATTTTGTCATACAAAAAAAACGAAATATTCTAACTACAAATATAAGTTATACCCTACCTCGTTTTTTACCTGTATGTTTTTTTTATACTAAAAAAGTACAATTACAATCCATAACTATAAACTGCCTTGTAGGTCATCATCTGATAAACCAACCTTGCAGCCAAATAGTCGGGAGATATATTATTTGCATTAGGGCATAACCCAACAATATCGATACCAACTACATTTGTGCGTCTAAACAACTCTTTGAGTATTCTCAAAAGTGTAAAATATTGCAACCCGCCCGGCTCTGGCACACTGACAGAAGGCATCACCGATGGGTCTAACACATCTAAATCCAATGTAATATAAGTGTTTGCAGATAGAGATTCATAAACTTCTGTAAACCAACGATTGTTTGGGTCGAAATATATATCCCGTGCAAAAAATATGTGGGTTGGGTCTAAATTGCGTTGCCCCTCTGCTCCCATAGACCTAATACCTATCTGAATCAATGGAGCATGCTTTTTGATATGATACATAGCACATTTAGGGGCATAATCTGCTCCTTGATAACTGACACGCATTGAGTTGTGAGCTCCAAACTGTACAACAGTAAGGTCGTCAAAATGCTTGGAGGCAGCACGAACTGAACCGATAGAGACAGTCCTATTGCCACCGATGACCACAGGAAACTTTTCCAGCCTAAATATATCAGCTACCTTCCCCTCGACAGCCTCAACTACTTTTTCGTCCGAAATGAGATTTGGCAACGCCTCCAAAGTGTGAATGCCCTTCTGCCATACCTGACGGCGTGTTTCTGTATCGTAATACTCCAAATATTGCGATGCAGCCACAATGGCTTCCGCTCCCTTCTTCGCCATTGGATTCCAGTCGTTTGGCGTACTATACGGCACTGGTAAAACAAAAAACTTCGATTCATCATAATCGACAAAAGCCCCTTTTAATCCTGCAAAATTTTCCATAATCAATTTATTTTTTTATCACAAATAACACTAATAATTTAGCATTTATATATTACAAATTTCAATTCTTTTAACAATACTCCGCCAAGATTTATCAATTTACATTACGTAGTCTATTAATAGCCCTCATCGCTCGTTTTGCTCTGATAGCCCCTACCCCCTCTATCTCGACATAATTTACATCAAGTGCATCAAGTTCTTTTTTATACAAATCATAAAGATACTCTCTGACATGAGGAGTTTCTCTAAAAGCGTCCTCTTCCCATTCAATATCGGGTTTTAGCAACAAATATAAATCTATTTGTGAACCCAAAATCTCTTCTTGTAACCACTTAGGGCATCTATTATACACATACAAAAACCATACTTTAGTAACAACCAAATATGTATCTACCAACAGAAACTCTTGCGATGGGTTATCTGCAATGAGTTTTTTGAACGAAGCGACCTGCTCTTTGGCTATAGCCTCTACATCATCATAATTGTATGGACGCTCCAACTTTTTAAGATAAGAACGTGAAATATTTGGTACAACTAATGCGTCAAGTTGTGTTTGCAACTGATTACAAAGCGTTGTCTTCCCAACAGACTCTGGACCCAATATCACTATTTTTTTCAATACTATATGACTTTTATAAAAATTTAATTTTAGCAAAGATACTCAAAATATAATTCAAAAACTATTTTTCATTCAAATAATTAGAAAAATTATTAATAACCTCCAACCCTTTTTGTACAATATCGTTTTCGATGTTAATTATTTTATAATAATCCCCCTGTTCATATATTGTTCTTGCCAGCAATGCCTTAATTTGCAACATAATAGTAGGCTTCGACAATTGCACTTGTTCGATAGGGGACTCCACATTATTTTTCTTTGCCTCCTGTATCAATTTTTCAAAGAGTTGTTCTGGCACAACATACGAATGGCTGAAAGCATTAAAATCAGAGTATTTTTGTTTGATACTATGCTTCTCTTTTTCTACGAAAGTCAATATCTCTTGGTTCAAAATGCCTTTTGCCACAATATTACGATGAAAGTCGTTAAATCGAGTTGTATCAAGAGGCACAAATACATCAGGCATAATGCCCCCTCCTCCATACACTGTTCTCTCCAAAAGCAAAGTCTTATATTTTAGCGAGTCAGGGAAATTAATACTATCGACATTTTGTAACTCTCCGTGATTGCGTCTGCCCCATAACTCTTTTCTATACTTATCCATACCACCATCGTATGGCTTTTGAATATTACGCCCACTTGGAGTATAATATCGTGCGATAGTAAGCCTTATCTCCGAACCATCAAGCAGATTAAATGGTCGCTGTACCAATCCCTTACCGAAACTGCGTCTGCCTACAACGACAGCCCTGTCCCAATCTTGAAATGCACCAGCAACTATCTCTGAGGCAGATGCAGAATACTCATCTATTAGAACCACTATATTACCTTTAAAATAATCATTCGTACGAGAGTAGTAACTTTGGCGAGGTAGATTTTCACCTTTGGTAAACAATAACTCTCGTTTAGAAGGCATACATTCATCCAGTACATCAAGTGCCGCACTCATCACTCCGCCACCATTCATCTGCAAATCTATTATAAGAGAAGTAATTCCCTTTTTCTCCAACATACGCAATGCACTACGAAACTCTTTTGTAGTAGTCATAGAGAAACTACTTATATTTATATAGCCTACCTTTGGTGCTATTTCATAAGCCACTTCTACAGAATACAATGGTATTTTATCCCTAACTATCACAAAATCAATAGGCTTTTGAACGCCACTACGCACAATTGTAACTACCACTTTTGTACCTCTTTTCCCTCGCAAAAGTTTCATTATCTCTTGTGTTGGCATCTTCACTCCAGCCACTGTCTTGCCATCTACAGATATTACCTTATCTCCCATCAAGACACCGACCTTCTCGGCTGGACAATTACGCAATGGATTGACAACGACCAAAGTGTCTTTCTGTATCTGAAACTGCACCCCAATACCATCAAAACTACCTTGCAGCGGCTCATTTGCCATCTGAACCTCTTTGGCGGGTATATAGAGCGAATGAGGGTCAAGATTTTCGAGCATTCCTCTTATGGCATCATCTACCATCTGCGAATCGTTTACGGTATCCACATAAAGGTTTTTGACAGCATACAACACTTGATTCATCTTCTGCATCTGCAACTGCGACACAGGGGTTTGTGAAAAAGATAGAAGGCTAACAACTACTCCACAAACAACAACAAAATATTTCCTATACATATAAATAATATACTTAAATTAAAAATCAGAAACTGTTTCTCAACCGCAAAGTTACTGCTTTTAATTGACAAATTTAACTGCTAATTATCTACAATCACAAAAGTTCATTTCAAATTTTGTGGTATAATAAAAAAATATTACCTTTGCGGTCTAAAATTATTATCCATCTATTATAAATACTTGGTTGCTATAATTCTAATATGGTTTTGAGTGAATTAGCCCACAAAACAGACCTTTGCCCAATAGCGACAGAGCGATTTATTAATGTGTAATTAAAAAAAATAATTAAAAGTGAACACACTTAGTTATAAAACAGTATCTATCAACAAAGCAACCGCTCAAAAAGAGTGGGTTTTGATTGACGCTAACGATTTGGTGCTTGGACGAATGGCATCAAAAGTGGCTAAATTATTAAGAGGCAAATACAAGCCTAACTTCACTCCTCATGTTGACTGTGGAGATAATGTAATCATCATCAATGCCGATAAGGTGCGTCTTACAGGCAAAAAATGGACTGATAGAATATATTATCGCCATACTCTATATCCAGGAGGACAGAGAGAAAGTACCCCAGCAGAGATGATGGCTAAATCGCCAGAGAAACTCATCAGAAAGGTAGTGAAAGGTATGTTACCAAAAAACATATTGGCTTCGCACATCATCAACAACCTTCATGTATATGCTGGTAGTGAACATCCTCACGAAGCACAAACTCCAAAAGTAATAGATTTAAACAAAATTAAATAGTTGAAATTATGCAAACAGTAAATGCAATAGGTAGAAGAAAAGCAGCGATTGCAAGAGTAATCATAAAACCAGGTTCTGGCAATATTGTCATCAACAAGCGTGAGTTTGAAAACTATTTCCCTTCAACTATTTTACAATATGTTGTTCGTCAGCCACTCAACAAGTTGGAAGTTTCAGACCAATTTGATATAAAAGTTAATCTTTGCGGTGGTGGATATAAGGGACAAGCAGAGGCTTTGCGTTTGGCGATAGCTCGTGCTTTGGTAAAAATAGACGAAGCAAACAAACCTGCTTTGAAATCAGAAGGCTTCCTAACTCGCGACTCTCGTATCGTTGAGCGTAAGAAACCTGGACAACCAAAAGCTCGTAAGCGTTTCCAATTCTCAAAGCGTTAAGAATATTGATAAAAATTTTATCACAACAAAAAAGAATTTCTTTCCAGTCCAACTGCGAAAGATTTTCTTTTTTTATAATTAATATTACTCCTAAATACTTAACCTAAACAGGTTAATAATTTAAACCACACTGCCACATAATATTTTATCCAAATATTACTGTCTGAAAACTATCACATCAAAATATTCATAATTTCTTTATATCTCCTTCCCTCAAATAGCCCCAACACTTCATTCTATTATATATACTTTCCTTACACATATCAAGATTTACCTTATATATGTAAATTCTATTTGCATTTTAGATAAAAAACAACTACTTTTGCACCAAAGTTCTAATCTAAACGAATTACATACACACTAAAAACACAATATAACCAACATAAAACATCTAAAACATGAAAAACAAATACATCGACCTAATCCAACAGACCTTTGATATTCCTAACGAAGAATTTCAGATAGAAGACGGCAACCTCCACTGGTTTGGTGTACCTCTTATGGATATTGTCAAACAATATGGCACACCTTTACGAATAGCATACTTACCCAAAATAGGCGAAAACATACAAAAAGCACGTAGGGCATTCAATGTGGCGATGGCAAAAGCTGATTACAAAGGCAGTTACAACTATTGTTACTGCACAAAATCATCTCACTTTTCGTTTATAATGGAAGAAGTACTAAAAAACAAAGTACACATAGAGACTTCATCTGCTTTTGACATCAATATACTTGAAAACCTTCACGAAAGTGGACATCTTACAACAGATACTTTCATAATATGTAATGGTTTTAAACGACCTCAATATGTCGAAAATATTGAAAATTTAATAAATAAAGGATTTAAAAATATAATTCCTATTCTCGACAATAAATTTGAACTTGACCTATTTAAAGGCACAAAATCTCGTCATATGAATGTCGGTATTCGTATTGCTACCGAAGAAGAACCTAAATTTGATTTTTACACTTCTCGTCTCGGCATTCGATATAGTGATATTATTCCATACTATTTAGAGAAGATACAGTCCAACAAAAATGTCTCTCTAAAAATGCTACACTTCTTTATAAATACAGGTATCAAAGACACTGCATACTACTGGAACGAACTAAACAAAGCCGTTAATCTATACTGCGAAGTAAAAAAGATTTGCCCAGAACTCGACTCTTTAAATATAGGCGGAGGTTTTCCGACACAGACACACCTTGATTTTGAATACGACTATGAATATATGGCAGAGGAGATTGTGGCACAAATCAAAAACCTTTGTCAAACAAATGGAGTCGAAGAGCCTAACATATTTACAGAGTTTGGTTCATACACCGTAGGTGAAAGTGGTGCAATGCTATACTCTATCATCAACCAGAAACAGCAAAACGACAGAGAACTTTGGAATATGATAGATAGTAGTTTTATGACCACATTGCCAGATACTTGGGGAATAAATCAACGATATGTATTTTTGTCTATAAACAACTGGGATAAAGAGCAAGAGAGAGTTCATATGGGTGGTCTAACCTGTGATAGCGAGGATTTCTACAATGCAGAAGCACACTCTAACGCTATTTTTATGCCTAAAATCACACAGGGCGAAGAGCAATATGTCGGCTTTTTTCATATGGGAGCATACCAAGAGAGCCTTAGTGGGTTTGGAGGTATACAGCACTGCTTAATACCTGGACCAAAATTAGTTGTCATCGACAGAGATGAAGACGGAGAATGGTTTACAAAACTATTCGCAAAAGAACAAAGTTATAAGTCTATGCTTAAAATACTTGGATATTAATCGCTTATTGTATGCAAAAACATTCGCTAACAGACTGGTTACCAACAACAGTAAAAGAGGCAAAAATACGTGGTTGGAGTGATGTAGATGTTGTCTTTTTTTCTGGAGATGCCTATATAGACCACCCATCTTTTGGAACGGCTGTCATTTCTCGTGTGATGGAGTCGATGGGATTGCGTGTAGCGATAGTGCCACAACCCAACTGGCGAGACGACTTGCGTGATTTTAAAAAGTTTAGCAAACCCAATCTATTTTTCATTGTTTCGGCTGGTAGTATGGACTCCAAAGTAAATCACTACACAGCGAACAAACGACTTCGTAGCAATGACGCATACACTCCCGACAACAAATCGGGATTTCGTCCTGATAATGCAACAACCGTATATTGTAATATACTAAAAAGCCTATACCCAAATACCCCAATAGTGATTGGAGGGATAGAGGCTTCATTGAGACGACTTGCTCACTACGACTATTGGGAAGATAAACTTATGCCCTCTATTCTAGAAAGTTCAAAAGCAGACATTCTAATATATGGAATGGGCGAAATACCAATAAAGCAAGTAGTAAATGCTTTTAGAGATGGGAACGGATTAGATGATTGTAAGAAATTGCTACAAATTGGCTATATTACAGATAAAATGCCGTTTGACGAGGAGGCTATAAAACTATTTTCGTACGAAGAGTGTCGTAAAGACAAAAGAAAATCAGCACAAAACTTCCGAATTTTCGAGGAACAATCAAATAAATATTGGTCAAAAAAGATGATTCAACCAACTGGCAACCGTTTTGTTGTCATCAATCCGACCAACGAGCCAATGACGACAGAAGAACTTGACTGGGTTTACACTCTGCCGTTCACTCGTCTGCCTCACCCTAAATATAAAGGGAAGACTATCCCTGCATATGAAATGATAAAGCACTCTATCAATACTCACAGGGGCTGTTTTGGTGGCTGTTCTTTTTGTACTATATCCGCTCAACAAGGCAAATTCATCGTCTCTCGTTCGGAAGATAGTATCCTCAATGAAGTTAAACAAGTAATACAACAGCCTGACTTCAAAGGATACCTTAGCGACCTTGGAGGTCCTTCGGCAAATATGTATCGTCTGCGTGGCTCTAATTTTGAAATATGTAAGCGTTGTTCTCGTGCTTCGTGCCTATTCCCAAAAGTCTGCAAGAACCTAAATGCAGACCATACGCCTATGCTTCGGCTTTACCACAAAGTAGATGCTTTGCCACAAGTAAAAAAGAGCATAATCAGTAGCGGTGTCAGATATGATTTGCTACTACATCGTACAGGCGACAGCCGTATAGACAATAGTTTAGCTCAATATACCGAAGAGTTGATAAAGCATCATGTCTCTGGGCGATTGAAAGTAGCACCCGAACACACATCAGAACGAATACTAAATGCTATTCGCAAGCCTACTTTCGACACTTTTATTCGTTTCAATACTATTTTTGAAAAAATCAATAAAAAATGTGGGTTAAACCAGCAATTGATACCTTATTTTATATCAAGTCTTCCATACTGCAAGGTAGATGATATGACTGAATTGATGAGAGAGACCAAGAAACTTAATTTTAGATTGGAACAGGTTCAAGACTTCACCCCTACCCCATCGACTCTTGCCACAGAGATATATTATTCGGGTATAGATCCATACAGTATGGAAAAGGTATTTGTTGCTCGTAGTTCAAAAGAGAAGAACGAACAGAAAATGTTCTTTTTTCATTACAAAAAAGAGGTAAGGAATAAATTAGACAAAGTTGTTGGAAGGTCTAAAAGAGAAAATAGCAAAAGAAAATAAAAAAACTCCTTATCATATATCGATAAAGAGTTAATATAAAGTAAATCAATATACAGTACTATATTAAGCCAATTTATTTACCAATTTAGTTAATTTAGACTTTAAGTTTCCTGCCTTATTTTTATGAATAATATTGCGTTTTGCAAGTTTATCCAACATAGCAACTACTTTCGGAAGAAGTTCTATTGCAACAGCCTTGTCGCTTGTTGAACGTAACTTTCTCACCGCATTACGAGCTGTTTTTGCATAATACTTGTTGTGCAATCTTTTCTTCTGAATCTGTCTAATTCTTTTGATAGATGATTTATGGTTTGCCATATTATTTTAATATCAATGTTGTTTATCACTAAAATTTTTGTAGCCCATAGGGGAGTCGAACCCCTCTTTCCAGAATGAAAATCTGGCGTCCTAACCGATAGACGAATGGGCCTCTATGAAAAAAAATTAAAAACCTTTTATTTCTCAAATCGGAATGCAAAGGTAACACTTTTTTTTATACTACCAAAATTATTTTCAACAAAGGACTCAACTTCGTAATATTTCACACCTAAACAACTGTCTATTAAGACTATATTTTTTCAATGACTCCTTGCTTTTTTGATAGCAATATTATATATAGACATAAAAAAGTAGCGAATATCGGTAGTGATAGGTGATTTTAGATAACTATCTATATACTTTTCTTCGGAATCGTAAAACCCTTGCTCTGTCGTTGGACGGTCGTAATACATCGGCGGTATCAAGCCAGGTTTTACTTTTGTCCGTTTGTCTTGTAAATATTGTGGATATGTTTTGAAATTAGCCAAACTTACAGGACGAACCCCAACCAACTTCAAATCGCCACGAATGAAATTGTATATCATTGGTAGTTCATCAATCCAAAACTTCCTAAAAACCTTGCCCCACTCTGTGATACGCATATCATCTTTTATCTTGCCAATATCATCTGTACCAGCCTGTTGATACATATATCCTTGTATATACTCAGCATAAGGAAACATTGTTCTCATCTTATATATAGGTCGCAGTTCCTTATTTTTGCATACACGAGGCAATTGTATTATCAAGCCATAATATTTGTGTTGCAATGGCAATGGGGTTGATTTTCGGCGGACTATGAGCCAATTGAGTTTTTGAGTTTTCAACTCTTCGACCACCTCAAAGCCACAGTAATACAAACGTCCAAGCACTTCTGTATGCGAAAAAAAGCGATTTTTACCTTTTGTAATATTAAAATACAATCTTCGTGTCAAAACGACCTTTGGCAATACTCTTTTAGATACAAAATACAAAAAGTGCATAATATGGCTAACTATGGGAGGATATTTCATATTTATTCTATCTCGCAGTTGTTTTATAGACTCATAGCAAAGACAAAACAAGCCATCATCTGGCAATCGCTCATTGATAACATTGAACACGATATTTATATCTCTTATTGTGTTCAACTTGGTTATATTTACTAATGCATCGTAACGATAGGGTCTAATGTTTTTGAAATTAAACAAATTGCCAAATGCCACAACTTTACTATTTGAAGACGAAAGGTCTATGTGCTTTTCTATGAAATTCAAAGAATCTTCATCTGTATAGTTTTTTATATTGCGTCTGATTGATTGCAGTTCGTCTGGGTCTATAATGCGACTCGCTTTAAGAACTGGCGTAGGTTTTCGTTCAGGCGAAATGGGCAACTCTTCGTCCATATTGGTAGCATAGCGATAAAATTTATACATAGAACCTATAAAAAAAAGCATTAACATCATAAGAAGTATTGTATATCCTGCGGTATATAATGATATATTTTCACAAGGCACACACTTATTTATTGCAAAAAAGCAACAAAAACTCAAAACAGATGCCAAAAGCAGAGACAACATCTCTTTGAAAAAGTAATACTTCCCACTACCTTCATACCTTTTAAACCAATATGAGCCAATAATAAAAAATAGCAATATCGCAACAAAAGGGACAAAATACTCTATAATATACGCCTTATTTGTTGTCCAGCGAGAAGTAAGTACTATTACGACTGTTAAAAGCCACACCAATACATCGACCGTAACTCTTGTTAAATTCGGTCTGTAAAAAAATTTCGTAAGTAGTTTCATTTCAATTGTTCACTTTTATATGAAAAATCAGACAAAGATAGATAATTTTTTTCAATTTGTAAAACAAAACAATTTTGCAAAAAAAGAGTAACTACTACTATACAATTCAATTACTATATATGATATGATATTTTATTGTATCAAAAAAAACACTTAACTTTGTAGATTAATTTTTCGTTTATCGACATTTAACTTAATAATGGCTAAATAGCAATGACTCTTTTAGATAGATTTCTGAAATACATACAAATAGCAACAACCTCCGACCCTTCAAATGAGGCTACTCCCAGCACACCTCAACAAATGGCATTTGCGGAGGTTATTGCCGATGACCTTCGCTCTCTTGGATTAGATGAAGTAAGTATTGATGAGAATGGATACCTTACTGCCACCTTGCAATCGAACACATCGGACAATATACCCACCATCGGCTTCATTGCACACCTTGACACTTCGCCAGATATGAGTGGAGAACAAATAGTGCCACAAATTATAACCAATTATGATGGAGAAGACATTGTTTTAAATAAAAACGAGAATATAATTCTTTCGCCGATAAAATTTCCGGAACTGAAAGACTACAAAAATCAAACTATAATAGCAACCAGTGGCAATACGCTACTTGGAGCAGACGACAAGGCTGGAATTGTCGAAATATTATCTGCTATGGAATTTTTCATACAAAACCCGCAAATAAAACATGGCAAAATAAGAGTAGCATTCACCCCTGACGAAGAGATTGGACGAGGGGCTAACAAGTTTGATGTAAAGGCTTTTGGGTGCGAGTTTGCTTACACTATTGACGGTGGTCAAATAGGCGAGATAGAGTATGAAAATTTCAATGCTGCAAGTGCTGAAATCACATTTTATGGTACAAATGTTCACCCCGGATATGCCAAAGGTAAGATGCTAAACTCAATAAGGTTGGCAAATGAGTTTATAAATATTTTACCAAAAGACGAAACACCGGAAACAACAGAAGAGTACGAAGGTTTTTTCCATCTTACAACAATGGAGGGAACAGTCGAAAAGACAACTATATCATATATCATCAGAGACCACGATAGAGAGAAATTTGAAAATCGAAAAAAACTACTTATCCACAATACCGAATATCTCCAACAAAAATATGGTAGCCATACTACAAAAATAGAGATAAAAGACTCTTACTACAATATGCGAGAAAAAATATTACCTTCAATACATATCGTAGAGACAGCCATCGAGGCTATTAAAATGTCAGAAATAGAGCCTATCGTACGCCCCATAAGAGGTGGCACAGATGGTGCTACACTCTCGTTCAAAGGACTACCATGCCCCAACATATTTACTGGAGGACACAATTTCCATAGCAGATATGAGTTCGTACCATTAGAATCTATGGAAAAAGCGGTAGACACTATAAAAAATATAATTACAATAATAGCAAAATAATTAATAACTAAAATTCATATCAATTTAAAGATGAAAACAACACCATTTACAGACAAACACATTTTACTTGATGCTAAAATGCACGAATTTGCTGGCTACAATATGCCTATCGAATACCCAACAGGTATCACAGCCGAACATCTTGCAGTATGCCATAGCGTAGGCGTTTTTGATGTTTCGCACATGGGTGAAATATGGGTTAAAGGTAAAAATGCAAAAATCTTTATGCAGAGAGTTTGTAGCAACGACATAGCATCTCTTACTCCTGGCAAGGCTCAATACAACTGCTTCCCTAATGGAAAAGGTGGTATCGTAGATGACCTTATAGTATATCATTACGAAGATGACAAATATATGTTGGTAGTCAATGCTGCAAACATCGACAAAGACTGGAAGTGGCTCAATGACAACAAAATAGAAGGCATCGAATTAGAAAATGCCTCTGACAACATTGCCCAATTGGCTATACAAGGTCCAAAAGCTATAGAGGTACTACAAAAACTAACAGATATAAATCTTTCGGAAATAGCATACTATACATTCAAAGTAGGTGATATGGCTGGTATCCCCAATGTTATCATTTCAAACACAGGCTACACTGGTGCTGGTGGATTTGAATTATATTTCTACCCTCAAAACGGCATGAAACTTTGGGACGCTATATTTGAAGCAGGTAAAGAATTCGATATCAAACCAATAGGACTTGGTGCAAGAGACACTCTACGCTTGGAAATGGGCTTCTGCTTATATGGACACGAAATAAACGATGCTATCTCGCCTATCGAAGCTGGACTTGGATGGATAACAAAACCTGCCGAAGGCAAAAACCTAATAGATGGAGAACTATACACCTCTCAACGCAAAAATGGTGTTAGTCGCAAACTAATTGGTTTCGAAATGAAAGAAAAGGCAATTCCTCGTCAAGGATATGAAATCACTGATGGTGCTGGAAATAAAATCGGAGTGGTAACATCTGGCTGTATGTCGCCAACGGCCAAAGTAGGTGTAGGTATGGCTTTTGTAAAATCTGATTTTGCAAAAACAGGTACAAATATCGCTGTTCTTATCCGCAACAAAGAGGTGAAAGCCGAAGTCGTAAGACCGCCTTTCAGAAAACTATAATAGGACAGTTCGGTTCAAACAAGAAAAACACCATTTGAGGTTCTCTTAAATGGTGTATTTTTATAAAACTGATTTATAAAAATACAATAAAAAAAATCAATATTAGTCCATTATATATTATAGTAAACACTTTTTTACAATAAAAAAGTGTACTTTTGTATCCTATAACTCAATAATTGTTGGTTTATAAATAAGCACGATTATAATTAATTTGAAATTAAAGTATGTTATGAAAAAACTATTTCAGTTGATGCTGTTATTCTCTTTTTT
>PDWI01003581.1_pt1 | contig 21769 bp, 18 predicted proteins | sample 1430891 | NCBI WGS metagenome assembly PDWI01 (sample SAMN01162508, study PRJNA174530) | Oral metagenome, whole genome shotgun sequencing project. | biome: Marine environment; feature: Marine mammal; material: Swab sample of the gingival sulcus; isolation source: swab sample of gingival sulcus... | reverse complement strand
GTCTATCAAAGCCTTTTAACAACACATTAATTTTACTTGAATCAGGAATTAATTCCTTTGTTCTAATCATCCCCAACACATTTTCCAGATTGTGGGCAAGATCCTTGATGGTTTGCAGCCCCATAAATCCTGCACCGCCCTTTACAGAGTGTGCTGCCCTGAAAACATTATTAACCAGATCAATATCAATATTTTCTCCTGCTTCTTCAATATCCAGCAGATCGCTCTCAATATCTCCCAAATGATCCAGAGATTCTTCTATATACATTTGTAGGGTTTCATCATCTTCAAACATCACTATCCTCCTGAAAGATTGTGTGAGTGATTAAATATTACTCTAATGATATAGTTGTAATATCTATAAAAAAAAAAATAAAAAGTCAAATATGAATCGTAAATCCTAAATGGATTCTTAAAATGTTGTTTTATAGATAAAGGTAATAATTTTTTATTGACAAAGTTAGTCAGCTTTGTTAGAAAATTTTTGAATTTTATTTAGGATAAAATAAATGTCAGTTTTTACAAGCACCTCCATTATCAGCATTATTATTATTAAGGACATAATTGTCCCCATGGAGACTTGTACGGGCTGATAATCACCGGATAATTTGTACTAGAAAAAACCGTTATCAGCCCAAGGCTGGTAACGGTTTTTTATTTTTCAGGGAAAGAAAAATGAAAAGCGACCAGGCAAAAAAAGGAACAGAAAGAGCCCCCCACAGAGCCTTGTTCAAGGCAATGGGATACACGGATGATGAAATCAGAAGACCTCTTGTGGGAATTGCCCACGCAGCCAGTGAAATCGTCCCCGGACACATCCATCTTGATAAGATTGTTGAAGCGGTAAAGGCAGGTGTATATATGGCCGGAGGTCTGCCCATTGCCTTTGGCACCATCGGAGTCTGCGACGGAATTTCCATGAATCATACGGGCATGAACTATTCCCTTGGCAGCCGGGAGCTCATTGCTGATTCCGTTGAAGTCATGGCCCTTGCCCATGGATTCGATGCCCTGGTGCTTGTGCCCAATTGTGACAAGATTGTTCCCGGAATGCTCATGGCTGCGGCAAGGGTGGATCTCCCCTCCATTGTTGTCAGCGGCGGTGCCATGCTTGCCGGGCGCCATCCTTCCAGATCCGGCGAAAAAATTGACCTGGTTTCTGTTTTTGAAGCAGTAGGCGCCGTGAAAAATCAGACAATGACAGAGGAAGAACTTTTTGAAATTGAAGATGCTGCCTGTCCCACCTGCGGTTCCTGTTCTGGAATGTTCACGGCAAATTCCATGAATTGTCTTACCGAAGCCATCGGCATGGCCCTTCCCGGAAACGGAACCATCCCGGCAGTCATGGCCGCACGGATCAGGCTTGCCAAAATGACCGGGCAAAAGGTCATGGAACTTCTGGAAAAAAATATCAAGCCATCGGATATCATGACGTCCAAGGCATTTGAAAATGCCCTCACCGTTGACATGGCCCTTGGCTGTTCCACCAATACGGTACTGCATCTTCCGGCCATTGCAGGGGAAGCAGGGGTGGAGCTTGATTTATCCCTCATCAATAAGGTCAGCTCCAAAACTCCTCATATCTGCTCCATGAGTCCAGGAGGCAAGGATCACATTGAAGATCTGAACATGGCAGGCGGCATTCAGGCCGTGATGAAGGAACTTTCCAAAGCAGGAGCCATTCACACCTCTCTTATTACGGCAACCACCAGAACCGTTGGGGAAAATCTGGAAAATGTTCTCGTAGAAAATCGGGATGTCATCAGGTCTCTGGAAGATCCCTATCACAAAGTCGGCGGGCTTGCCGTGCTGTTCGGAAATCTTGCAGAAAACGGCTGTGTAGTCAAACAGTCCGCTGTCAGAAAGGAAATGATGATCCACCAGGGTCCGGCACGGGTGTTTAACTGCGAAGAAGATGCCACGGAGGCCATCCTTGGAGGAAAAATCAAAAAAGGAGATGTGGTGGTTATTCGTTATGAAGGCCCAAGGGGCGGACCCGGAATGCGGGAAATGCTTACTCCCACTTCTGCCATTGCAGGAATGGGACTTGACGCAGATGTGGCCCTGATTACTGACGGCAGATTTTCCGGGGGAACAAGGGGAGCTGCCATCGGTCATGTATCTCCCGAAGCCATTCACGGTGGTGTCATTGCGGCTGTGGAAAATGGAGATATTATTGATATTGATATTCCCCAAAAGCGAATCCAGCTCAAGGTGGATGAAAAGCTGATTCAGGAAAGACTTGCGAAGGTTAAGCATCCTGAATCAAAAATTAAAAAAGGCTATATGAATCGATATGCCAGACAGGTAAGTTCCGCCAATTTTGGTGCGGTGTTGTTCAGAACAGAAGAAAAACAGCAAAAAGAAAACATGAAAGGATAACTGAAATGGAAGAATTAACAGGAGCAAAAATACTCTGGAAGGCCCTTGAAGATGAAGGTGTTGAAACGATATTCGGGTATCCCGGAGGAGCGATTATTGATTTTTATGATGAACTTACCAACAGCAGTATTAAGGATATCCTTGTCCGGCATGAACAGGGAGCTGTTCATGCTGCCGACGGCTATGCCAGGACAACGGGAAAAACCGGAGTGGCTCTGGTAACTTCCGGGCCGGGTGCCACCAACACGGTTACGGGAATTGCAACTGCATATATGGATTCGATTCCTTTGGTTGTCATTACAGGGCAGGTGCCAACCAGTCTCATTGGAAACGACGCCTTTCAGGAGGTGGATATTGTGGGGATTACCCGCCCATGCACCAAGCACAACTACCTGGTAAAAAATATTGATGATCTGGAATGCACCATCAAGGAGGCGTTTTACCTTGCAAGGAGTGGTCGGCCCGGGCCTGTTCTCGTTGACATTCCCAAGGATATTGCCTGCCAGAAAACCCAATATAAACATATTCAGAAAACACAGATGTGTTCTCGAGAAACGCTTCCTGAAGTGGATCGGAATCAACTTGTTAAAATCGTTGATCTGATTAAAAAGGCAAAAAAACCCATCATATTCGGGGGCGGGGGTGTTGCCCTTTCAAAGGCGGCAAAAGAATTTACAGAATTTTCAAGACTGGCCAATATCCCTGTAACAGCCTCCCTCATGGGATTGGGGGTTTTCCCGGGTACTGATGAAAACTGGCTTGGTATGCTTGGCATGCACGGTACATACAGGGCAAATATGGCCGTTTCTGAAAATGATCTCATGATTGCAATCGGTGTGCGGTTTGACGACAGGGTTACGGGCAAAATTGATGAATTTGCCACCAAGTCAACCATCGTCCACATTGACATTGATCCCACCTCCATTCAGAAAAACATTCCTGTGGATCTTGCCGTGGTGGGTGATTGTAAAACAGTTCTGACAGAACTCAACAACCTGCTGAAAAATGAGGACGCCAAGCTAGTCTGTCCGGAACGAAAAGAATGGAAAAAGACCATTCAGAGCTGGAAAGACACAAATCCCCTTCAATACCATCAGAAAAAGGATGTAATAAAACCCCAGTATGTTATTGAACAGCTTTTTGAAATTACCCGAGGAGATGCTGTTATCACCACGGAAGTGGGGCAAAATCAGATGTGGGCAGCCCAGTATTATCATTTCAATAATCCTGATAACTGGCTCACATCAGGGGGGCTTGGAACCATGGGATATGGTTTTCCTGCTGCCATGGGTGCCCAGGTTGCAAAACCTGATGCTCTTGTGGTGAATATTGCAGGGGACGGAAGCATCCAGATGAACATCCAGGAACTTGCCACCATGGTTCAATACGACCTGCCCGTAAAGGTGGTGATTTTGAATAATGGCTATCTGGGCATGGTTCGGCAATGGCAGGGATTGTTTTACGGTGGAAATTATTCTGGAACGGAAATGTCCCATGTCCCTGATTTTGTGAAACTTACAGAAGCCTATGGAGCAAAAGGATTTAGAGCCGAAACCCCGGATCAGGTAAGAGAAACCCTGGAGAAAGGGCTGAACACCAAAGGTCCTGTGATCATGGATTTTGTTGTGGAAAGAGAAGAAAATGTCTATCCCATGGTTCCGGCAGGAGCCCCCATTACCAATATGCTTTTGGTGTAGGATGGTTTCAGAGATATAAGGAGAATTATAATGAAAGAAAAACGTGTATTATCCATATTGGTAGAAAATAAGCCCGGAGCACTTGCAAGAATCGTGGGGCTTTTCAGCGGCAGGGGATATAATATTGATACCCTTTGTGTGGCGGAAACCACCAAGCCGGAATTATCCCGTGTGACCATGGTGACAGCAGGAAGCAAACCAATTATTGAACAGATCAGAAAGCAACTGAATAAATTGATCAATGTCCTTGAAGTGGTTGATTATACGGATCAAAAAATTGTGAACAGGGAGCTTGCCCTGATTAAGGTAAGTGCAAAACCAGATGTCAGGGCAGAAGCCCTCAGAATTGTCGATATTTTCAGATGCAGGATTGTTGATTCCGGCCCTGAGCATTACGTTATTGAGGTGTCAGCAGATGAAGAAAAATTACAGGCATTATTAAATATGCTCCATCCTTTTGGAATATTGGAGATTGTAAGAACCGGGCCTGTGGCCCTTGCAAGGGGCGAATCTGTCCTTGGAAGTTGATTTTTGTAATTTTGTAAATGGATACACATTTCAAATTTTTATTTTAATTGTAATAAGATAGGAAGAAAAAAATGGCTACTATGAATTTTGGCGGTGTAACAGAAGAAGTGGTTACCTCAGATGAGTTTTCAATGGAAAAGGCAAGAACGGTCTTGAAAAATGAAGTCGTTGCTGTTTTGGGCTATGGGGTTCAGGGGCCTGGACAGGCAATGAACATGAAAGATAACGGAATCAATGTGATCGTTGGACAAAGAGAAAATACTCCTTCCTGGGAGAAAGCTCTTGCAGATGGATGGGTTCCGGGAGAAACTCTTTTTTCCATTGAAGAGGCTGCAAAAAGGGGAAGTGTACTCCAGTATCTTTTGTCCGATGCAGGACAGGCACAACTTTGGCCCACGGTAAAAGCACAGCTTTCCCCTGGTGACGCCCTGTATTTTTCCCATGGTTTTTCTGTTGCCTATAAGGAGCAGACAAAGGTAATCCCCCCGAATGATGTGGACGTGATTCTGGTTGCTCCCAAGGGTTCCGGTCGGTCGGTTCGGATCAATTTTCTGGAAGGAAACGGACTGAATGCAAGCTTTGCCGTTCATCAGGATTATACGGGAAAAGCAAGGGAACGCTGTCTTGCCCTTGGGATTGCCATTGGTTCAGGGTATCTTTTTGAGACCACCTTTGAAAATGAAGTGTATTCGGACCTGACAGGAGAAAGGGGAGTGCTCATGGGCTGCATTAGAGGAGTCATGGAGGCCCAATATGATCTTTTGAGAAAAAAGGGGCATTCCCCCAGCGAAGCCTTTAACGAAACCGTGGAGGAATTAACCGAATCTCTCATTAAGCTCGTGAGTGAAAACGGCATGGACTGGATGTATGCAAATTGTTCCACTACTGCCCAGAGGGGAGCCCTTGATTGGTCTCCAAGATTTAAGGATGCGGTTAGACCTGTTTTTGAAGAGTTATATGAATCTGTAAAAAGCGGCAAGGAAACCCAAATTGTCATGGATGTAAATTCTGCGCCAGATTACAGAGAAAAACTGGAACAGGAACTCAAAGAAATGAGAGAATCAGAAATGTGGCAAACAGGGGCAGCCGTAAGATCCCTTCGTCCCACAAATAGATAGATAAAATTAAAATAAAAATGAAAGATGGCGGATCTGCAAGATCCTCCGTCTTTCATTTTTTATGTTTGATTATTTCCAGACAAGGCTGAAAATATAATTATCGTGGATTTTTCTTGACCAGGAATGGACATGTTGCAGCTTGCCCTTATGGAAGAAATTGTCATGGATGATTTCCACCTTGGAGAGACCTTCATGGAAACCTTTTTTGATGAGTTTCAGATAGGCTTCTTTTTGTGTCCATTGGTGGAAGATTCCCTGGGCGGTTTTGTCCATGGTAGAAATTTCGGCTGGGGTAAAGGCGATTTTTAAAAAATGCTCGTCCGGCTTTTCACCGATTTTTTCCAAGTCCATACCAAGGGAGATGTCGGGATTAGGGGACAGGACAGCGGCTGCGTATTGGCTGCTGTGGGAAATGGATATGGGGATGTGGGGATGGGATGCGATGAAAGGAGCACCTTGTTCTTCGCGATCCAGAACAATATCCTGAAAGGGTGTATCCGACGAAATGACCGTTTGAAACAGGGTTTTTACGGCATATCTGCCGCACAGCCATTCGGTCTGTTTCTTTAAGATTTTGAAGGTATTCAGTCTTGCAAGTTCATTGGCAGATAATACGGGAGTGGAAAAATTCTCCTGGCAAAAGATCTGATTTTTTTGTCTTGAATCATGTCTCAGTTCCGGCTTATCTTGGAAAAGTTGCTTCAATACAGAGGGAATATGGAGTGTAATGGCATGACATTCCGATACAGGAAGAAATATGGACCCCGGTTGTATGTCAAGTCCATCCATTGGCTATTGCAGTAAAAAATGGGGAATAAACCGGGGGTCAATGTGGTCGGGACTTACATTTTCGTATTCCCGGGAAATGTCCAGAAGAAGCCGGGCAAACACCTGTACCAATGCGTCGGGTAGTATATCGGGACTGTCCCAGTTTGCAGCTTTTGCCGCCCACAAACACATATCTTCCAGGCGAATGTCGTTGGTTTGTTCTGCTGATGTTTCAGGTGTTGAGAACATGGCCTGGAAAAAGGTACGGAATTCGGCAACCGGAATGCAGGCAAGATCAGAAGCCATATTGAGGCGGTCCTTTGCCCACAGGGTTAAGATTACGCTTTCACAGGTGAGGACACCCTTGGTAAAACTTGAAAAATCCGGCTGTATCCGGCAAAGAAACTCATCCATTGCCTGAATTTGGGTCAATATATCACGGGTCTGGTGAATTTCGTTCAGGGTTTTGAAATTCCGGTACAGGCCGCCCTGGGTCTGGTAATTGTCGAAAAACAGGGGGCGTTCCAGCAGCAGACCGCCGAAAATTCCCAGAAACCGTTCCCCCCAGAAGCCCAGGGGCAAATCCTTGCCTGTGATGAAACTGTTGTGGTAAATGCCTTCGGCCTTTGTTTTCAGATCAAGGGATTGCCTTGCACCGATTCTGAATATGTCTTCGAGAAAATATGTCTGGACAAGTTCTGTGGGTGTCTTTGCAGAAGGGGATTTTTTTTCAAGGAATTCCAATCCCAAACCAAGGCAGTCACAGGTTTTCTGAACGGCCTTTTCCAGGTCTTCCCTTGCCCGGATACGGATGCGGTCTGCAGAAATGACCTTGTTGATAAGGGCTGCAATTTCTGATTCCAATCTGGCAAGTTCCTCGGCAGACAACAGGGAAATGGCTTTTGCAAAGGGATTTTCACCTTTGAAAAACTGACTGTAAAAATCCGGGACTGCCACGGGATGGTATTGTCCGGCTTCCTTGCCTTTCAAGGCTTGTCGTTTCCGAAGCCCCTTGATCTTTACGGATTGATAGATGCCAACGGCTTCGTGGAAAGGCAAAAATCCCTTTTCTGCCAGACGCATATTTTTCAGGCGGAATTCCTCTTCTTCTGTTTCCGCAGGAAGCAAGGCCTTGGTTTCCATGAGAAGGCCGTGGTACACGGAAAGATCCATTTCTGCAAGTTTTGTCACCATGGCAGTAATCATGTCCGAGGTCTGCATTTGCCTTTCCGATTCCTCGACAGAATAGTCACGGTCGTCTTCTGTCAGGCTGCCGTCTTCGTGTTCAGCCTGTATGGAAAGATCTGCCACATTGGGGAACCGAAAGTAAAAGGTGTCGTCAATGGTGGTGTAATCGTCAAAATCCTCCGGCGGAACCTCATCGTGTTCCCGGATGTGGATGGTCATGTATCTGGAAAGGAAAAATTCAAAATAGGCAGGTTTTTCCATGATGATCCACCGCAAAAACCGCTCCGGAGAAGCCTGAAACAGAAGACCAAAGGTCTTTTCCATCATGGCGGTATTCAGACGGTCGTCCTCCCAGACCTCCACATCCAGCATATATTCCCACTGGGTTGAGGTTGCCATGGAAAGTACGGGAAGAAAATCCTCCGGGCCGATCTTGTGCAGTAAATAGTGCAAATCCTGATCCGGGAAGGATTGAACAAGGGCAGCAGGTCTTGGTGCGTCCAGGATCAATTCCAGGGATTTCTGGTCATCGGCGGTTATGATTTGCTGGCGAAGGGCCTTGTTTTTTTGTTCTTGGCGGACAAGGTTGGCTTCCCTGTAAGAAAGAGGAGAATTCATGGTTCAAGAATCAGCTCCGAAACAGGTCTTTTGGGTACATTGTGAATCTGGTTTTCATCCCGGAAGTATTTTACATCATTGTCTTTCATGTCCACAATTCTGACGGTTTCCACGGGTTTTCCAAGGGCCAGAACCAGACGGACTTCCAGTTCTTCGGGAATGTTCATGATCGCTTTGAGTTTGGGGGCATTGATCATGCCGAAAATACATCCGGCAAGGCCCATATCTCTTGCTCCAAGCAAGATGGTCTGGGCAGCAATGCCGTCATCGCACCAGATTTTGGTGGAAATGGAGGGATCGGACAAAATGGCCACAAATGCCGTGGGCTGTTCTTCGGGCACAGGGCCTTTCCAGTCCTTCAGATAGGCTGCCCAGCCAAGGCATCCGCATATCTGAGGTATTTTTTCGGCATCTGTGGCAATGGCATATTTCAGGGGCTGGTTGTTGGCCGCAGAGGCGCAGTATCGGGTCAGACCCACCAGGTTTTCTATGGTATCCCTGTCTAATTTGCAGGAATTGTCAAAACGGCGGCAGGAACGATTCTCCTTGACAAGCTGTTCAAATGATTTCATGGAATTCTCCTTTTTTACGGCAGGGGATTTTGGGCAGGGTTCCTCTTCATCCATTCCAGAACCTTGCCCATTTCTCTGGTAAGATGTTTCAGGGCATTACCCCGGTGACTGACCCTTGCCTTTTCATGGGGCAGCATCTGGGCAAAGGTTTTTCCAAGTTCCGGGAAAAAGAACAGGGGATCATAGCCAAATCCTTGTTCTCCCACAGGGTTTTTTGTCAGGACTCCGGCACAGCTGCCCTCAAATTTCATGGCATCCCCGGAAGGCAGGGCAATGGAAATTACGCAATGAAAACTTGCATTGCGGTTGTCCTGGTTTTTCATGTCTGTCAGAAGTTTTGCAATGTTGTCCTGATCCGTGGCATTTTCTCCGGCAAAGCGTGCAGAATGTACGCCCGGCGCATTGTCAAGGGCTTCCACGCAAAGACCGGAATCATCTGCCATGGCAGGAAGGTTTAGTGCTTTTGCCGTAAATGCTGCTTTTTTGTAGGCGTTTTCAGCAAAGGTTTCTCCGTCTTCTTCCACCTTCGGGATGGGATCAAAATCTTCCAGGGTGTGGATGTCAACGGGAAAGTCTGCGAGAAGCTGTGTCAGTTCTTTTTTTTTGCCCTGGTTGGTGGTGGCAAGTACGAGAATTTGTTGCACAAAGATTTCTCCCTTGAAAGCGATTTGGATTTTTAGGAAAAACAATAAGCACAAAACCCGTACAAACAATACCACAAGGGCAGATATTTTTACAATGTCTCGGTAAGAAGAGAGATTTCCACCCGGCGGTTGGCTTTTCTGCCCAGAGGATCCAGGTTGTCGGCTATGGGGCGGTATTGTCCGAAGCCCTCTACGCTGATTCCATGGGGATCAACGCCCTTTGCCATGAAAAATTTTGCCACCTGCATGGCCCTGCCAAGGGAAAGTTCCCAGTTGGACGGGAATTTCTCCGTGTGGATGGGTGTATTGTCCGTGTGCCCGGACACAATGATCTGGTAGGTGTATTGGGAGGTGATGAGTTTTGCAATCCTGGTCAGCGGCTCCTTGATGGATTCCATGAGAGTATCCTGTCCCGGTGCAAAACTGATGGTTTCTCCAAGGGTCAGGACGATTCGGTCTTTTCTGAGTTCAATGGAGTAATCCTTAATATTGACCTTGTCCATTGCCTTGACAAGCTGACTTCTCATGTGAAGCCATTTTTGGGGAGTTTTGTCTGCAACGGGCAGGGTTTGCTTTGGCTGGAAAGGATGGACAACCTTTTCTAACATGGTTTTCACAGACGGAGAAGACACCGGAGCCGTATTTTTGGTTATCTCGCTGGTATACAGCAGGATAAAGAAAATCAGGATCAGGCTCATGAGGTCCACCATGACCCAAAGGCTTACATCCTCTGGTTCAAGGTTGCCCATGATCTGCTGCTGGCGGAGCCTGATCCGTTTTTGCTCGGAGATTTCCAGTTCCTGTCGAATATTTGTTCCGGTTGCTGTCTGATTCATTTTCTACTTTTCTACCTGCCAATTATGCTCAATGGGATTTTTGTCCTGATTATTTTCTTCCGTAGGTTGCGGCAAGCTTGGGCAAAATGGCCTTGGGAATGGGGGCAGCTTCGCTTGATGGTTTGTTCTGGTTTCCGTAACTTTCCACTTCTCCCACGCAGTTTTTCAGGCGGTAGTGGATGGCTTTTGGATTGAGTCCCTGGGAAATATCCATGACACCTTCGATAATAAGCACATGGAGGGTTGATTCCTGGCGGATTCGTTGTCCCAGTTTCCTTGCCATGGGCAAAAAGATCATATTGGCATACAAAAGTCCGTAAAAGGTTGTGAGCAGAGCCGTTGCAACACCGTTTCCGATGAGTTCCGGGGTGCCCATGTCCTGCAATACATTGATCAGACCAATGATGGTTCCCACAAACCCGAATACAGGCATGAGGCGGATGATGGTGTTCAAAAGTTCCACCTGGGAATTGCAGGATTTCAGGAAATGGTCGTATCTTCGTTCCATGGTTTTGAAGATAGCATATCGGTCATAGCCGTCCACCATCATTTCAATTCCCATTTTCAGGAAGGTGTTGTCCATATTTTTGACATGGGCTTCCATGGCAAGGATGCCATTTTTTCTGCGGATACGGGAAAGACTTTCAATTTCGTTGATGATCTGGTTAAAGTCGGTTTCAGCCTTTGAAAAGGCACGTCTGATGTTTATGAACAAATCCCTGAACAAGGGAAGGGGATATGCCACCAGGCTGCATGTAAAAGCTCCGGCAAGGACAATGAGATTGCTTTTCAGGTTCATGGTAAGGGAAGAAAGTTCGGATACGGTTCCTGACAAAAGAACAAATACGGCAAGTCCCAGGATTGGCAGTATGTTTTGCAGCATGGCGGTGTGACTCCTTTTTCTTTTTGATTTGGTATATCATTTATGTATATCAATTTGGGTATGCACAATGAATGCCAATGATTCATATAAAAATAAATTTTCTTTTTATATGAATTGGTTAGTGTTTTTAATGTTTGGGAGATGGGAAAAAATGACCTGGTTTTCCGGGGGTGTTTTTTTCCCGGTTCTCTGCTATATTCATTATTCTGTTTTATATGTAATTGATGACTGGGAGGGACAATGCAAAACAATACGCAAGCAAATCTGGCCGACCGAATGGGAATTTGCCGGGGAGATATTACTCATTTCTCTGTGGATGCCATTGTGAATGCAGCAAATACAAGTCTTCTTGGCGGAGGTGGGGTAGATGGTGCCATCCACAGGGCAGCGGGGCCGCAGTTATTGGAAGAATGCCGGACACTTGGCGGATGTCCTACTGGAGAGGCAAAAATTACCAGGGGATATAACCTGAAAGCCGCCCATGTAATCCATACTGTGGGGCCAATTTACCAGGGCAGCCCGGAAGATCCTGTGCTGCTTTCCTCCTGCTATGAAAATTGCTTTGCCCTGGCACAGAAACATGGACTTCATACCATTGCCTTTCCTGCCATCTCCTGCGGCGTGTACGGTTATCCGGTAAAAGATGCCTGCAAGATTGCCCTTAAAAAAACCATTGAGGCGCTTAACAGGAATCCCCAGCTCGATCAGGTGTTTTTTGTCTTGTTTTCAGAGGATTATGAAAATGTGTATCGGAAAATATTTCAGGAAGAAGCAGGATTGTCAATATAGGTAATCATCAATAACAACATATGGAAATTTATTGTATCTAATATAAGGAGAATAAAATGAGTAAACACGAATTGGAAAATATGGGCTTTGCCTCCAAACAGATTCACGCAGGCCATGCGGAAAATACATTTGGAGCACTTGCCGCTCCCATTTACCAGACATCCACCTTTGTATTTGATTCTGCAGAACAGGGCGGCAGAAGATTTGCTGGACAGGAGGGCGGATATATTTATACCCGAATGGGCAATCCCACGGTAAGGGTAGTGGAAGAAAAAGTCGCCTGTCTTGAAAATGGAGAAGAATGTGTTGCAGCAAGTTCCGGCATGGGAGCCATTACATCCTGTCTCTGGACATTGGTGAAGGCCGGGGATCATATCGTCGCAGCAAAAACCCTGTACGGCTGCACATTTGTCTTTTTGAGTCATGGAATGCCTCGGTTTGGAGTGGATGTGACATTTGTGGATACAAGGGATCCTGAAAATGTAAAAAAAGCAATGAAACCAAATACAAAAGTTGTATATCTGGAAAGTCCTGCAAATCCAAATATGTATTTGTCCGACATTGAAAAGATCAGCACCATTGCCCATGACGGAAATTCTGAATGCAAGGTTGTGGTGGACAATACCTATATGACGCCTTATATCCAGAGACCTTTGGATCTGGGAGCCGACATTGTGGTTCATTCGGCCACAAAATATTTGAACGGACACGGGGATGTGGTTGCAGGCTTTGTAGTTGGCAAAAAAACCATGATGGATGAGGTACGCTCTTTTGGTCTCAAGGATATGACAGGTTCCACCCTTGGGCCCTTTGAAGCATTTTTGATTGCAAGGGGCTTGAAAACCCTGGATATCCGAATGGAAAAACATTGTGCCAATGCCCAGAAGGTGGCAGAATTTCTGGAAACCCATCCGGCGGTTGAATCCATTGCATTTCCGGGTTTGCCGTCTTTCCCCCAGCAGGAACTTGTCAAAAAGCAGATGAAACTTTCCGGAGCCATGATCGCCTTTACCGTAAAGGGCGGATTGGAAGCAGGACGTAAACTCATGAACTCCGTAAAATTTGCTGCATTGGCCGTAAGCCTTGGGGATGCTGAGACCCTGATCCAGCATCCTGCAAGCATGACCCATTCTGCATACTCGGCCGAAGAACTGGTAGTCTCTGACATCGCAGAAGGCCTTGTGCGTCTTTCCGTTGGTCTGGAGGATGCAAAAGATATTATTGCGGATTTGAAGCAGGCCTTGGATAATCTCTAACGGTGTGAAAAATAAGGAATTGGATTTGTCATGGAAATAAAGGGATTTTCCTTTGCCGGAATTTGTGCCGGAATCAAAAAGGATGTAACCAAAGAGGATTTGGGTATTATTGTCTGTGATGAAGCTGTCGCTGCGGCAGGTTTATTCACGAGAAATCAGGTCAAGGCAGCTCCTGTGATGCTGTCACAAAAGACTCTGGAAACGGGCCAATGCCGGGCCGTTCTGGTAAATTCCGGCAATGCAAATTGTTTTACCGGGCAGCAGGGGCTTTCCGATGCCAGAAAATGTATTGAAATGGCTGCCAGAACATTTGATGTCCCGGAAGATCAGATCGCAGTTGCTTCCACGGGGGTCATTGGTGCTCCCCTGCCCATGGACAAATTTACAGCAGGCATTCCAAGTCTTTCAAAACATTTGGGAAATTCACGGGAGCATGCAGAGGCATTTTCCCGTTCCATTCTCACCACAGATACCTGTACAAAGACTGTGGAAATAAAGATTGACGTCAAGGGGCACACCATTTCCATGATGGGGATTGCCAAGGGGTCTGGTATGATTCGTCCGGATATGGCAACCATGCTGGCCTTTGTGGTTACCGATGCCTGTGTTGCCGCTTCAGATCTGAAAGCTGCCCTTGTCCGGGCCAATGAACAATCCTTTTCCAGGATCACCGTGGACGGCGACACCTCCACCAATGACACTCTGATCTGTATGGCATCTGGAAAGGTAGGGGAACCCTTGCAGGGAGATGATCTTGGCAAATTTCAGGAAATTTTGACCCAAACCTGTGCAGAACTTGCAAAGATGGTGGCAAGGGACGGGGAGGGTGCAACCAAACTGGTGCATCTGATAGTGCAGGGGGCAGTTTCACCGGAAGATGCCCTTGAAGTTGCCCAGACCATTGCCCATTCCAGCCTTGTGAAAACGGCGGTGTTTGGGGAAGATCCCAATTGGGGAAGGATTACCGCCGCCGCAGGCAGGGCCGATGCAAGGGTAGAGCAGGACAAAATGGATCTGTTTTTCGGTAAGGTTCCTTTGGTGATTCATGGACAATGGCAGGGAAAAGACAGGGAAGTCGAGGCTGCCCGGATCATGAAAGAGGAGAAAATTTCCATTACCCTGGATTTGAATCTTGGGGATGGGTGCGATGAATTCTGGTTTTGCGATTTTTCCAAGGAATATGTTTCGATTAATGCAGACTATAGGTCTTAGTAGTTTGTGAGATAATCCCATGAGACTGCAAAAATTTCTGGCCCATGCAGGGGTCTGCTCCCGCCGTCATGCAGAAGAATGGATTGTCAATGGCCGGGTAAAGGTCAACGGAGAAAAAATCCTGACCCTTGGAACCAGGGTTGATCCTGAAAGGGATCAGGTGCAGGTGGATGGGAAAGAGGTCGGACTTGAAACCAATTTTTCTCACACCTATGTTATTGTGAATAAGCCTGTGGGAGTGATTACCACCTGTTCCCAGCCCCGGAAAAAGGCAGGAGAAAAAATCATCCTTGATCTTGTGCCCCTGAAAAAACGTCTGTATCCCGTAGGGCGTCTGGATAAGGATTCCCATGGGCTTGTGCTGCTCACCGATGATGGGGAGCTTCATAATCTCTTGTCCCATCCATCCTTTGACCATGAAAAGGAGTATCGGGTGACAACCATGTCACCCCTGTCAGATGCTGATCTGGCAAGCATGGCAAAGGGTATGATTATTGACGGGGAAAAAACCAGAAAAGCCTTTGTGGTCAGAAAAGGAAAAAATAAATTCGTCATTGTACTCAAACAGGGAAAGAACAGACAAATCCGTAAAATGGTTGGCCAGACAGGCAATCAGGTAAAAGATCTTTGTCGGGTTCGCATGGCAAATCTGGTGCTGGGTTCCCTTTCTCCTGGAAGCTGGCGGTATCTGACCCCAGCTGAAGTCCAGGAACTTGAAAAAATCAAGCAACGATCAAGATGAAAAAAACATTATCAGAGAGGAAAAATGCGTATAATTAAGCAAGGCTATGAAATTATCAGTCTGCCGGAAAATTTGTTGAAAACCATCGAGGCCGCAGGCAGAACCTGTTATAAATCCGAGGCAAAAATTACGGAAACCTCAGCGGTGAATTTTGTGTCCACCCTGATTAAACGGGGCCACCATGCCGTGATTGAGTTTGGAGATATTATTGTACGGTTTGTTACCAACCGGGGGGTTACCCATGAGCTTGTGCGGCACAGAATGTGCAGTTTTGCCCAGGAATCCACAAGATATGTCCGGTATGACGGCAACATGGAATTCATTGAACCTGTGTGGTGGGAGAAAAGTTCTGATCAGCAGAGAACCCTTTGGGAAACAGCCATGAAAGATGCGGAAATCCATTACCTGACATTGCTGGAAACCGGATGGAAACCCCAGCAGGCAAGGGAAGTATTGCCCAATTCCCTGAAAACGGAAATTGTGGTCAAGGGAAATATCCGGGAATGGCGGCATATTTTCCAGCTGCGCTGTGATTCTGCGGCCCATCCCCAGATCCGTGAATTGATGAAACCCTTGCTTTCCGAATTGCAACAAAAGCTGCCCGTAGTGTTTGATGATTTAGGAACTTCCTGATATGTATATGGTTCGCCCTGCCAGGTGGTATCTGCACCCGGTATTTATTTTTACCTGTTCCATCATTGCCCTTGCTGTTTTTCTGGTGCTGACGGTGAGTTTGTACATGGAAATCACCACAGCCTTTGAGTCCGTGGTGGCAAAATTTCACATTGATCCAGGAGTTGTGTTTCCGTCCAAAACCGGAATGACCATCACAGCCCTTACCTTGTTGATTACCGTGGTTATGGCAGGTATTTTACTGGCGTTTATCTATTACCAGAAGACCATGGATCTGTTTCAGCTCCAGCACAATTTCATTTATAATTTCACCCATGAGCTGAAAACTCCGGTTACCTCCCTGAGACTTTACCTTGAAACCTTTGTCCTCCATGAACTCTCGTCAGAACAGATCGCTGAATACAGCAGTAGTATGCTCAATGACGTTGACAGGCTCATGGACAATATTGATCGCATCCTGAATCTTGCCAGAATCGAGAGCCAGAATTTTGGAACCCGCATGGAACGTGAGGATTTGGTTACACTTGTGGGCGAATTTTGCAAAAAAAATGCTTCCCTGTTCCGGGGATGCAATATCCAGATTCACAACGATGGAACCGAAAAGTTTGAAATTCCCGTGAATGGATTTTTGTTTGACATGCTGCTCATGAATATCGTGTCCAACGCTGTAAAATACAATGATTCAGATACTCCTGCCTTAGATATTGTATTTACCACCCATTTGCAGAAAAAGACCATTGATTTTATTGACAATGGAATTGGGGTACCAAGAAAGGAATCAAAAAAAATTTTCCGAAAATTTTACCAGGGACGTACCTCTTCGCAATCCCGGAAACTTGGTTCCGGCCTTGGTCTATACCTTGTTGCAAGTATTGCCAATATCCACGGCTGGAAAGTTTCCGTAACAAGTAAGGGAAAAGACCAAGGTTCTTGTTTCACCATTACCATTCCCGGCTCCGGCATTGAGGGCATCAGGAAAAAGGACGTATGGAAACGCTTGAAAAAAAACGTATTTTATTGATCGAAGATGAGCTGAACATTGCCAGGGGAATTGAACTGAACCTTGGGCTTGCAGGATATGAGGTTTGTCTTGCCCAGGACGGCATCCAGGGCATTGAGCAATGGCGTAGCTGGAAGCCGGATTTGATTGTTCTGGATATTATGCTGCCCATGGTGGATGGATTTTCCGTGTTAAAAACCATCAGAAAGGAAGACGAAAAAATTCCTGTGCTGATTCTTTCTGCCAGGGGCGATACCAGGGACAAGGTACGGGGGTTAGAAGAGGGAGTGGATGATTATATGTCCAAGCCCTTTGATCTGGAAGAATTTTTGCTCAGGGTCAGGCGACTGCTGCAGCGGGGCAGCTGGTCAGATCAAAGGAACCGAGAACACGGGGATGATTCCTCTGAACAAATTTTTACAGACGATTCCTATTCCTTTGGGTCCAACTCCATTGATTTTACCACGGCAACGGCCCAATGTGTCTGTGGAAACATTACGTTGACCGAACAGGAAATCAGTCTGCTGAAAGTCTTCATTGGCAATTCTGGAAAACCATTATCCAGGCAGGTGCTTTTGCACAGAGCCTGGGGATATGTCAATGATACCACCACAAGGACTGTGGACAATTTTATTGTTCGGTTCAGGAAATATTTTGAAGAAAATCCCAAAAAACCAGTCTTTTTCAAGAGCCGGCGGTCTGTTGGTTATATCTTTGATCCTCTCCCAAATAACAAGGGCTGATTTTCTGATCGTTCAATAACTAACGTATAATTAAATTGAAGTCATTTCCGTAAGATTTTCTGCCAATTTGTCCAGCTGTGTGAAGTTTTTGTAGTTTTCAGAAATGGTGATGCTTGTCTGAAACAATGCAGGGTTACATAATTAAATTGACATGAATCTTTAATTATAATAGCCTTTATATTCCTATGCTAGAATTATGCGATTTATAAACTAAATTTTATTATTTCCAAAATAGATACAGAAAGTTTACCTCCCATGGATAAAATTCTCACGGTACCATCTCCAGAAGAAATCGCCAACGTATTAAAATTGGACGTTTCTACCATTTCTACTTTTCCCACCGTGATGACCAAACTTTTGCAGCTGTGCAACGATGCTGACTCTGTTGCGGAAGATCTTGCCAGATTAGTGGCAACAGATCCCGGAATTTCCACACGAATATTGGTACAGGTAAATTCTGCCTTTCACGGATTGAAAAGAAAAATTACCAGTATTTCCGAAGGTGTTCGCTTCTTGGGTATGGATGAGGTAAAGCGGATTGCCCTTGCCACAACCGTATTTGAAAAAATGGTCAAGCCCGGTCGGAAAAGAAATTTTGACCGATTGTCTTTTTGGCGGCATTGCATTTGTGTGGCAAATATCAGTCAGCTCATTGCAGAGGAAATTGGTTATGAGAATCCCGAAGAAGCATATATGGCGGGTTTGCTCCATGATTATGGGAAGATCATTTTTGACCAGCAAGCCCGTGTGAATTATGGAGATTTTTTGCGGATTGAAACCATTTCTTCCGGGCAATTGATTGATTTGGAACGGGATATAATTGGAATGGGCCATGATGATGTGGGAGTATATTATAGTGTAAAATGGGGATTGCCTGAATCAGTTTCCTTTGTAGTGAATTATCATCATAGAACATTTACTCACCTGAATCTGTCCAGGGAAGACGGGCAGCTTCTTTCCATTGTCTGTCTTGCCAATTTTATATCCTGGACCCAGGATATGGGATCTTGCAATGTGAGAATTCCTCCTGTGCTGCAATCGGAAGTTTTGGAATATATTGATTTTTACTCCCTTGATTTTGAAATGCTTTTTTCAAAGCTGGACGAAAAAATGGAGCAAACTGCGGCTTTTTACGGTTTTTCTTTCCCGGCAGGAAAAAAATTTCGCACCAATTTACTACAAGCAAATTTGAAACTCAGCTGCATCAATGGAGCGTATTATTTTTATGAGCAAGCTAGAAAGGAAAGGGCAGTCTCTCTTCCTGCTAGTGGGGTAGCTTCTGAAGACGCTGGACAAAAAATCAATCCCAGAAAAATTATGGTGGAAACATTGCAGGCGATTTGTGATGATTTTGGTTTTGATCGAATTTTCGTTATGCAGGCAATGGCTCCATCGAGGCAGCTGAAAGTGATTGAATGTTTTATTCAAAACAAACAGAATCCAGCCTCCTCTGTGCCGGAAGATGAAATAAAAGAGTTGAAAGGCATTTCCATTACCATTGATGAACAAACCAAGGGGTTTGTGTACAGTATGAGAAATAATCTTCCTGTATTGATTCGGGATAATTTGTCTGCTGAAAGAAAAATTTTGACCCAGTTCAATACCAGGGAAATGATTGTGGTACCTTTTTCCAATCGTACCAAGGTTATGGGAGTATTGTGCATGGATTGTTGTTTTTCCCAACAAAATATTACCCCTGAAATATTCATGCGGCTTTCCATGGTGGTCAATGAGCTTGGGGTTGCATTGAATAACGCCCTGATTCATGGAAAAGTGAAGAATTCTGATCTTTATGATCCTGATACCAGGTTATTGAACCAAAAGGGCATGGATCATATTTTAAAAAACTGTTTTCAAAAGGCTTGTGCAGGGACCATGGAATTTTCTGTGGTGATGATGGATCTTGGAAGGATTCAGGAATACAAGGAGCAATTTGGAGAAAAGGCAAAGGAAACGATTCTACGTCTTTTGGGGAAAATTTTACAGAGGATTTCAAGGCCGTCCGATTATATCGCCAGGAAAGATGAAAATGTGTTTTGTGCCATATTGACCCATACAAGTATAACAAATGCATCTGGCTTTGCGAAAAGAATACAAAGAGAAGTCCAGGACCTGGATAATGTGATTTCAGATCGTTTCCCTGGATTGTCCTTTTTTCTCAGGGCAGGAATTTCTGCTTATCCGCAGGACGGTGTAGAGCAAATGGATGATTTGGTTGGTATGACACAACATGGTTTGGAACTGGCTGCTGCCATGCCGGGAAGCCAGATTGTCATCATTACTGATGTGATGGAATACAAGGAAATGAACGAGAAGAGAAAAGAATAGAATTTGAAAAAATCCTTTGAATCTTTTTATGTTATTAGAGGAAGATTGTAAAAAAGTACAGGGCCTCCAAAGTATTTTACGGAAATCAGGGCTTGACATGACAAATCGTGTTTGGTATAAAGCCCGGCGTACATGAATTTGTGCCGAAGTGGCGGAATTGGTAGACGCACTAGTTTCAGGGACTAGCGAGCGTACGCTCGTGGGAGTTCAAATCTCCCCTTCGGCACCATTCATTACTTTCAAATTCTGTTCTGGAAACAGGGCTTTCATATTCTCCCTGATCTTTTGCCGAAGTGGTGGAATTGGTAGACACGCTAGACTTAGGATCTAGTGCCGTAAGGCGTGGAGGTTCAAGCCCTCTCTTCGGTACCAAATTATTCTCTTCTATTATCACAGTTTTCTGTCATTTCTATTTATTAAGAGATTCACGTGCATATCGAGATCCTTTCAGGTGGTCGGAAGTCTGGCTTGTAAAGCTCATTCGGAGAATGATGGAATTCAATTCTGAAATAATGATACATAGTTTGGTTTGTTGAATCATAGAAGAGAGCCTCGTTTATAAATCATTTTAGAACGTATATAGACAAACTGGCTTTTTTCGTGATAAATGTCAGTTTTAATGGGATTAAGTCTTCTTTGGGAATGTGGTAAACAATCTGATATGTTGTCACCTGTTGTCTACAAAAGGCCTTTATTTTATTTATATTTAGAAGTGTGTGAATTACGGCCCCAACCATAGAAAGTTTCTATCAATGATGTTTCAAAATGCTAGGCAAGAGTCTTGTAAATCTAGCTTGCCACTTTTAAATATTTTCTAATAAATTGGGACTCTCTGATTATGACAGAAAGCCAACAGTCCAATCTTTCTCAAAAAGCTTTGTCTGCTGTTAAATATACAGTCATCTATCGAACAATTTCCCAATTGGTTGGTGTTGTAAGTCTTATTGTTCTTGTTCGTCTCCTGTCTAAACATGATTACGGCGTATATCATCTTTTATACTCTGTTATTGCACTCCTTGGTATGGTTGCATCCCTTGGTATCGCTAATACTCTGCAGAGATTTATGCCGGAATATTACAGTCGGGGAGAATTTTTTCTGGCCAATAGAGTTTATCGAATTTCTTCCTTGTTGCGTCTTTTATCTAATGTCTTGATACTTGCTGTATTAGTAATTTTCTGGGATTTTTTTGGTACCCTGCTCAAGATATCCGATTATAAAAATTATTTTCTTCTATTTTCTCTGGTGATCCTTCTGCATATGCAGCGTGGTATTTTAGAGACTTGCCTGTCCTCTTATTTCCTTCAAGAATATTCCCAAAAAATTTCTGTTATTTTTTCCATGATTAAAGGTTTAGGATATGGCCTTGCCTTTATTATGAATTGGAATCTTTGGTTGATTATTATCGTTGACTTATTGGCGTATTTAATCGTTTTTATTTTATTACAAATTGTTTACTCAAAAAGAATTCCCAAACAAGGAGGACATTTTTCACGATTCCCAGAAAAGGAAAGAAAAAGATTGACACACTATGCCCTTTTTTACAACTTTAATGATGCTGGTGTTGGAATGCTCAATGCCAATTTTGATAATTTTGTCATTGTTATGTTCCTTGATCCTGTGGCCGTAGGAGCCTATGCATTTTGTAACCAACTTACCAGAATGGCTGAAAGGGTATTGCCTACAAATTATTTGAGAGATGTTATTCGTCCCCTTTTTTTTGCAGATAGTAAAGAAAAGAAGATCGGGGATATTCAAAGAAATTTTCAGTTATTATTTAAAACAGTTTTTATTTTTGCTTGTCCTCTTTTTGTTGGCTTTCTTTTGGTAAGCC
>PDWI01003579.1_pt1 | contig 21775 bp, 17 predicted proteins | sample 1430891 | NCBI WGS metagenome assembly PDWI01 (sample SAMN01162508, study PRJNA174530) | Oral metagenome, whole genome shotgun sequencing project. | biome: Marine environment; feature: Marine mammal; material: Swab sample of the gingival sulcus; isolation source: swab sample of gingival sulcus... | reverse complement strand
TTGCTTTCATTCCGGCAATTGTTCATCGGGCCGCCCGGGGCCGCAATCGGGCAACAAGCTGTCTGCGCTTCCGGGGCAGCCCAAATATAGATAAAAGATCAAAAAGCACTTCCCTTGTGGCAAGGTGGGGAGTTTAATTTGTAACTAAAGTTTCGCACTTGTGATCAACGCACATGATTTCGACCAATTAGAATACAGCTTCAGGTGCTGAGTAGTGTCTCTAAAAAAACTCACCTTTTCTCGGTTTTCCGTCACAAATTCTTCTTCTAACATCCAAGGATGGGTTAGGACCCGAACAGTTTTTCAAAAATTCAGGTCAATACCATCCCAAATTCAGTGTTTATGTGTGGAGTTTCAAATTATTGCCCCATCTCTCCCAGGATGCAAGAAAACACACACCTAATAGCTAGGACATTGAAGCGGCAGCCTTATGCCGCTGCTCTTATTTTTCCTTTGGCCTCTTCCTTCCTGCGCTGGATAACAATTAGTTCCTGGCCAATGCGCCGCAGGTTATCGGCTGATACAGCCAAACCAACATACCGTCTAAAAGAAACTAATAGGTTAAACTTCACAGATTCCCCAAAATGAATTTCCAATCCATAGTTATTTGTTTTCAGACTCATACCGGGCAATTTTCTGTACACGTACTGAATGCCGCCCTCCTTCAAACTTTGCTTCCAGCCATTTATTAACAATCATTTTTGCCAGTTCGATGCCCACAATCCTGGCCCCCATAGCCAGTATATTGGTATCATTATGTTCACGTGATAGTTTTGCCGAGCTGGGTTCGCTACAGACTACTGCCCTTACGCCTTTTACCTTGTTGGCACTAATGGAAATCCCTATCCCTGTCCCGCAAAGAACAATCCCTTTCTCACAGGCACCGCCTGCCACATATTCCCCTACAGCAAAACCAAAGTCGCAGTAGTCCACCCGGTCGGGGCCAAACGTCCCAAAATCTTTTACTTTATGCCCTTTCCCTTCCAGGTATACCTTTAGTTCCTCTTTGAAACTATATGCCGCATGATCTGAGCCTATTGCAATTTCCATGATGTGTCTTTTATTTTGATAATGCCAATAAGATTACCCCAAGAGTGAATAAAATAAACATGGCGGTTATAAGCCCGTATGTCCCTCTGGGGGCATCTTTAAATTCTTTCCACACAAATACCCCCCAGATAGCTGCTATCATGGGCGCACTCTGGCCTATCCCGTAGGCAATTGCTGCACCTACCATACCTGAAGCAATAATGTTGAATGTTGTGCCCAGAGAGTTTACTGCCCCGCTTAGTATGCTGATAACATGATTCTCCCTATATCCCGGGGTAAAATAGCCTTGAAATGTTACCGACTTACCCTTAAAAGGGTGTTTCATGATGTAGGTATTATAAATGAAATTTGACAGCAACGATGCAAAAGCAAAGACAACAACAGCTGTATAAGGGCTAAATTTTCCTGTCCCTGCAATTTCATATAGCGAATCGGGGGTAAGTACAGATGGTATCGAATTTTGGAGCAGGTAATAAAACAACCCCATTAAAAACCCGCCAGTTACGGCAAGAGAGGTACCTTTCTTCATTACCTGTTTATCTGCCTCGTTCCCCGAACTCATCTTGGCATAAGCCCTAGAGTTTAATAAAATAGCTATGCCAATTGAGAAAGTACCAATAGCAATAAGCAATGGATCCCCTTCCGGCTTTGAGATATAATTAATAACAACGCCTTCAACAAGGGCTGATCCAATCCCTATCGGAAAAGCAATGGCCATGCCTGCTATATCCACTGATGCCACAAACAGGATATTGGCAAGGTTAAATACGAATGCTGCACCGATAGCCCATAACCACGAGGAAAGGTCTGCCTCTAGCAGGTTGGGAATAAATGCCTGCCCCTTTTCCCCCATTGAGCCCATTGTCAGGGCAAGAACGAGTGGCAAAAGAAAATACCCGATAGCCTGGTCCCAGTAATAATAGGGATACGCATACGTTTTTTTTAACAATTTTAACGCATTGGCGTGAGAGCCCCAGCATATCATTGTTATGATACACATTATTATCGCCAGGCTAAAAGAGTGAATGATAACCATTACTTGATTTTTTTGGTTTATGAATTGATTAATGGTTAATACAGTGTCCTGATAAGCGCCATGGACTCCGTAATGGAATGGTCTTTGCGGAAAATACTCGATGTGCCCCCCACCAGCATTGTGGCACCGGCTTTTACCATTGCCGGTATATTCTCTATACTTACATTCCCATCCACCTGTATATCGATGTGCCCAAAACCACGTCTGTTGATCATATCTCGTGTTTGTTTAATTTTTTTTAAGGTTGCTGGAACCAATTTTTGTCCCGTAAAACCAGGGTTAACTGTCATGAGGATTATTAAATCCAAATCATCCAGAATATAATCCAGTATATCTATCGGGGTGGCTGGGTTTAAAGCAATGCCTGCCTTTACCCCCAGGTTACGGATTTGTGCCAATACTCTTTGGATGTGTTTTGTTGCCTCTGCATGCACTGAAATAGATGAAGCTCCCATCTGTGCCGTGGTTTCAACATATCGTTCCGGGTCCTGTATCATTAGGTGGCACTCAATTGGCACATGGGTCATTTCCTTTAAATCTTTTATAATTGAAAAATTTAAGGCAATGTTGGGCACAAAAGTCCCATCCATAATATCAATATGCAATAAATCAATTCCACACTCTTCCAATTCCCTTATGTCCTTTTCCAGGTATTTAAAATTGGCACAGGCTATGGAAGCCTCTATTTTTACTTCCCTTTTTCCTGGTTTTCCGTTTCGCATAACCCTTTTTAAATTCCCGTTATAATCATCCCCTTTCAACATTGTTGTCCACTTTAAAAAACAGCATGAACAATTCCACCAAAAACGCAGAGCATGCCGGTTACTGGTGAAGCCATTGAACTTATGAAATTGGTATTCTGAATTATAGTTTTCGCATCCCTGACATCTGCAGGTTTACCAGGTATGCAGCCGGTGGAAACCGCCATACAGCAAACATAATGCATTGCATAAACATCTTCAGGGATAGTTTGGCATAGGTAAACTGATGGCTTGTTTTTCATGTTTTTTAGCTTTTAAGTCAACCAACGGCGTTTTCTGTCCTTTATAAAATCAGAATTGAGTAAATCCAATGTAATGTTACAGTCTTCAACAATCTGGAAATCATACATGCCCATCACGACAAAATCAGCCCCGTTATTAAAAGCATAGGGTACTGCTTCTTTAGGATGGATTGCCCCGGCTGCCATAATCTTATAGGCTATCCAGGGTTCATCCAAACTGTTCATGTAATCAATTGTTTCCAAGGGTTTAAAACAAAACATATTATCGTGAGGCTCTGAATTCGGTTGCGCCGACCAGTAATTATGGTGATGCAGGGTTTTCATCCAAAAATCAGGTTTAATTCCTTGTTCAACACACCCCTGGACAGTTTCCAGACGGTGTCCGCCTATTCCTGCTGGTTTATCATAACTTCGAATGAGTTCCAGCGATTTTTCAATCTCATAAAATTTCCCTTCCTGAACATATTTGTCGGCAACCCCGCCATGGAAATAGATGGCTGAAGCCCCGGCTTCGACCGATTTAATAATATTCTCTTCAGTATGCCCCGAATCTGAAATAAATTGAATTTTCCCATCAGTTTCATGCCAGTATTTGTTTATTATTCTGGCCATTGAAACATTGGTAAGGATGGTGTTGATACCACATCTTTCTGCCAGTTGAAGAGTCATCATCACCCGTTCATCTGTGTAGTAAGCCTTTACCAGCTTTGAAACATATAGCAGATCGCGGGCATGGGCCCAACCTCCAATCAGGTTGCCACCCATAATCAGCCGGCTTAATTCAACATCCCCAATTTTTCCCTTTGGGATTTGTCCTTTTAAATTATCAAGTGAAGAAAAGCTGAAACTTTTTAAAGTTGCGCTGGTAGTAGCATCAGTCTTAGTTGTCAAAAACTTTTCCTCGAAACTATCCCATTTCCGCTTTTTGTAAACAGCATAAGCAAAAGCTCCCAGAAACGGCACACTGATTAAATCACGTAACAATTCACGTCGTTGCAATGATGCCTTTTCATCTATTTTTGAAGATGGGATAGGTGCGTGCGCTTTTTCTTCTTTCCATCGTTTGAGTAAGCGGTCGGCACCAAAAAATGATTCCTCAGGAAGAAAAGCAAACACAAGTAAAATGAATAATTCTATTAGTGTTTTGTTGACCCACAGGTAGCTACCTTCGTTGATTGTGCCAAAAGTATATCCCGGAATTGGAGGATATGCCATAAAATAAAAAAGTAAAAGAACCGCACCAGCAACAGATGACCATTTGGTAAGTAATCCGATAAAGAGGGAAAGGCCAATAAGTATTAATCCCCAGATATTCAGAAAATCTACCGCCTTCATAACTTCTGCTGATGCTGCTATTTGGTGGAAAGCATCTGCAAAAAGCCATTTAGAACCCATCAGATAACCTTTGGAACTCCATCCAGGTATCATGAGTTTTGCTATCCCTTCGTACAGGAAGTGCCAGCCTACCAATATCCGTAAGCCTGTAAGGAAATATGTAAAAGATTTTTTCATTTAATTAATTTTACTTAATCAGTAATGATGCGTTAATTTTTTAAAGCAATACGAAACAACATCCCAAGCTATTTTCTGATATCCGATGGGAGATATCATGACTGTAACGTGCTAGATGTAATGCCAATACAACCAGATGCGATTTATGCTATGAACAAAGCATATGTCGAATTTGCCGGGCTCCATAATATGCTCATTGCCGGGGCTTTCTTTATTCCCTGGAAAGGTGTCATTGAACAGTTCAGTTATTAACCAGAACTTCAATATCGATGGAAGAACCGGACTGCAAAGCGACAAGACAGTTATCCTCACCGGGGACACTCCAAAAACGCAGTGAACATCCACATCTGGATTGCTATTTACACTGACCTGATCGTTTCGTAAGTGAAGTAAACACTTAAAAGTCAGCTCGAAATCTATGTAGTCATGCAGTTCTCAGGCATATCAGCCTTTGACAAAGCTTGTGTGTAAGAGCCACAAACAGAAATTCAAGGCAATCAATATTTCAAAGAACAAAGAAAATAGTTAACGTATCAGTAGTAAATTAGACTTACCAATTCACAGGTAAGATTAAAGATTATTGTCTACGCTAAAGGACAAGCCATTTTTTAATAAACTCCGAAATGTCCTCGCATGCATCAAGATTTTCTACTGCTGAAATCAACTCATTGACTTCCGATTCATCAAGCATTCCGGAAAAAGCAATATTGTCTTTGAATTTAGAAACTAAATCAAAATAGTTTTCAGGCCACTCATACCGTTTAAAGCTCTTAAATGTCTGGACAATACTATAACCATCTTTAAAGGCAATCTGCATCGCAAAAGGTACATCCGGTCTAGGACCGTCCCATTCACTCCAGTCGCATATTTTGATTCTTCTGGCAAGCAAATCCACATCCTGATCCTGGGTAATACGCCGTATAGAAATCTCTTCCGGACCGTAACGGCGGTTCTTCATAGCTGATGCTACTGCATAGGTAACACAAAACTGTGCTAAGACCTCCGGTGTTGGGCTATCATCCCACAATACTCCGGCAAAAGGAGAGTTAATATTGTCTCCAAAAAGTCTGATTTCTTTGATATGATCCGGTTCTATCTCATTCATGCTTGAGAATTCTATGGCGGTTTTAATAGCCATACTACTATACCCACAACATGCGTAGCGTTTGTAATCCAGTTGTTTGATCTGCCAGGTATTTCGTAGTGGCATAACTTCTTCCGGTTTAGGTGCTTCCAAATCAGGATCACAGCCGTAAATTTGCATGAGAGACCCAGGTTGCTCACCAATAATTCGCTTTGGTCCAGTAATTCCCGCATTCGCCAGGTAACAGGCGAATACGCTTGCTTTTGCTGCAATTCCCGGCTGGATCCTTTTGGTAAGGGTGCGATCGAATAGCGCCTGCCTGTTTCCGGAGGCGTGGGCATACCAGATTCCCATGGCATTCACCGTTTCTTCGACTGAACACTTCTGTAACCTGCAGGCTGCTGCTGTGGCGCCAAACCCACCAATAATGGAAGTTGGAAGAAAGCCAGCGTGTGTTCTGCGCGCTTTGTAAGCACTTCCTAATCTCCCGATCACTTCGGTCCCTAAAACAAATGCTGCAAGAACTTCTTTTCCTGATGCATTATTTAGTTCTCCGACGGCCAGCACAGTCGGAACGAGTACAGCAGTAATATGTGCATCAGAGGGAGGATGGTAGTCATCAAAGTCCATGGCATGGAGTTGAACACTATTTACAAATGTAGCTTCAGTTGCAGGAACTCGTGTTCCATCAAACCAAATAGTAGCCTCTTCCAGACCTCCCCAATGCTTGGATAAGTTAATTATTTCGGGAACCCCAGAGCCATCATGCCCGGCAAAAGCACACCCAAATGCATCCAGCATAGCCGCTTTTGCTGCCATGTATACAGAATCTGGTATTTCATCTGCATTAGTTTCAATTACCAGTTTCGACAAAGCCAGAGTAACAGCATCAATAGAATCATTCTCAATAAGCTGCATTGATTGGTAAGCGACCTTTTCCTGATCAACACCAAAACATATCTCTCCGAAAAAGAGTTTGCAAATGATTACACATAATATAAATATCCTTGTCATATAACGTTCAATTAGTAATTCTATCAACCAGTTCCCGATTTATACCAACTTATTTTCAATCGATTACCGGATAGTTTTAGCTCCTGTAATACTGAATAGTAAGCGTTTCATTTAGAAGAGCTCCTCAAAGCCTAAATTGGATACTAGTGATCCGGATGGATTAATCGATTAATGATTTCAAATCTGAAGTGAGTTTTTCCTGAGCTTTTTCAAGTGTTTCAATTCTATGTACTTGCATTAGACGGAACTGCTCTAATTCTTTCTTCCGATTGTCAATCATCCGTCCGACTTCTTTTGGAGCTATACCTCCCTTGCTATCTGTTACTTCGATGAAATATTCGGGACTAAGCAATTCACGCACACGGGCATCAGTCATCTTCAGAGACCTACCCAATACTTGTTCTGCAGTCTCGTCCAAAAGTTTTGCACTTGCTTTACTTGGCAGAATATTATTTTCTTGTGATGCGATTACGAATTTTTTTACAATATCATGAGCAGTCCTGTAGCCAATATCATAATCTTTCACTATTTGATTAGCTAACTCAGTAGCGCAAATATATTTCATCCCACTTGCATCCAGCATTCGATCCTTATTCACTGTTCCCGTACCATCTATCAATGTTTCTATTTCTCTTTTTCCGTATCCAATAACCATTTCAGCCAAATCCAGTGCCTTTTTAGTGGGAATTTCCATGCGTAGCATGTCCTGATTATCGCCGTGAGGAATTTTCAACCCAGCAGTTGCTACATTTACCAATTCTCCGATCATCTGAGATGCATAAAAACGAAGAAATTCCACAGTATTGGGATTCTCGAGTTTTTGTGGCATAAAAAAGCTTTTCCCTGCAGCTCCGCTTGTGATAAAACCATATTCGGTTCCTGACCAAAATCCAAACTCAATTGCCATTCGGCTAAGGATGTTGGTTATATTTGTCAGCCCGGAAACGACTACCAAATAGCCGTCAGTGTAGCTGACAGCGTCATTAGAGTTTTCAATTAAACCGTCCATACCCAAGTACTCAGTAACGAGGTCACGATCAACAGACCAACTTGTTCCCGCCATAGCTCCGACACCCATTTCATTCAGATTCATCATGTGATAACCAAGATCGAGAGTTTTGGTACTTCTCTGCACAGCATCGAAAACGGAAAGCAGATAATGGCCGAAAGTCGTTGGTTGGGCATGTCGATTATGAGTGTAGCCAGGCATAATTGTGGTACTATGCACTTCTGCCAATTTGAGTATCGCGCGTTGCATCTCATAAATCTCACACATTCGCTTCAAAAGATAATGTCGTATGTAAATGGTCTGGCGGCCAGGAGGAGTGGTCCGTTGAAGCGTTAACTTACCACCCACTTTATCCCCCAACTCTTTCATAAAGTAATCGTCAATATCCCAAATATAGGTCCAACCATCTATCCGTTTATAAGTAGGTCGCTCAAGTAATTCTAAGAGTACACGAGCCACTTTGGGTGCATCTTCCTTAGAAATAACACCTTCCTGTTGTAACATCATTGCAGCCCATGCAACAGTAAGCCAGTCATTATAACCGGTCTCATGTATACGATCAATTCTCTGAAGCCAATCGGAACTATGGTCTTGATCTGTGTCTTTATCCTCAAAATCAATAGGTCCTTCGGCTGACATCGCGAAAGACAAACCTCCTAATAGAATTGAAAGAACCAGGCGGCATAGGTATTTGTGTCGCCAAATTTTTAAATCCCATTCAAACTTAAAGGCCTCGAATATGGTGTTAATAATATCTTTCATAATAAATACATTTTACAGAAATTTTGCGTCAAATGAAGGTCATTGTATCACTCACGCAATTCACTTGCCGCCATTGAGCGCAAGTCTACCAAAAGATCCCAGGTTATTGGCAGAGCAGTGCCGCAATCCGAAAAAAGGTCCCCTTTAAGAGCTTTAATTAGTAACCAGGATTTTGATCTTCCGGGTTGATTAATTTATTGAATTCTATTTCTGATGGGGGTATCGGCCAAAGCAAGAATTTATCAGCTACTTCTTTTCCCCTAGCTTCCAAAATGATTTCTTTCACCTTTCCACTTCGTTTAAGATCCAACCATCGTTTGGATTCCATCTGAGTCTCATAGCCTCTTTCTTGAATGACCAGATCAATAAAAGACTCCTTGGTGTAATCAGCTATCTGGAAATCAACTGCCGAAGGGGATAAAGGATCATATCCATAGGCACGTCGGTGCACCATATTAAGCTTCTCCATGGCATCTGGAGTGGGTGCATCGTTTACATGACATGCCGCTTCAGCATACAATAGTAGAAGATCGGCATAACGGTACCAGGGGTAATCATTTCCTGCGCTGGGATAGCCTGCAGAGGCATTTGGATCAATAAATTTCTTGCACAATATGGTATTTTTCCCAAACCCGATGTCCAGGTCGTACCAACCATAGGCATACCGCAGATCATTCTGATCCCAGTTGCTCATCACAGGATTGCTCACTTTATCACTGTATATAAGATAGTTTCCACCGTCGGCATGAAATCCGGTTGACGGATGATTGATAAACCGAACAAAGGTGTTTCCCCTATTAGAACTCCTTGAAAATTTCAAATAGAAAATCTCTTCTGAAGTACCATTTACTTCGGGACCAAAAATATTTCCAAAATCATCAGCCACTGTTACTGGAACTAAAGCATACTCTTCCGAATTGATCACTTCAAGGGCCTTGCCCACCGCCTCAGAATACCTCGCCTGATAAAAATATACATCCGCAAGGACTGTTTTTGCTGCCCATTTTGAAGGTTTCCCCATTAAGGCAGGAGTCTCGGGAAGGTTTCCCTCTGCAAATAGAAGATCCTGTTCAATCAGCTCATATACTTCAGCTACACTGCTTCGAGCCACATCGGGTACAGACATATTCTCTTCGGTCCGAATGGGGACCCCACCCCAGTTCCGAACCATGGCAAAATAGACTAAAGCCCTTAGAAATTTTGCTTCTCCTATGAAACCTAAGGCTTCATCTTCTGTCAGATCATTCGCTTCCTCGACTCTCGCAATTACAATATTTGCATTCCGTATACTCTTGTAAAACAATTTCCATATTCCATATACGCGATTAGCATTTGTCGAGCCAAGTTCCTGGAACTCACTCAGTATTGCAACACTTCCACGCCCCTGCGCATAATCTACCATACAACTCAGGGTCGCCTGGTAACGTCCACCTATACAACCTCCTTTGTTTAAGGGGGCATAAATTGCCGCTACAGCAGCTTCAAAATCAGCCTTGCTATTATAAAATGTCTCGGCTGCTATGGATTTCGGGTTTTCAACTAAAGCATCTTCACATGAAACAAGCATGATGCTGAATATGAGAATTAGTATTTTTTTCATCATGTTATGAGTTATGAGTTAAAATGATAATCTGATACCAACTGAATAAGTCTTAGCCTTTGGATAGGCATTTAGATCCACCCCTTGTCCCTGCGAATTTACTGCCGGATCCCACCAGGAATATTGAGTTAGAGTCAATAGATTATCCATGTTGGCATAAACCTGAACTTTACTCAACACATTGTTTTTCAACTTATTTAATGGAAGTGAATATGATAACTGGATGTTTTTGATCCTAAAATACGATCCATCCTCTATTTGTCTATCAGAGTACCTGCCGGTGACAAATTTGGTTATTCTGGGATATTTTGCATCTGTATTTTCTGTCGTCCAGTGATCATCATACACTTCCTTCAGTGTATTTAATCCTCCTTGGTAATCAATCGTTGAGATTCCGCTTACGTTAAGGATATCATTGCCCTGGGATCCCTGAACAAATATGACCAAGGTGATATTTTTATATGACATGAATGAATTTAATCCATATATGAAATCGGGATTTGGATTCCCAATAATGGCCTTGTCAAATTCATTGACCTCTCCATCTATGTTCAAATCCTTATACTTTTCATTTCCTGTTTCATCATATCCATCTGAAACATACCCGTAAAATACACCCACCGCTTCTCCTTCTCTCAGGATTTTTCCATAATCACTGATCATTGGATGGAAAAATTTTCCCGTCAAGATGTCCTGTCCATCATACAAGGAAATCACCTTGTTTCTATTCACGGATAAATTTGCACCTAACGTCCATTTGAATTCGCCAGTAAGAATCCTTGAATCAACGGCAAATTCAAATCCTTTGTTTTCTATACTCCCAACATTTCGGATGGTGGTTGTATATCCCAAAGAGGGTGGCAAACCAACCGGATTTAGCAAATCACGTGTGTTTTTCACATAGTAGTCGACTGTAAACCTGTGGCGATTTTTGAACAATCCAATGTCAACACCAAAATTGATCTGCTTTGTCGTTTCCCATTTCAAGTCTGCCGGCAATTGACTTCCTGGTGCAAAAGTGGTATAGAGATTGTCGTCAAAAACGGCTAAACCTGATAGAAGCTGCGTAAGTGTTTGATAAGGACTAATAGCCTGACTTCCGGTTAATCCCCAGCTTGCTCTGAACTTAAAGTCTTCAATAAAGCTGACATCTTGCATAAACGCTTCATTTTTCATCTTCCAGGCAAAAGCTGCTGACGGAAAATAACCCCATTTATTGTTTTTACTATACTTGGATGACCCATCGGATCTGATACTCGCTGTAAAAAGATACTTATTATCAAGAACATAGTTAATCCTTCCCAAATAGGATAGTAGAACCGATTCGGAATATCCCGAGGCAGGTATTTTGGGATTTGCAGCCGCACTAAGATCGTAAGTTTCCATTACATCACTTAAAAATCCAGAACCGCTTCCACGCAATGATTTACTTATGAAATTCTGATATGTAAAACCTGCAACTGCCGAGAGACTATGCTTTTCATTAAAAACTTTACTATAAGTGATGGTATTCTCATTAAGCATGCTTAAGTCATTGTTTACCGAGACATCAGCCGTTCCATTTGAGTTTAAAAAATTCAATGTGCGATAATGATCATAGCGGCTATCAGCATTTTGCAATCCACCATATATCTTGAAAACCAATCCATCTATGGGTTCGAACAACAATGCCATATTCGTTAAAACGAAATTCTTATCTTTTTGTCTGTTGTCCTCGTTTAGGAAATTAATGGGGTTGGTAATATTTCCTGAGAGAAACGGATGTTCCGTTGCTAAAACCCGGTAGGAGCCATCTTCGTTGTATGGGGTTAAAGTTGGAGGCGCGACCATTGCCCCGGAGAGCAGACTACTCCCCCTATCCCCTGCTGATGTATTGCTCTCATTCGAAATAGTATTCTTCGTCAACAAGGAGGAAAACTCCAAATAAAACATTTTATTAATTTGATGGGATATATTCGCCTTAACCGAATACCTCTTAAACCCTGTTCCTTTAACAATTCCATTTTGGTTTAAAACATTTCCTGAGATGGTGAACCGTGTCTTGTCACTTCCCCCGTTAAGCGACAGGGTATTATTTGATATGAAAGCATTTTGAAATATAAAATCCTGCCAATCGAATCCAGAACCAAAAGCTGATATTTCTGCTTCTGAAAAATAAGGTTCGAGACCGTCATTTACAGCTTGTTCATTATATAATTGCGCATATTCTGTCGCACTCATATTATCAAGCTTTTTACTTAATGATTGGGACCCAAAACTAGATTCAAATTCTATTGTGGTTTTGCCTGATTTTCCCTGTTTTGTAGTGATGAGTACAACACCATTTGCTCCGCGTGATCCGTAAATGGCTGTTGCAGAAGCGTCCTTCAGCACTTCAATGCTCTCTATATCAAGACTGTTTAGCATATTCAGGGAACTGCCATTGGTTAAAAAGCCATCCAAGACATATAAAGGTTCATTGCTTCCCTTTATTGAATTTGCACCTCGTATCTGTACGCTGAAAGCCGATCCTGGCTCTCCGGAATTCTGCATCACATAAACACCAGTTGTGTGTCCGGTAAGTTTATTCATCACATTTGTTACAGCAGGGTAGGAATCAATGTTATCACCTTTTACAGAGCTAACAGAACCTGTCAGGTCGCTCTTCTTAATGGTACCATAACCAATCACAACCACTTCCTCCAAACCCAAGATATCCAGTTTCATGCTCAGGTTTATAACAGTCTGCTTGCCAACCAAGACCTCTTGAGTATCGTATCCGATGAAAGAAAAGGTCAGGACACTGCCTTCCTGAACATCAGAGATTTCATACGCTCCATTTTCATCGGTTATTGTTCCTGCGTCTGATCCCTTAACTTGGATGGTAACACCCGCTAGTGGTTTGCCATCCTCATCAGTTATTGTACCTGATATTTTGGAAGGTTGCTGTTCAACCGTATTGCTGTAATTCTCCTTTTTTTCGAATAGGACTATTTGCTTCCCCATTACCTGATAGGTAATATCGGTTTTAGAAAACATTTGATCCAATATATCGCAAACGGGTTCACTCTTCGCTTTTACATCAACAATTATGCTTACGTCTATGTATTGGTTATTAAAAAAGAAATTAAACTCACTTTGAGATTCAATTTCCTGCAATACATCTTCGATAGATGCATTTTTCATAGAAAGCGTAAGTCTTGTATTTTGTGCATAAGTGCCTGAAGCAAAAAGCTCAAGAACACTAACAAACAAGAGAAATATGCTTATTTTCATTATTTCTACTAATCTTCTGAAAAAGATGGGTTTCAGACAAATTAATTTATTATTCATAACTTCGCGTTTGAGTTAGTAAAACATTGCTTCAATGGTTTTATTAGCTTGACAGGGAGGTGTCTGCAGCATCTTCCTGTCATTTTTTTAATAAGTGTCTTATATATTCTTCATAGGCATAAGGTTTTCTGTTAAAGAGAGCGCGTATCCGGGTATTATAGTGGTTCGATCCATACCTCTCGGGTTTCAGCATTGAACCTGAATTTTATTGGTGTAGTAAGCTTTATCAGCTCTAATACCTCAATTAAAGATTCCATTTCAATACTTCCGGTATATCTGGAATCTCTGATCCCTACATCTTCCATGTGGATGGTACAGTTATACCACCGTTCCAATTTTTTAGCAACCATCTCCAACGTAGTATTTCTAAACACGAGTTTGCCATCTTTCCAAGAGGTATAACAGCCCGATACAACCTGTGAAACAACCATTTTATTAGTGCTGACATCAAAAACAACCTGTTCTGCAGGAGCCAATAAACACCACTCTCCGGTACTCGTATTCTGAACGCTTACCTTACCCGTAACCAGCGTTGTATGAACTTCCATCATATCCGGGTAAGCCATAATGTTAAATGAAGTTCCCAAAGCCAAAACTTTCATTCTGTCCGTTTCCACAATAAAAGGGGCTTGTTTGTTTTTTGATATCTCAAAATAGCCCTCTCCACTAAGGGCGACCGTTCTCGTGTGCCCGGTAAAAGCAGTCGGATATTTTAGCGAACTTCCTGCATTTAACCAGACAATGGTGCTGTCAGGCAATATGATCTTTGTCCTGGAGGCCATTGGGGTATACACTTCATTGTAACTGACACTTTCTGCAACCCTTTTTCCATTAAAATGCTTATTGAAATAAAACAGAGTTGATAAGAGTAACGGAATAAACAAGACAGCAGCGGCTTTCATTAAAACAACCGAAGCATTGTTTACAATTACCTTCAACTTTGTTTTCGTGGGTGGCTTCTCATATTTATTCTCGTCAGCAAGATTCAATTGGTGATGAATCTTATCCAGCAAGTTCTTAAATTCTTCTTCATTAAGCATCTGCAAACTGCTTCCTTCTAACCAGTGCTTCTCCATTACCTTCCCGATATTGACACTCTCAGATGCTTGAATCAAAAGGTTTAAAGCTTCACGATAACAATTGGCGGGTATCCTGTCGTGAAAAAAATCATCTAAAAGCTTTTCTTTTTCTTGTACTGTTCTCATCAAACTTTTTGAATTGAAAGAAATGTCCATCCATCCATGGGGTGAGCGGGTGTTTCCAACCATGCTTACCTCAAACTAAACATGCCTATACAAACATGCGTAACACTGGAATACAGTTTTTTAGATGTGCCTACATATAGTAATACACTTAAGCCATACGGAACTCCCGGATGATTCTCGGATTTTTCAAAAAAACCAGTACTACAATACTCTACAGGAATAACGAAATGAAAAGTAGCCTGGACATTTTATCGTAGCCAATGTGTTGCCGTATAAACTTCATCACAAGTGTGATATGATTCTCAACAGTTTTTTTGGAAATGTTCAGCTTTTGTGCAATTTCTTCATTTGATAACCCAACCTCCCGGCTCAAATGGTATATTTCTTTCTGTCGAAAAGGAAGCTGATCAATGGCCGTATTTGTTTGTTTCAAAAGATCCTCATACTCAAGCTCCCCTTCTGCATCGTTGTATGTCAAATTGGATTGATTTAATAAGTAATCCACATAGGATTGCTGATTTGCCTTTTTTCGAATATAGTTTAAGATGGTATTTTTCGATATGGTAAATAGGTATGAGGAGAATGATTTGCTTTCATCCAGCATCTTTCTATTTTCCCATACTTTCATAAATACGATCTGTACCAGTTCCTGTGCATCTTCCGGAACTTTTAAATAACCTATGGAGAATGCATATAAACGCTCCTTATACAGTGAAAAAATATGATCGAAAGCCGAGAAGCTTCCTTTTTTGAGTTCGATCAAACACTCCTTCTCCGTAAGTTGCATAGCCTGATTAATTCATAATCCTACAATTTAAGCATTTCAGTTGAATTTGATTAAACTAGTGAGTTTATAAGCTTAATTATTTTATAATCAAAAGATTGTCATTAAGGTCTTCCATAATAACAAATAACTGTGCTGAAAAAACGGGCAATTTCGGCATAAATGAGCATTCTCTTCCCCTGCAAACTGTGTTGTTCTTCACTTTTATGTCAGGTAATCAGGGTAGGCCTATAAGATCAAACTCGCATTACGGCAAACATCTCCATCCTGACAGTTGGTCTGTATGGTCTTTGTTTATAACGAGGTTTACGACTGCTACCACCAAACAGGACAGTTTGATAGGCTTAAGCAATGTGGGCTTATGGCACCGATGAATATGACCACCTTACTTGTGATGCTGTTTTTACAGCAGCCGATATCATTGAACTGTTCGAGGAGATCATCCTGGACAACAATAAGGCAGAGGAGATAGGGAAGCAGATTATACCGGTATTTGAAAGAAACAGAGCTACACGATAAACAACATCCTTTGCAATGCGCTGTAATACAATTTTTTAAGAGATGCGTCTTAATGAATACTGGAGCCTTAAAAAGTTGATAAATAATAAATTACGAACAAGGGATCTTTAGATATTTTAACTTGCCGGACAGCCGATCTTCAACCAGATCGTGGACTTGATCTATGCGCTCAACACAGAGGGTTTGCTAAGGATAAATGCCAGTGCCGATCACCACAAGGCAATCAATGGCCGAACAAAAGTGTATATTTAGGTAGCGGAACCTGAAAGGACGAAGTTTGGCATGTTTGTTTTTCTTAGCGGGCTGAGCCCAAAAGGTATTTTTCTGCTGGTAAGCGGGCTTCTGGGAGGGCTTGGTCTCTTCCTTTTCGGCATGCATACCATGAGTGAGGGCATACAGCACTCGGCCGGGAAGCGACTCAGAACCCTCCTCGAACAGGTGACCAAAAACAGAATCGCCGGTGCGCTTACCGGAACCCTGGTTACCACGATCATCCAAAGCTCCAGTGCCACCTCGGTGATGCTCGTCAGTTTTGTAAATGCAGGCCTCATCCAGTTCAGGCAAAGCATTCCCGTACTTCTGGGGGCTGCATTGGGCACCACCATTACTGCGCAGATCATCGCCTTTAAGATTACGGAATACAGCCTTCTGCTCATTGCTCTTGGTTTTTTTACCCAGAGCTTTTCAAAAGGCGAAAAGGGCAGGGCCATCGGATCGGCCCTCTTTGGATTTGGGGTATTGTTCTTCGGTATGGACATCATGTCGGAGGCCATGGCCCCACTCAGGGACTGGCCTCCTTTTACCACCGTGCTTACAAGGCTGGAAAACCCCATTGCCGGCATTATTATCGGGGCAGCCTTTACCGCCCTGATCCAGTCCAGCTCTGCCTTCATCGGCATCATGATTGTCCTGGCTTCCCAGGGACTGATCACGCTGGATGCCGCCATCCCCTTGCTGCTTGGGGCCAACCTGGGCACCCCGGTCACCGCCCTGATCGCCAGTCTGCAATCCGATCGTGAATCGAAAAAAGTAGCATTTGCCTTCCTCCTGCTGAAGTTCTTCTCCGTGCTGATCTTTGCGGCCTGGACTGGCACCCTGTCACAGCTGCTGCTCGAATACGCAGGTGATGCGGGACTGCCCCGCCTGATTGCCCATGTCCATACAATTATCAACGTGGTGCTGATGATCACCATGCTCCCCCTCAGCCGACAGATTGCCAGGCTAATAGACTGGATCATGGGCCGGGAAGCACCGGAAGTCGAAGAACCCTTCCGCACCCGCTATCTCGACAACCCTGCACACAGCAACCCTGCACTTGCCCTGAACCTGGCCCGAAAGGAAATCCTGCGCATGGGCCACCTGGTCGAGGAAATGTTCAGCCTGATTATCACCCCATTTACCAACAAAAATGCGGAGCCCCTGAGCAGGGTTTACAGCTGCGAACAGGAGGTGAACTTTCTCAGGGATGCCATCAAAGGCTATCTCCTGGCACTCTCGCCCGAAGCCAGAGACAAGGAAAACCTGGATCAGTCTTTCCGGCTTCTCTATGCCCTGGAAGAATTTGAAAAGATTGCCGACAAAATATCCGGAAACCTGGCCAGCAGGGCAGAAAAATGGATCCTGAAGGACTTTGATTTTTCGACCTGGGGCCAGGCAGAACTCGAAGGCTATCATGCTAAAATCGCGAAGCAGTTAAGGCGTTCCCTGGAGTTGGTCGGAGACAGCGAACTGGAAAAGGCTGTGTTGATGAAGGCCAAGCATAAGTCCTACCGCAATCTGAGCCGGATGCTCGAAAAGCAACACTATCAACGCATTCTGGAAGGCATTCAGGATTCTGTAAACAGCAGCAAGACCCATCTTGAACTGCTCACCCTTTTTAACGATATCGACAGCCGCGCCACCAACATCGCCCGCACCTATCTGGAATGGGAAAACCGGAAACCCTCTGCAGGGGGCAAAAAGCGAAAGTAAGCCTTCGTCGGATAAAGCTTCCCCGCAACTGATGCCGAATCAGCGAAGCAGTTCGAACGGATAGGTCAGTTTCAGAAAAAGGGCATCGGCCCTGAGCGGCAGGCCGGTAAGCTCGGCCTCCCTGTCGTGGGCATAGATCAGGTAAACTGCGCCAAAAGGAGGTTTGAAGCGCCAGGCCGCCATCCCGTAAACATAAATCCGCTCTGTGGAAAGGCTGTTTTGGGCAAAGACCCTGAGCCACAGGTCTTCGGTGAAATTGTAATTCAGGGAAAGCACATTGATCAGGGTCGAATGCCCGTCCGGATCGGGATCGAAGCGAATCAGGTCGCCCGAATAGGAAGCCGAAAAGCGCTGAGACAATTTTAGCTGGGCAGAGAGGCTGAGGCGTCTGAACATACGGTCGAAATTCCGGCCGGCAGAATAGTCCAGTCTCGCATGGTTATAGGTTGCTGTATTGTAACCCAGGCCAATCTTGTGCCGGTAGTTGTAATACTCCTTGTCGTCGCGCTTAAACTCATTGTTATAGCTGTACTGCAACGAAAAGCGGTTCCGGAAATAGAACTCAATCGCTTCGGTTACATACCAGCTTCGCAGAACACCGCTGCTCCTGGCCCAAAAAACATTGTTCCTCGACTCTGCATCGATGTAGCGAAAGGGCCCGTCCCTGAACCACCAGCGATAGCTCAGGTCACTGTCCACCTCACGTCTGTCATCGTCCACGACATAGCCCGTCTGGTTTACATTTTCGCGAAAATGCTCACCCAATTCGGTGTACCTGACGTGAAAATGATAAACATTGTTTTCATTGGCAAAACGCACAAACCAGGCCGAATTTGGCAGCAGCTTACCCGGAACACTGGCCACAAATTGCCCCGTCAGTTTCCAGGTCTTTCCCAGGTTCAATACATAATCGCCACTGAGCGAGCTGACATAGCCCGAATCGTTCCGCATATCCACGGCCGTGAGGCCAAGCGAGGACGATTTAAGCACATCCCGCTTATAGCGTGCACTGCTAAAAAACCCGGGCAACCCACCCTCTGTAAGGGGCGACATCGTTCTGGCATTTAAGGCATTATAACTGTTCTTTCCCGATTTTCCGTTCAGTTTTGCCCCATAGACCATGTCCCCTATTCGCCTCGAATAAAAGGTTTTAATCCGTGTTTTATACATTTCGTTGCCTTCCTGGAAAAAGAGCCGTTTTTCAGGATAGTTAATCTCATAGCGGGTCAGGTTCACCCGTTCCTGGTCGCCCTCCACGGTGGCAAAATCCGGATTAAGGGTCAGGTCGGCCGTCAGATTCGAACGAGGCTGCCATCTCAGATCAACTCCGGCATCCGGCTTGATGCCGCTTTCTTCATTGCTGAAATCGTTGTTTTCGTAACGCAGCGAAGCATAGGGATAGAGACGAAGCTTTTGATTGAAACGCCCCGTACTTACGCCCCTCAGAATGCCCCCCTGCGAAAGCCTGAGATCGTCGCTCAACTGCCCCGACCAGTAACTGCTTTCGAGGCTTGCAGCCTCGACCCGGCGCAGGTTCAATCCCCATTCAGTCTGGTCCGGGTCAAATTGAATGCTGCTCAGGGGAATGGCTACCTCAAGGGTCCAGACACTGTCCCCAATAGTGGCATGGCCTTCCCAGCGGGTATCCCAGCTTACATCCACACTGCGCCCGTCATCATTGATCCGGAAATCACACTGGGTGCCAAGCGGATTAATCCAGAAGCCATAGCCCGAACGCTTATCATTGAAGGGCGAAAGCAGCAATACAAGGTTGTCATCGGATTTCCCCAACTGGTCGCGTTTGGTTTCTCTGGCCAGAATCGGGCCATCCTGGCTCAACACAGCACTAAGGTAGATTGTCTCATCCTTCAGGCCTATGTAGCAAAGGCTTATCGAGCTGGCCCGGCTCCCGGGTGAGGGCTCCATCTGTACAAAACCTGTAGCGCAGTCGGCCAAAGCCCAAAGCTCCGAATCGTGCAAGCCGTCGAGAATTGGAGAAGCGGGCAGCCGGAAGAGCTCAAGCTGTTTCTGGGCCTGAAGTCCGCTTACAGCACACGCCAAAAGGAACACTAAAATCCCCAGCCTGCTCCATACGCTTCGGCCTGCTTCGTTTTTCATCCGGATTCAGGCATAGAAAGAGCTTAGCAGGCTTGCCCCTTTGTAAAGCAGGATGGTGGCAAAGCTCAAAATAACATGACTAAGGTCGTTGTGGTTAAACCAGGGGCCGAACCCCCATTCGTAACTGAATACAAAAACAGATAAAATCCCTATGCCAACGGCTGTGGCAAGCCGGGCGTGACCCTTTTTCCCGGTCTTCCTGTAAACGAAAACACTGAGCAGACCCACCATGATAACCATGCCAAATATCGTGTAATACTTCACCGGTGAAAAAGCCAGGTTCCAAATGGTATAAAAGGCTGCCACAATAAAAAGCAGGACATTCAATCTGGAAATGATCCGACTGAAAACAGGGTTAAGGAGTGGCCGGGCCATATCCAGGCTGGCCACGCTAAGGAAACCGACTGAGAGAAGCACAAAGAGCCAGGAAAGGAGTTTCAGGTGGACCGGAAGCTTATAGATAAAGGCATGGCTAAGCAAAGCGCCAAAAAAGGAACCCAGCCCAAGGCATAGAAAGTAAGCGGCAAAATAGCGCCCGATCCTGTTGCTGTTATTCAGCTGCCGCAAACGGAAATAGGCCAGAAAACAGATGCCTGCGAGCAGCAGATCGGTAAGCACGGTCATGGGCTCATCGATCCGTAAGTTCCCTATCTCAATTGAGGGCTGTATGTATTTCAGGAACACACCCAAAAATAAGACTATTTCTTAAATTGCAGACTTAAGGCAGTGAAAATGCCGTTCTACCTTCAGGAATTCGGATTTGAAAAGCAAAGACTATGACTGAAAGCTGTTTTAAATACTGCCTGGTGCCACTTGTGCTCTTCTTCCTGTCGCTTGATTGCATGGCCGGGGACCCGGAGAAATACCTTCCGGCTACGCAGCGACAGAAAGAAAAACTGGAGACCCCCGAACCCGGCACCTATCTCAAGCCTTCGGCCCACAGGATTCTAAAACGCATCAATAAAGTGCTGGAGAAACCCGAAGACATAAAGGAACCTCCCTACTGGTTGCTAAGGGCCCTTGCCTGCAGGCAAAAACGGGTTTTGGACACCCTGATTGGCATAGCCGATAAGCCCCTCCCCCTGAAAATCTATTATCCTTCGCGCCAGAGCCAGTCCGGGATGCAACCTGTGATACTGTTCATGCATGGGGGAGGCTTCATCATGGGAAGTGCCAATCTTTACCACCCCATGGTCAGTCGCCTGGCCAGGGAATGCGACTGCATTGTGGTATCGGTCGATTACCGGCTTGCACCGGCACACCCTTTCCCTGCGGCCATCAACGATGCCTTTCTGGCTTTAAGCTGGCTCCAGGAAAATGCGGGAAGCATTGGCGCCGACAGCAGCAGAATCTTTGTAATGGGTGACAGTGCAGGGGGCAACCTGGCCACCGTTTTGTGCCTGATGTGCCACGACAGGCAACGCCCCCAGCCCGCAGCCCAGGTCCTGATTTACCCTGCTGTCAGTTTCAGCGAAACAATTACCCCTTCCAGACACTACTTTGCCATGCAAAAAGGGCAAGCCTATGTCCTCAGCGAAGCCTTTCTCAGAAAGGTGAAAACGGAATACATGGGCAGGGAAAGCAACGACAGTTTACGCTATCTCTCGCCCCTTCAGGCGAAGATTCCCCCTGACATGCCACCTGCAATGCTGATTACCGCCGAATGTGACCCGCTCCGGGATGGCGGAAGGGCCTATGCCGAAAAACTGGCACACGAGGGCTTTATGATTGAACATCATGAATATAGCGGGATGATCCACGGATTCATAAATTTTCACATGCTCTTAAAGGAGGCC
>PDWI01003647.1_pt1 | contig 21777 bp, 20 predicted proteins | sample 1430891 | NCBI WGS metagenome assembly PDWI01 (sample SAMN01162508, study PRJNA174530) | Oral metagenome, whole genome shotgun sequencing project. | biome: Marine environment; feature: Marine mammal; material: Swab sample of the gingival sulcus; isolation source: swab sample of gingival sulcus... | reverse complement strand
TGGGTTAATAAAACAATTCCTAAAAGGAGGGAACCATGCATTCATATTATCAACTTTACAAAAACAGTAAAGACCCTGTACCTTACCGTATCGAAAGGAACTCCATTGCAGATTGCAAAACAAGCCTCTGGTAAAGATTTTGATCCTGAGATTCTGATTTTCAAACCTATTCTTATTGACATATTCTATCGTCAGTATAAAGATCCGATAAGAGCCCTTGCTGCATGATGGAAACCTCTCGGGGGGGGACCATGTCTATTCCAAAAAAAACAAAATCTGTTTTTCGTTTGACATACGAAGAGATTACACCCATACTTGTTCCATGATTTTTGAAATGTGCATTCCCCCGGAAGGAGCCTGCAGCCCATGACTCACAGACAGGAACAGATATTAAACCTCCTGCCTTCATCTGGAGAAAAGGTGCTTGTGAATGAACTGGCAGAAAAGCTCAATGTCTCTCAGGCAACCATCCGGCAGGATCTGACCTGGCTTGAAAACAACAACTTCCTCCGCCGGATCCACGGGGGGGCCGTACTGGATGAAAGTGATGATATTTCCCGCAGAATGAGCATCAACTTTAATCAGAAACTCAGTGTTGCCAAACTGGCAGCCACCCATGTAAATGAGGGAGAAATCATCTTTATTGAATCTGGCTCCATCAATGCCCTTTTTGCCAGGGAACTGACCCGCATTCCCAATATCACCATCATAACCACCAATGCCTTTATTGCCCGGGAAATTGGAGAGGAGGCCCTGGGAACGGTTGTCCTTCTGGGGGGGATTTATCAGCATGAAAGTGAATGCGTTGTGGGCACATTGGTAAAGACCTGCCTGGATACCCTGAATTTTACAAAGGCCTTTATTGGCATTGACGGGTTTACCCCGGAAACAGGATTTACAGGCCGGGACATGATGCGGGCGGAAATCAACACCTATGTTATCAACCGCAGCCCCCAGACCTTTATCCTTACAGATTACAGCAAATTTGGCCGGATTGCCCTGTCCCGTTACTGCGGCATGGAAGAAATTAACTACCTGATTACCGACAAAGAGCCGCCCAGGGCATACAGGACAGCCCTGGAAAAACAGGATGTCAGGATTGAAACAGCCCCGGGTAAAGCTCCTGAAGATTAAAGCTCATTTTTCCCTTATCAATCTATCAATCAGGGCCCGTCTTAATATACTGTGGAAATTTCCTCCAGAGGCTCACGGATTTTTTCCCGTTCCTCCTCGGCGCTGTAGCCAAAAACACAGACCAATCCAACAGCCCAGCGGGTCTTGTCCAGATTCAAAAGATCCAGAAGGGCTTCTTCCTTGTAGCCCTCAATGGCACAGGAGGCAATCCCCTTTGTCCAGGCGTAGGTCATCATATTCCCCACAGCGATGTAGGACTGGCTTCTGGCCCAGGCCAAAAGCCGGCCCTCCCCATGAAGAAAGTGGTAATAGCCCTTAAAATCATCAATGTATTCCTCCAGGGTAGAAGGAAAACGCAGCCCCCGCTGCCTGACAAAATCCCCATGGGGCTCATAAAAAGATTCCCGAAGAACCGTGGGAATGATGCACAAAGGAGCGGTTTTAACAGAGTCCTGCTCAAAGCAGGCATGAAACAGCCCTTTTCTGTATTTGGGATTCACCACCGCCCTGTAGTGAACCATTTCCATACCAAAGGAGGTGGGACTCAAACGGCCTACTTCCAGAAGATTTTTCACCTCCTCCCCAGGAAGGGCTTCATTCTTATAAAGTTTACAGGCAAAACGATGGGCCATGGCAGTCATAAAGTCCATATTACTATCCCTCACACCGAAAAGACCTGCTGTAATTTGGCCAGCCGCTTCCTGGAAGCCAGGATTTCATCTCCATAGGACTCCAAAAGTTCCTCCATTCCCTTACGGAGTACGGCCATTCCAAAGGCCTTCTCCATGGCAAGGAAACTCTTTTGCGTCATCCTGTTTCGTACTTCCGGATCTGTAACAGCCCTGTAAATTTGTTCCAGAACCTGGTCAGAAAAAATCAAATGCCCGGCGGTGTCATAATCATCCCGGATTTCCACACAATCCAGTCCCCGGTTCATAATATCAGTCTTAAAAACCAGGTAGGTCGTAACGGCTAAAGGGATTCTGGCTGCAACGGTTTCAAGAAGGGCATTCCCAAACCCCTCCCAAACAGGCAAATAAGTTACAAAATCTGCATTCACCAAAACATCCCTATTCGTATAAAGCTTCTGCCCCCGGGAGTTTTTTCCCCGCTGGGAGGACACCCTGGAAGCTATGAGGTCAAGGACAACCTCTTCCTTTTTGGCCAGAGCCTCTATATCCTCCACGTAAGCCCCGTCCAGTTCATCCCCCTGATAGAGGGAAATAATAAAGCGTATCCTTTTTTTCAATTCCGGGTATTTCTGCTGAAAGCGGGAAACCAGGCGGATGGAATCTTCAATCCTCTTGCGGGGCACAATGCGGGTAGGCTGTAAAAAGAGGATGTCTTTTTTTCCGTAACCCAGGTCTTCACGAAAACTGCGGTTGTAATCATCCAGAACCGGAGGAGATGTAAAATCTTCACAATTGGGAATAATCCGGGAGGTTACCCGGCGTATGGTTCTCAGGTTATGGGCAGCATAGGAAGAAATAACCACATGTTCCAGAGCCGGATCCAGGGGAGGCATGATTTTCTTTAACAATTTTTCCATGTGATTCCCGCTGAAACGGCTTCTTTCCCACCAGAAATCATGGTGATGAAAAATGGCGGCCACCCTGTACTCGCAGGCCAGTTTATAAACCGCCATGGCCCCGATGAGGGTCATGGGCATGGCATTGGTATTCTGGGCAATAAGACAGTCAATCCCCTTGTCCTTGATAAAATCGTAAATTTTCCGGGCAGCCTCTGCCCCTTTCAATTCCAAAGCCTCAAGTATGTTCTGCCGTTCCCCGGCGGTACTTAAAGGGCGGTTTCCGGAAACAATATAAGGAAACATTACGGCTTCTGCCATGCCCTGAAAATCCGTATCAAATCCAAGTTCCGGTATGACCAGGGTTCTGGAATCGGGAATGTCAGGCAAATGCGCGGCATAGGTTCCTGCAGCAGCATAAAGTTCATGCCCCAAATCCCCCAGAATGGAAATCCATTTGTTCACTTCCAGGGAAACCCCGTCCACGTCCCCCAGCTTACCGCTGATAATCAGCAGCTTGTATTTCTTGTCCATAAGCACACTATACAGCAAAAAAAGAATTCAGCCCATGGGCTGAGAAAAAAATCTGAAAAACTCCTTCGGGTCAGAACCCTGCCCAGCATACATCAAAAGCTTCAAGGATAATGTTCCATTCTCCCTCTTCTGCTTCAATACGGGAAGGACCCGTTGTAAGAGGAAGGCAAGTTCCGGGAAGAGGCAGGGGGCAGTTACTGCTGTTCAAAACCAGGGATATTCGGCGGCTGGCAGCATTTTGCAGACAGAGGATGGACTCCCCTTTACCGCGAGCAATCCTGATCAGGGCAAACACCCCCTCCCCCGCATCCAGAACAATCTGGGAAGACGAAGGATCAAAGGCTTTATGATTTCTGCGGATTGCCAAAAGTTCCCGAAAGCCCCGGCTCACAAGATTCCGGATGGAACCCTTTTTATCCAGCTCCTCTTCCAGCAAAACAGAATCCAGCTTTTCCCTGTTGATCCGGCGCTTAATTCCCGATTCGTCCACACCCCGAGTCCAGTTTCCCGATCCCAGCAGGCTGTGATAATAAATTCCCGGAACCCCGGCCATGACCAGCATCACAGCCTGGGAAGAGATAAACTGCTTTGCCTTTAGCTCATCAGAAAGGTCAGGATGATTCACCCCGGCCCTGTAATTAATGTTTAATTCATAGGGGATTTCCCCTTGGGGGGTGTTTTTATAAGAGACCTCCCCTCCCCGGGCCTTTACCCGTTGAATCAGCCGGGAAAGTTCTTCTTCTGAAAGATAACCCCTGGAAGGAAGTACCCCCACCCCGTCATGACTGGCCATAAAATTAAAAAAAGTATGCTCCTCACTTACCGGAGGCAGGGAGCAGGCCCAATCTGTCAAATGCCTTGTATTTTCCCGTCCCCAGGCATCCAGCACCAAAGGAGGCAGGGTAAACTGGTAGACCATGTGGGCTTCATTCCCGCCATTGCCAAAGTAGGAAATATTCTCGTTGTGAGGAACATTCGTCTCTGTTAACAGTACCACCTGGGGAGCGGTTTCATTAAGAACCGCCCTAAAAAGCTGAACCAGAGCATGAGTTTTGGGATGATGCATGCACCTTGTACCTATTTCCTTCCACAAAAAGCCTATGGCATCCAAACGGATGATCCGCCCTCCCCTGGCAATGTACATAAGAAAGATGTCCAGAAACTCCAAAAGTACATCGGGATTGGCAAAGTTCAGATCCACCTGATCGGCACTGAAAGTGGTCCACAAATGCTCTTTTCCCCTGACCGTTTCAAATTCCGTCAGCAGGGGCTGAGCCCGGGGGCGAAAGACAGAAGAAAGATCCCTACCCGGATCTGCCCTGATAAAATAGTCTTTGTATTTGGGATCTCCTTTTAAAAAACCCTGAAACCAGGGGCTGGCAACGCTGCAATGATTCAGAACCAGATCAAACATAAGTTTGAAGTGTTCCCCCAGAGCCTCCACATCCTCCCAGGTTCCCAAATCGGGGTTGATTTGCCTGTAATCCACCACGGAAAAACCATCATCAGAAGTATAAGGAGAAAAGGGCAAAATATGAATCCCGGAAACAAGGCCTTTCAAACGCTTGTCCGCAAAGGCCTTAAGAGCCTGAAGGGGACGCAGTCCCTCCTTGCGGATGGAATCGCCATAGCTGATCATGACCACATCTTTACAATCCAGAGGGAGGGTTCCCTCCGGGATTTTGCAGGGAGGGATACGGGACGCCCACTTTTCCTGGAGGCTATCCATACTTTGCAAAATATCCGGGGTGCGCTCCGCCCCGTAAACAAAGCGGAGCAATTCTTCTTTTGTTTTCATGAATCCATTGTAAAGCATGACCCCCGGGAATGCAAATTTTTTGAAAGATTGTACCTCGGGATGCTTTTGGAGGCTACTTCCATACCTTGGAGAATGTTTTTATGACTCTCAGGGTTTAAGGGGCACCTTTTTTTTCATGGCCGACTGAATGACAAAGCTTTGTTCGTAACCCTTCAGGCTTTTAACTTGAACGCAGAACTTTTCAGCCTCGGCCTTTGCAGCAAAGGAGCCTATCCGGACACGGAAGATGGCTTTTCCATCCACATTTCTGGTCTGAATTATGGAATTCAACCCCCGGCGGCCCAAATCGGAACGGACCCCTTCGGCCTTGGTCATGGAACTGTAGGATCCTACCTGAATCCAGTAAACCTGGACTTGTACCTCTTTATAACGCACTTTAGGTCGGGCCGGTTTGGAGGCCCTGGAGGGCTTGATAATTTTGGTTTTTGGTTTTACAGGCCCCTCTACAGATTTTTCCGGGCTGACACTAACCCTGTCCAAATCCAGAGCCTTGTCTTCTTCCTCCTTGTTCCGGAGGCCGGGATAATCTTCATTTTCTCTCAAAAGCTCCACAGGATCAAATTCCTGTGCCGGCGCTTCGGGAATCTCTTCCACAATTTCGGTTACATTCAAAGAGGGCTGATACACCTCCCCAGGCTCTTGCCGGGGAGCAAAAAAGAAAAATCCTGCAGCTCCCACAATGAGAAACAGACCAAGAACGGACAGGAGTACCCACAGGATTTTCATATTTTCATCAGCATTGTTCTGTTTATTTTCTTTTTGTTCCATTTATCTCTCCGCAAGAAGATCTTTAATCCCCGATTCTACCTGTTTTCCCAAAGCCCCGGGGGTAAAACCGTTTCGTATAATACTAGTATCGACTCTGGAAAAAAAATATTGAGGCTTAAGTTCCCCTTGAGCGGCAAAGCGGCGCAGAATACGGACAGGAATTGCACCATCCCGTCTCAAAGACCGGAAAAACCTCAAAATAAAGGGAGATTCAACCCACCAGACTTTATCACATTTCAGCCAGAAATTTCCCTTGGCCAGAGCGGCGGCATTAATCACTACAGGCCGGCCTGTTCCCTCCTGTTCCCTCTGAATAGCCTTATCCAAATTTTTATGCAGGGAAGGATAAAGAAGATTTTCAAGGATTTTCAGTTTGCTGGAATCCTTAAAGACAATACCCCCCAGATTTTTGCGGTTTACAGTTCCCTCCCGGTTCACCACAGAAGGACCGAACAGGGGGGGCAGTTCTCCTGCCAGGGATTCAAGGACTTCATGGGCCATCAAATCCATATCCAGACAAAGAAAGCCCCGGCTCTGCAATATGGCAGAAACCTGATTTTTGCCTGCGCAACTCTTCCCGGCCAGTCCCAGAACCATATTAATGCATCTGCCCCCAGTCCGAACCCTCTTCCACATTGACCCTGAGGGGAATGTCCATAACCCAGGCCTTTTCCATAACCCGGGTCAAAAGAAAGCGGCAGTCTTCCACCTCCTCCTGGGGAACCTCCACAATGATTTCGTCATGCACCTGAAGGAGTACACGGGCCTTCAGACCCTTCTGCTTCAAAGCCCAGTCAATTCCCAGCATGGCCCGTTTTACAATATCCGCTGCCGAGCCCTGAATTCTGGTATTGACCGCCATGCGGACAGCCCCGGATTTTTCCATTTTATTCCGGCTGGTAATTCCCGGGATGGGCCGGAAACGCCCCAAAATGGTATAAACCCCCCCGTCTTTTTCCGCCTGAACCACCGTAGCCTCTGTAAAGGCCTTAATCCCGGAATATTCCTCAAAATACGTATTGATAAAGCCTGCCGCTTCCCCCCGGGAAATTTTCAGTTCATTGGACAGCCGGAAGGGAGACATGCCGTACATGACACCAAAGTTAATGGTCTTGGCTACCCGCCGCTGGAAGGGCTGCACCTCATCCAAAGGCACCTTAAAAATGGTTGCGGCGGTTTTTTTGTGGACATCCTGTCCGCTTAGAAAGGCTTCTTTCAGCCCCGGATCCCCGGAAAGATGGGCCAGAACCACCAACTCAATCTGGGAGTAATCCGCAGAAAGGAAAACCGAAGCTTCCTGAGGATAAAAAGCCCGGCGGATCCGCCGTCCGTTTTCATCCCGTATGGGTATGTTCTGAAGGTTGGGATCCCGGCTGGCAATGCGGCCCGTGGCAGTTCCGGTTTGTACAAAGGAGGTGTGAATCCGCCCTGTTTCAGGATGCACCAAAGTAGGCAGGGTATCCACATAGGTGGACTTGAGCTTGGCCAGGGAGCGGTGAATCAAAATCTTTTCAGGAACGGGATCTTCCTCTGCCAGCCGCTGAAGCACGGAGGTATCGGTGGAATAACCGCTTTTGGTCTTTTTCAGGGGCTGGAGTTTCCGCTGGGTAAAGAGAATTTCCTGAAGCTGCTTTGTGGAATTTATATTAAATTCCCGGCCGCAAAGACTGTAAATCTCCTGTTGAACAGCCTCCAGAGAGGCCTCCAGCTCCCGGCCGAATTCCTCAAGCTTTCCCCGGTTTAAAAGGATGCCCCGAATCTCCATTTTTGCCAGAATGGTCAAAAGGGGAAGTTCCAGGCTTTCAAAGAGGTCTTTAAGTTTATGCTTTTCCAGAAGGGGATTCAACACTTCATAAAGCCGCCAGGTAATATCCGCATCCTCGGCGGCATAATCCACAGCCGTCTCCAGGGGCACATCTGCAAATGTACCGCCTTTGGGAACCACATCCTTAAAGGAAACACAGGTATAATTCAAATAGCGCCGGGCCAGAAAATCCATGTTCAGCCGGGAGCCGGCATCCAGCATCCAGGCGGCCACCATGGTATCAAAACAGATATTGTTCACTTCAATACCCCAGCGGAACAATACTTTATAGTCATACTTGATGTTCTGCCCCAGAATTCTGACAGCCCCATCTTCCAGCAGAGGCTTAAGCTTTGCTTTTATTAAATCGGCTGACAGACAGGAGGTACCGGGAGCCGCCAGGGGAATGTAACAGGCCTCTTCCTCCCCCACAGAAAGAGAAATACCCAAAAGGGGGGCCTGCATGGGATCCAGTCCCCCGGTTTCCGTATCCAGAGCCAAAATCCCTTTGCTGCGGGCTTTCTGAATCCAGAAATCCAGAGCCTCTTCTGTTAAAACAGCCGTATAAGTCCCCTTTTTTCCTTCAGGGAAGGTATTTTCCAAAGCATCTTCTTCATCTTCATGAAGGGCCTTTTTGCTCAGGTCGGGACAAATGGCCCTGGCCAGGGAGGGCATGCCTTCCCTTATAAAAAGCCCGGCGGCTTCAGGAGAACCTGCATTGCCAATAACAAGATCATCCACCTGGACTTCCAGAGGAACATCCAGACGGATTTTTACAAGATCACGGCTTAAGTAGGCACTCTCCCGCCCCTCTTCCAGTTTCCTTTTCTGAGCCTTGGCGGTAATTTCATCCAGATGGGCATAAATCCCATCCAGATTATCGTAAGTATTCAAAAGCCTGACCGCCCCCTTTGCTCCCACACCGGCCACACCGGGAACATTGTCCGAAGAATCTCCCACAAGAGAAAGGTAGTCTACAATCTGACCAGGTTTTACCCCCCAGACCTTATGAACCGCAGCAGAATCCATCTCCACAAGATTCCCCTTTTCCGGTTTGATAACCCCTACCCCCTCTTCCACAAACTGGAGCAGATCCTTGTCCCCCGAAACAATGAAACAGGGGCGCCCCTCCCGTTTTGCCCGCATCGCCAAAGTTCCCATCAAATCATCGGCTTCAAAACCATCCACCCGGAAAGAAGGAATACCCATAAGTTCCAGAAGCTCTTCAATCAGGGGAATTTGCTCATGAAGCTCATCGGGGCTTTTATCCCTGGTGGCCTTGTAGGCCGGGAACATTTCATGCCGGAAGGTAGGAGTTTTTGAATCCATCATTACAGCCAGGCGCGTTGTCTCCCGTTTGTCCAGCAAACTTAACAAGGTTCTGAAAAAGCCGAAAACAGCGGAAATATTTCGCCCCTTCCGATTTCGGACAGGGGATTTGATAAAAGCAAAATAGGAACGGTAAATAAGGCCGTAACCATCCAGAATATACAAAGGGTCTTTGTCAGTATTTTTCATAATGTAATATCAATGAGCCGGGGGGCTGCTTCCTTATTGCGGTTTTTCTGTGCCGGAAGAGCTTGAATGATTTTACTCTCCTGCTCCAGCAAGGATAATCCTCTTTCCAGGGATCTTCTACCCTCCTTCCGTAATTTTTGACTCTCATTCCGCAGGATTTCCAGACGGGAGAGTTCCTGTTCACTCCCGGCTATTAATTTTTCCCCCTCTTCAAGCCAGCGGGAAAGGATGTCTTCCTGACTGCGTATACCACGGGAAAGCCTTGTCTCTTCAGGAATAAGGGGGACAAGCTCTGATTTGAGGGGATTCTGACCATATTCGATTATTTTTTCAAGAAGCCTGTTGTAAAATTGATAATCCCGGGAAAGCTTCCTGATTATGCCGAGAAACCAGACAGGAGCCAAGGCCCCCTCCTATCCGGCAATATTCACACCAACAGCCCCTTTTCCGGCAGAGGCCTGCCCTTCAATGGCAGCCCAGGCACCCCTGAGTTCTTTAAGGAGTTCCTGCACTTCACCCAGTGCCTTTGGATTCTTCTCCATATTGGCATGGGTCAGCTGCTGATTAAAAAACATGTAAAGACCGTACAGGTTGGAAGCGATGGCCCCCCCTTTTTCAAAATCAAGGGAGGCCGTCAATTCCGTAAGAATTTCCTGGGCCTTTACAATATGATTATGAACTTTGTCCAGTTTCCGGTCTTTTCCGGCCAGTTCTCTTTTGGCAAAATCCAGCTGTTTGATGACCTCATCGTAAAGCATAACAATCAAACGCCCCTGTCCAGCTGTTTTAACAGAAGCCTGCTTATAGGCATTCAATGGATTCCGTTTCATGGAAACAACCTCCCAAACTGACTCATCAGTCCCTTATCGGCAAAAAAGTAAAACCCCTTAAATTTTATTTTCAAAATTTTTCATTCTCCAAAAGCTCTTCCAGGGGAACAATAGCATATCCCTGATTAAAAAGGGCTTCAACAAGACGGGGGAGCCGTTCTTCTGTTAAAGCCTTTTGTCCTGCCCCTTTCCCTCCCAGGGTCAAGGGAATAATATCTCCAGATGCCACCTGTTCCATAAGACGGGTCAAAGATTCGGATTCCCAAGGATACAGCCGGGAACCGATATAACGGTAAGACATTTCTCTGGAAATATCCAGAAGCACCGGATTCACATTATAGTGGAGGGAATGCCATATCCGGGTCATATCCTCGCCGGTAAGTCTGTTATAAGCCTCTTCACTGTAATGCAGGCTTTGCTCAAGAAAACGGGAACCGGACTGAAAAGATGGGTCTTCCTTGCCAAAACAACTGCTGGACAGGACTCCCACACTCTGATCAGACTTTGCCAGCAGCCTGGTCTCTTCAGGGCAGGCGTGGATGAAAAAATTGCTCAGGAAAAAGGCTCCCTTGATTCTGTAGGCATCCAGAATGTCCAGAATCCCGGCACAGTTCTGCCCCTGTTCCCCGGCATTAAACACAAGACTGACCTTTTTCCGTCTTTCTCCAGCCCGTCCCGTCTCCACATACCAGTCCAGCTCCTCCTGTTGTCCGGAAAATCGGGGGACGGGGCTCCAATTCTGTCCCAGCCCCAAGTCCTTGATAAAAAGGATGTTGGCAAAACATCCCCGGCCAGTCTCATCCATAAAAAGGCGATAATCCCGGGATTGCAGACTCCCCAAAGGCAAGGTTTCTTCCGGGGGCAGAATTTTCCAAAAACCGTCCTTTCCCAAATGAAATAACTCATCTCCCAGGGCTGCAACGACACTCCCTCCGGAAGAAAAAGAGGCATGATCAGCCTGGCTTAAGGCCAAAAGGCGCATATCCCCCTTATGGGAGATAAAACTTATGTTTTTTTCACCCCCGCAAAGCCAGCCCCCCGGAACCCAAAAGACATTCAGCCCCCGGTCTACAGGAAAGGAGGCTTCTCTTTGAAAGCTCACAGCATCCAGAATATCCAGACTGTTTTCTGTCAAAACCCCGCAAACCTGTCTGTCCGGCGAAAGGACAGCCCGGGCAATCCTGCCTTTTACCGCCTCCCTGAAAAGGGAAGGCCGGGATTTATCCCAGAACATGAGCCGGGCATCCTCCCCTCCCCGGCCTTTAAGAACAAACACCAGGGATGAATCATCCTTCCACTGAACATCCTGAAAAAAGAAACCGGCCTCCATGTTCAGGGAAGGGGAATGCCCATAACGCTCCTGCTCCCAGGAAAGAACCATGGCCAAAGAGGCCCTGTGAACCCAGAAAATCCGCTTCCCTCCCGGAGCAGGATAAAATGTGTCTGCATCAGGATCAAAAGAAATGGGCAGACGAAAGAGAATACGTCCAGGCTGAAGAGGTTCCCTGTAAAAAGACAGGGCAAAAAGTTCGGCTGCAAGAATTCTGTAAACCAGATTATCCTTTAAGACAATCAGGTGTCTCTCATCAGCCCAGCGGATACAGCGGATATCCCTCAATCCCGTATCCCGGAAGTCCGGAGCCGGCACCTGCCCGGCTTTATACTGGTCTATGGAAAAATAATAAACCCTGTCTTCCATGGAATAGAGAAAATAACGGGAATCGGGAGACCACAGCACCTCAGGTTTCAAGGCATCCAGATCAAAGCCCTCAGCCAAAACCAGGGTTTCCCGGGATTCACGGTCCTGAAAGACCAGAAAATCTCCTTCTTCCCCCCCGCTTTGAAGGAATACGCTGTAATTGCCATCCGGGCTCATAAAGAAGGGATTCAAAGCTCCCAAGAAGGAAGAGGCCCGGACAAAGGGAGAAAAAGAGCCTTCTTCCCGATGCCAGGCTCCGGCCCCGGGGGCCAAATTCAGGCAGTAACGCCCAAAATGATTCTCCACAAGGACTTCGTTCCTGTCCAAAGCATAATAAATCCTTTCAGGATAAATTGTTAAAACATCAACAGGTCTCTTGCCGATCTCGCCAGTTAAAAGGGCCCTGTAATCCCTGGCAAAGGGCATGGCACAATCCAGAAGGCTTAAAAACCGCTTATGTTCATTAAGGCAGCTCTCTCCAAAACGGATATTTCCCTCCCGGGGAAAGCCCTGAAAGGTCAAAAGGAAAAACATCAGAACTGAAAACAGAGCTGGTTTTACCCCGGCATCATCTTGTTTTGGAAAGAAAAGCATTGATTTCCCCCTCGAGGCTGTCCAGAGAATCTTCCAGCTTTGCCAGATTATCCAGGCGATCCTCCATTTGTATTTTTTCAAGACTGCCCATGGCCTGCTCCAGAAGGGAAGGCAAATCCATGCTCCTTTCCCGCTTTTTGCCGCACCAGGGACAGTAGTTATACTCTGTACTAATCAGCTTGCTGCAATCGTCACAGAACTTCACTTCATCCACAAGAATCCCCCGGGTCCTTACACATTGGCAAGGTCAATGAGAACCCCAATGGCCTTGTAGGCCTCGGCGCTCACATCCTCTTTCTTCAAAATCCCTCTGGTCAGGGCATCCGCCACAGGAATCCCCGGATCTCCATCCTCCCGATAAAGGTTCTCCAGCATCTCCTTTTTAAAGCCCTTGTGCCGGTCAATGGCATACTCCAGGGTATCGGAACTAATCCTGTTTTTCCGCCACTGTTCAAACTGCCTGGACAACTGCTCCAGTTCGCGATCCTGAGCCGTTTTAAAGGCCTGTTTTTTCAGCCGGTTCAACTCTTTTTTTACAGCTGCCGTATACTCTGCCATTTTCCCGCCTCTCCCTAAAGCAAATCAGAGGCCAGCTCAGCCAGAGGACTCCGTTCCGAATGACTAAGGCTGACATGCCCGGCAATACTCACATCCTGAAAGGCTTCTACCAGACAGCTAAGGCCGTTGGACTCGGCATCCAGATAAGGATTATCAATCTGATGGGGATCCCCGGTAAGCACCACCTTTGACCCCTTCCCGGCCCGGCTTACAATGGTCTTGACCTCATGGGGACTCAGGTTCTGGGCCTCATCTATGATAATGTACTGCCGGGGCAGGGAGCGCCCCCGGATATAGGTAAGAGCCTCTATTTCTATGATTTTACTATTCAGAACCTGATCTACCGATTTAAGATTCTGCTGATGAGCCACATCAATGATATATTCCAGATTATCAAAAAGAGGCTGCATCCAGTGGCTCATTTTCTGGGTTTTAGCCCCTGGCAGGTATCCAATATCCTTACCCATGGGAATGATGGGCCGACTCAAAAGCACCCTTGTATAATTTTTTCTCGTCATGGCAGCCTTCAAACCTGCCGCCAGAGACAGGAGGGTCTTTCCTGTTCCCGCCTTGCCAATAAGAGTTACCAGGGCAATATCATCATTAAAAAGAAGGTCAAAGGCCATACGCTGCTCCGAATTCAGGGGACGTACTCCCAAAACAGGTTCCATAACCGAATCCACAGTTACCAGCTTTTTGGCTCTCCCATCGTAACGGGCCATAACAAAGGCCTTGTCCTCCTCCCGGTCTTTCAAAATAAAATACTGATTGGCAAAGGCCTTTCTATCCCCCAGGGGGGCTTCTCCATCCCGGGTCAGAACTTTCATGAGAGAAGCTTCCCCATGCAGTTCCTTAAACCCTTCATAAAGGGCCTGCATGTCAACTTTATGCTTTTCATAATCCACCGCCCGGATACCGATGGACATTGCCTTAATGCGTGCATTGATATCTTTTGAGACAAAAAAGACCTGCCCTTCCTCCTGATTCTGAAGCATTTTGGCACAAAGAATGATTTTGTTATCCATCTTTTGGGCTGTCAAAAAATCCTCACCCCGGCGGTCGTACTCCAACACGACCTTCAAGATTCCGCCGGATTCAAGCCTGACCCCTTCCTGCAGGTTACCGGAATGACTTACCTCATTCAAAAAGCGGATGGCTGCCCGGGCACTGCGTCCCCGTCCTTCATGCTCTACCTTGAGCTTGTCCAGCTCTTCCAGAACCCAGATAGGGATAACCACCACACTGTCCCGGAAGGACAGAATGGCATCGGGACGGTGTATAAGCACATTGGTATCAATAACAAATATCTTCATAATATCCTCACTTATGGCCTCTTGCTGCCATTACTAAAAAATGCCCCGGCACAGCCGGATGTAAAAAGGGCTAGCCCTTGACCCCTGTAGAGGTAATCCCTTCTATAAACTGTTTCTGCATAATCAGATAAACTGTAAATATAGGTACAACCGAAACCACCGCCCCGGCAAGAAGGAAATTCCAGAGGGCCGAGAATTCCCCCACAAAGCTGATTAAGCCCAATGTCAAAGTAAAAAGTTTTTTACTGTTAAGATAAACCAGAGGCCTCAAAAAGGCATTCCAGTTTATAAGAAAGGAAATGATAAAAAGGGCAGACAGGGAGGCTCGGGAAATGGGCAGAAAGATACGTCTGTAAATGGCAAAGGGTTTAGCCCCGTCTACCACCGCCGCTTCTTCCAGTTCCCGGGGAACGTTTTCATAAAAACTGCGCATAAGAAAAACCCCCGTAGTTCCAATAAGAAAGGACGGGACAATCATGGGCAAATAAGAATCAACCCATCCCAGTTTGCTCATCAGGATAAACTCGGGAATAATCACCACTTCTATAGGCACCATGATGGTCGCCAGAATCAAACCAAAAAGGATTTCCTTTCCCGGGAATTTCATTCTGGCAAAGGCAAAACCTGCCAGGCTGCACGTAAACAACTGTCCCAAAGCCGCCACCAGGGAAATAAACATGGAATTCACGGTAAAACGAAAAAAGTTGTACTTTGTAAAGATCTCCCTGTAATTATCCAGAGTAGGATGTTTGGCTATAAACTCGGGAGGATCTGCATAGACCGCTTCCAGAGGCTGGAGGGAAACATTCAGCATCCAGTAAAAAGGGAAAACGTTCACAATGGCAAAAAGAATCAATATAACATATAAAATGGCTTTTGCTGATATTTTCATCTGTTCCTACCCCTGTGTCTGTACCCAACGGGATTTGTAATAAAAGTTCAATACCGAAACCCCGCCCACAATTACCAGAAGAAGGACTGAAATACTGGAGGCCGGCCCCATCTGAAAGAGTTCAAAGGCGTGCTGGTATATGTAGTAGGCCATGGTCGTGGAAGCCGTTCCGGGGCCTCCCCGGGTCATGGTATAAATAATATCGAAATTCTTAAAAGAATCCACCAAAGCCATAATCATAATGAAAAACATGGTGGGAGTAACCATGGGAACCGTGATTTTTCTAAAAATCATAAAATGCCCGGCACCGTCAATCCTGGCGGCTTCGTAAAGGGTTTTGGGGATGTCCTGCAAACCTGCCAGATAGATAACCATATAATAACCCAGGCGCTTCCAGGCAAAAACAAAGGCCACCACTCCCAAAGCCAGATGGCGGTCGGATAACCAGGAGGGCGGATTTTCAACCCCCACAGACCGGAGCAGAAAATTCAGCATTCCCACATCGGCTCCGAAAATCCAGCGCCACACGATGCCCACAGCTACGGTGGATGTAATCACGGGAGCAAAATACATGGCTCTGAAAGCCGTAGTTCCCTTAACCCCCTGGTTAAGCAAGACCGCCATAATCAATGAACCCAGTACAATAACCGGCACAAAGATAAGGCAGAACAAAAGAGTCTGGCCTACAATTTTCCAGAAAGTGGAATCCCCCAGAAAATCTGCATAATTTTCAAAGCCTACCCAATCAGGAGCCCCAAACATGCTCCAGTCCGTAAAAGACATAAGGCCCGTAAAGAACAGGGGCCCCAGTCTGAATACAAAAAGACCCACCATGGCCAGAAATATGAAAAGATAAGGCACATAGAGTTTATATTTCATAATGGTTCCTTTATCCAAGAACACAAGCCCCCCGGGCCAGGCCGGAGGGCTATCAGAGAACAGGATTTAGCGATAAGCCTTATCAAGCATTTTATTCATTTCCCGGTCGGCTTCAGAATAGAATTCATCCAGAGTCATGTCTCCATTAAGAGACGCATCAATGAATTCACTAAGACCGGCCCCTTCTGCACTGGCATATCCTCGCCAGAACTTCCAGTACTTTGTATAGAAGTGGGAGGCGTTATTGCCATAGTCCAGAATCATGGTTTTATGTTCCGGAGGCAAGCCCCGGGACTTGAATTCGTTCCAGGCATCGGATTCTGCTTCTTTCTTGAAGAAAGGAACCTTGCCGGGATAATAATCCGCCGCAGGACGCTTTAAAACGTATTTAATGAAATTCCATGAGGCTTCAGGATTTTTGGCATTGGCCGGGATGGCTATACCATCGGCCCAGGCGTGCATGGTATCTTTTTTCCAGTGAGGCCCTCTGGGATAATAGGCAATGTCCCAGTTAAACTCGGCTTCCATATCCTGGCGCATGAACTTGATATTCCAGCTACCCTCGGAAATCATGGCCGCATTTTCCTGCTGGAACATAAGCTTGATCTTCTTCTTGTCCAAATCATAATCCTTGGGATGGGGAGCTACTTTATACTTGTTGGCCAGGTCATAAATAAACCCTATGGCCTCTTTGGCATTGGCATCCGGCTCAAAGCGCAGGGTATCCCTGTTCAGGTAATCTCCATCGTTCTGAAGAATCCAGCCGTCATATACGGCATAACGGGAAAAAATGGAATACCCCCACTGATCGGTTTTGCCGTCTCCGTCTGTATCTTTGGTCAGAGCCTTTGCCTTTTCCAGAAATTCATCCCAGTCCCAGCCTTCTGAAGGATAGGCAACACCGGACTTGTCAAACATGTCCTTGTTATAGAAAATCAACCCCCCGACCCAGGCAAAGGGAACGCTGTAATAGCGGCCGTTTACGGCAAAACTGGATTCCAGGACACTCCAGAAATACTCATCCTTGTTAAAATCCCGCTTGATCATGTCCGTCAAATCCAGCAGGGCTTTCTGATCCACAAAATCCTCTACGGAATTAGGATGCATGTTAAAAACATCGGGCATTTTGCCTGTGGCTGACATGGCCGCCAGCTTTGTCCAGTAGCTTTTGGGATCCAAAGCGGTCAAATTGACAGTTACACCCGGGTTTTCTGCTTCGTAACGGTCAATCATTCCCTGTTCCTGCTCGGCAAAGTTGGGATCCCACATCCAGTACTCCAGAGTAACAGGCTCGGAAGACGCCTTGGCGGCAGGTTCAGAAGAAGCCTTTTCCGGAGAAACATCCTTCTTGCTGCAACTGAACAGCAAAATGGCTGTACACACAACAAGAGCTGTCAAAGACAGTATTTTTCTCATTTTTTCCTCCATAACTCCCGGTAAAGGGAGCAACTATTTTGTAGAGTATAACATCCTTTACCGGATATTTCCAAGCATTTTTAAAAAGAAGTCGCAAAGACTCACAAAATAACCTGGCTAGGATTCGTCCCTGACAGAGGCTTTGCAGTTCATAAGGCCTGCATCATCCTTGTAAAATTCAAGCTCCCCTTCCAGCTTTTTGGCATAGTGGATATGAATCCAGTTACTCACAGCCTCCCGGATGTCCCGTTCATTCAATTCAATATCCAACAGGGCCGAGGCTTCAATACGGCTTTGATCCCTTTTTAAGCCAACCCAAAAAAACAGGGGGCTCAAAAACAAAACCGCAAAAAAGGACATCAAAACCACCAGTAAAAAAGGGATTTCCCTTTCCGGGATAAAAAGAAAATCTACCAGAAATACCGCAAGACCAACAAGGAAAAAGCTGAAAACTACAAAAACGAATGCGGTTTTTGTTCCATTACCAATTTTCATGTTACCACCTCAAAACTCTTTTTATAGTATAAGATGAGAAAAAGCAAGGATGCGGGAAAGCTCCCATCCCCCCGGGAAAATCCCCCCCTTTCCCCTTTTTCCCGGCTCCGGTATAATGAATCTGCCATGAAGAATTACAGAATTCATATTCAATCCGAAATCGGCAGCCTGCAGACCGTACTGCTTCACAGACCGGGGAAAGAGATGGAATATTTGACCCCCGAAGGCCTGAAGGATCTTCTTTTTGAGGACATCCCCTGGCTGGAAAAGATGCAGGAAGAACACGACAGCTTTGCCCGGCTTTTAAAGGATCAGGGCTGCGAGGTTCTGTACTACGAAAATCTCCTTGAAGACATCCTGAACAACCCCGAAGTGCGCCGGGAGATGATACAGGACCTCTGCCAAAGGTACGCCCTGGAAAATCTTAGAGAATACCCCTTTATCATGGATTATGTGGAAAATTTATCTGCCCGGGAACTGGGGGAACTTTTTATCCAGGGACTTCATAAAGATAACATGGAACCTGACAAGGACAGCAGAAGCCTGGGATACTACACAAAGGATACCTCGCCCTTTTACATTCCCCCCCTGCCCAATCTCTATTTTACAAGAGATCCGGGAACCATTATCGGACAGGGGATTGCCCTGAACTCCATGAAGGCTCCGGCACGCCAAAGGGAATCCCGCCTGCTAAAGGCCCTTTTTACCCATCATCCCCGCCTGGCCGCCCCCGATCTGAAGACTTGGTATGATCCCGATGAACCTGCCAGTCTGGAGGGAGGAGACTTTCTTATCCTGAGTGCGGAAACCCTGGTCATCGGCTGCGGTTCCCGCAGTTCCTCCTCTGGCATAGAAACCCTGGCCAAAAGGCTTTTTTACAGGGAAGAGCAGGAAAGCATTAAAGAGGTATTGGTCATGCAACTGCCTGCAAAAAGAGCCTATATGCATTTGGATACGGTATTTACCATGATGGATGTGGATAAGTTCACCATCTATCCGGGAATTGCAGATGCCTTAAGGGTGTTCCGGCTGAGCCCCGGCCCCCATAAACAGATAAAGATTACGCCCTGTGAATCCCTGCCTAAAGCCCTGAGCCGCAGTTTGAAACTCCCTGCAGTACAGATTATCCCCAGCGGCGGGGGCAGCGGGATTACCGCAGAACGGGAGCAGTGGAACGACAGTACCAACACCTTTGCCCTGGCTCCGGGAAAGGTCGTTACCTACAAAAGGAACAGGGTATCCAACGAAGCCCTGAGGCAACAGGGTATTGAAGTTCTGGAAATAGAGGGTAGTGAACTGGTAAGAGGCCGGGGAGGCCCCCATTGTATGACCATGCCCCTGTACCGAAAAAGCTTTGCATAATATAAAAAAAGTCAAAAAACATACTAAAAAAGGAAAAGGAGAGCTGAACATGCCTGTGAATTTGAAAGGACGTCATTTTTTAAGCCTTAGGGATTTCTCCCCCGAAGAAATCCGTTACCTTCTGACTCTTTCAGGGGATTTGAAAAATAAAAAGAGAGCCGGGATTCCCGGAGATCTTCTAAAAGGAAAAAATATTGTCCTTATTTTTGAAAAAACTTCCACCCGAACGCGCTGTGCCTTTGAAACCGCCGCCTTTGACGAAGGAGGGCAGGTAACCTTCCTGACCAACAGCCAAATGGGTAAAAAAGAATCCGTTGAAGATACGGCAAAGGTTCTGGGGCGTTTTTACGATGGAATAGAGTTCCGGGGCTTCCGTCAAAAAACTGTGGAAGACCTGGCCCGGCATGCAGGGGTTCCCGTATGGAATGGTTTGACAGACCTTTACCACCCCACCCAAATTCTGGCGGATTTCATGACTCTGGAAGAACACTGCCCCAAGCCTTTAAACAGGATGAAGCTGGTTTATGCCGGGGATGCCCGGAACAATATGGGGAATTCCCTGATGATTGGAGCCGCCAAAATGGGAATGCACTTTACCGCAGTAGCCCCTAAAGAACTGTTCCCCTCCCGGGAACTGGTAGAAGAAATGCAGGAAGTTGCCCAAAAAACTGGTGGAATCATCGAAGTAACAGAAGACATTGCCCAAGGGGTAAAGGGGGCCGATGCCATTTACACAGACGTGTGGGTTTCCATGGGAGAAGAAGCTCACTTTGAAGAGCGGATAAAATTACTGAAGCCCTATCAGGTAAACAGTGGTATGATGGAGATGATAGGAAATCCGGACTGCCTGTTTCTTCACTGCCTGCCCGCCTTCCACGATCTGGAAACCTCTGTGGGCCGGGAAATCCATCAGCGCTTTGGGCTTGAATCTATGGAGGTAACAGACGAAGTTTTCCGCAGCCGGAATTCCGTGGTTTTTGATGAAGCAGAGAACCGCATGCACAGTATAAAAGCCGTAATGGTGGCCACCATAGGCCGTTAAACAGGCAGACAGCAAAGGTGTACGACTACAGGAATTCCCGGAGGGTAAGCCGGGCGATGATTCACCTTGCTCATTTGCGCCATAACCTCACCCATGTCCGCCGGCTCATCGGCCCGAAGTGCAGGATTTGCCTGGCTGTAAAGGCGGATGCCTACGGGCATGGGGCTGTTCCCATAGCCAGAACAGCCCTGGGGCATGGGGTAAGCCATTTGGCGGTGTCCAATGTGGATGAGGGAACGGAGCTGCGCCAAGCCGGAATTACAGCCCCCGTCCTTTTGCTGGGCTACCCCGGAGAGGAGGAGCTGAAAGCCCTTATTACCCAAAATCTGGAACCCTTTGTCGGCGATAAAACCTATTTGTTAAAACTCAATGAATTGGTGCTGAAAATGGGCTGTCCTCCTTTGAAAATTCATATCAAAGTAGATACAGGGATGGGCCGTCTGGGCTGCCCTGTTGAAGCCGTCCCAAAGCTGGCAGCCTTGGCAACCCGGGCCAGGGGGCTGATTTTTGCCGGATTGTGCACCCATTTTCCTTCGGCAGACAGTAACAATCCCGGGGATGTCTCTTTTACCAAAGGGCAAATTGCCATTCTGAAAAGGCTTGGGGAGGAACTCGGGGCACAGGATATGGGCCCGCCCCTGTGCCATGGAGCCAATTCGGGGGGGATTTTCAACCACCGGGATAGTCATCTGGATATGGTCCGCCTGGGACTTGCTGCCTACGGCTATCCTCCCGAGGATTGCAGGGTTCCTGCTTCCCTTCGTCCCGTGATGGAACTGAAAAGCCGAATTGCCCACGTCAAAACTGTAGAAACCGGAAAAAGCATTTCCTATGGCCGCACCTGGACAAGCCCCGGAAAAACCAGAATTGCCACCATCCCCATAGGTTATGCCGATGGGTACCTCCGCAGCTTGTCCAACCGGGGGGAAGTGCTTATCCGGGGAAAGAGGTACCCAGTGGCAGGACGGGTCTGCATGGATCAGCTCATGGTGGATTTGGGCCCGGAAAATCCTGTAATGCCTGGTGAGGATGTAAGCCTTTTTGGGCCTGACCCCCAGGGGCCTGATGCGGCAGAACTGGCAAAACTTGCAGGAACCATTCCCTATGAAATAACCTGTGGAATAAGCCGGAGGGTTCCACGCCTATACAATGACAGCGAAAAAGATTAAGGAAAATCCTGCCGGCTCCTTACGAGCCGCCCTGCAGCCCTAAACCGTCATCCTGACGGTTTGCGCTCCATGTATTCGCGCCGGGCTTCCGTTTCAAATCCCGTAAAGAAAATTTAACATGATTAAGGAATATTAAAAAGAGAAAAAAATTAAGCGAAAGACGGGATTTCTCTACAGGTGCCGACTTCCTGTCGGCTCCTTACGAGCCGCCCTGCAGCCCTAAACCGTCATCCTGACGGTTTGCGCTCCATGTATTCGCGCCGGGCTTCCGTTTCAAATCCCGTAAAAAATTTAACATGAGTAAGGAATATTAAAAAGAGAAAAAAATTAAGCGAAAGACGGGATTTGAACCCGCGACATCCACCTTGGCAAGGTGGAGCTCTACCACTGAGCTACTTTCGCATTGATTACTGGTTAAGTTAA
>PDWI01004009.1_pt1 | contig 21779 bp, 16 predicted proteins | sample 1430891 | NCBI WGS metagenome assembly PDWI01 (sample SAMN01162508, study PRJNA174530) | Oral metagenome, whole genome shotgun sequencing project. | biome: Marine environment; feature: Marine mammal; material: Swab sample of the gingival sulcus; isolation source: swab sample of gingival sulcus... | reverse complement strand
GTAAACATCATAACAACCAGGCGAAACAGTGTTTTATCACTGATAAAACTGCGGATTTCCTTGCCCGACAGCGTAACAATGTTTTTTATTAATTGCCCCATCAGTTATGTTTCCTGCTTTTTCAGCAGCCGTACAGCCAGCAGCATATAACCAATAAAAAATAACATCAGGATACCGTATAGCGGTATAAAAGATGCCATATCCAGGCCTTTGGTAAAACCGCCCAGGCTAATACCTTGATACCAGCTGGTGGGAAAGGCTCGCCCGACAAAATAACCCAGGCCGCTGATTGTATTCATCGGAAACAGCAGGCCGGAAAAAATCAGTGCTGGAATAACCGTAGTCAGTGCGGTAATAAAAATGGCGGCAATTTGTGTTGTGACAAACGTGGATACCAGCAAACCAAACCCTGTCGCCGCCAACACATACAAGACGGTGCCAATAAACAATCCCGCAAAAGAGCCCTTAACCGGTACGCCAAGGAAAAATACAGTGATGGCCACCAGGGTTAAATAACTGAGCAAAGCAAGGACAACATACGGTACCTGCTTGCCCAACAGATATTGGGTTACACTGGCGGGCGAACCGTACAGGTTGATAATGGTTCCCACCTCACGCTCTCGCACTACCCCCAGTGCCGTCATAATGCAGGGGATCATCATCATCACTAGCATGATGATGCCGGGGGAGATGGCATTGACACTTTTAAATGCCTGGTTGTACATGGTGCGAATTTGCAGATCGTAATCCGGTTGCAGGTTAATGCCGGCTTTTTGATATAAATCCCGAGTGTATTGCCGAACAATCGTAGCGGCATAGGTTACGGCATTTTCACCGGTAAACGGCATGGAGCCATCAATATAAAAAGCGACTTCCGGCTGTCGTTGTTGCAATAAATTGCGCCCGAAATCAGGGGGGATTTCAATCACCAGCCGCGATTTTTCACCGCTGAGAACAGCAGCCATTTGGCTGCGATCAGTCAGTTGAGCAACCTCATGAAAATAAGCCGACCCGGAAAGGCGCTCAAGCAGCTCACGGCTTTCCGGGCTGCGATCCTGATCGAGTACAGCAAAATTGATACGGTTGGCATCAAATGACAAACCCCAACTGGCAACCAGCAATAAAACAATCGGGCCAATCATGGAAAAGAGCAGCCGGATTGGGTCCCTGAGCAGTTCTTTTGTCTCACGCAAGGCAAACGTCCATACGGTATAAAACCAATAGGCTAAACCGGTATTGACTGCTTTTTTTATAGCCACGGGGGAGGGATTCTCTGCGGTGGTTTGCGGCGGCTGATCAGTTGCTTCTGTTTCCGTTTTTGCCTCAGGCTGCTGTTCTTCCAGAAAGGCGATAAAGGCTTCTTCCAGGGTTTGCGCCTGACGCTGCTCCTGCAATGCTTGCGGGCTGCCAACGGCGAGTACCTGCCCGCGGTGCATAAAGGATATACGGTCGCATCGCAGGGCTTCGTTCATAAAATGTGTCGAGACGAAAATGGTAACGCGATCATCCCGTGACAAGCTTATCAAATGCTGCCAAAACATATCCCGTGCAGCTGGATCCACCCCGGATGTGGGCTCATCCAGGGTGCAAACAGGCCGCAGCCAACTGTAAGCGTTGCCGCACACCTAAAGACAGGGATTTTGGCAGTTCGTTTACAACATCCTGTAATTCAAACTGCACCACAGCCTGTTCGATGGCCTGCCTGGCCGCTTCACCGGACAACTGATACAGTTTCGCATGAAGCGCCAGATTCTGGCGTACGCTAAGCTCTTCATACAGCGAAAAGGCCTGCGACATATAGCCGACCTGCTGGCGAACACGGATATCTTTAGCGTGAATACTTTTACCCAGCAACCGGGCTGACCCGCTGGTTGCATCGAGCAACCCTGTCAGCATTTTCATGGTAGTACTTTTGCCGCAGCCATTCGAGCCGAGAAAGCCAAATATTTCCCCTCGGGCAATATCAAAACTGACTTCATTAACAGCAGTAAAGCTACCAAATTTTTTGGTGAGCTTTTCGGCCTGAATTGCACTGGGTAAATCAGGATCAGCCTTAAAAACCGGTATTTGACTGTCATCCCAATGGGTTTGCTTTTCTTCGGGTAACAACTTGATATACGCCTGCTCCAGATCATCGGCCTGCATATCGTGCAAGACTTGCTGGGTGGGCTTATTCACCAGAATTTTGCCGTTATCCATGGCAATCAACTGTTGAAATTGTTCCGCCTCGTCAATATAGGCGGTGGCGACGATCAATGTCATGCCCGGGTTTTCTTCACGTAGCGCATCGACCAATTGCCAAAACTGGCGGCGAGACAAAGGATCAACGCCGGTGGTGGGTTCATCCAGAATCAACAACTCAGGGTTATGCACCAGCGCACAACACAGGCTTAGCTTTTGCTTCATCCCGCCCGACAATTTTCCAGCGGCACGCTCGGCAAAAGGATCCAGTACTGTCGCCTTTAAAAGTCGTTGGATGCGCTGTTTGCGTGCGACTTTATTCAGGCCAAACAAACGCGCGTGGAATTCAATGTTTTCATAGACCGACAACGTCGGGTATAAATTTTTCCCCAAGCCCTGCGGCATAAACGCAATTCGCTGGAGCAAATCCTCGCGTTCGTGTTTTATCGCCTGGTTTTTATTTAAGACCTTGACCGTACCCTGCTGGATAATACGAGAGCCTGCAATCAGCGACAATAACGTCGATTTTCCTACGCCATCCGGCCCGATAAGCCCTACGGTTACCCCTTTGGGGATGACCAACGATACATCATCCAGGGCACGCACCTTGGGGTAATCGTGTATTACATGGCTTAATTCAACGTCGTTTTTTTGCATGATGTGCTTTCATAACGTTACTCTTCGATCTTCGGTAATCTCACCGCCAGATCATCGGTCCATACCGCCTTGGGCTCGGTCAGCACATAACCATCACCCGCCATACCGCCACGCAAATAATTTTGGTACCTGCGTGCGATAGCAACAGGAATTTTTAATTTTACCTTAAACATCAACTTCGCCCGCTCACTTTTGGTTTCGACGTGCTTGGGGGTGAATTGTGCATCACTGGCGATAAAGGTGACTTTTGCCGGAAAAACATAATCCTGACCGTCCAGAACAATACGGGCTTCGCTGTTTAAGGCAACTGTATTGACAACGGGGCCGGGCAAAAATAAATTCATACTGACATCGCCTAAATCGAGCAAACTCACGATTTTTGAACCAGGCCCAACCACGCTACCCATTTCAACCAGTTTGTATTGCACCCGACCTGCCTTGGGGGCTTTTATCCGTAAGTCGCCCAGCATGGAGTCGATTTGTTCAACCTGTGCTTCAGCTTGCTGAACGCCGGCCGTTGCTTGCTGAACGGCCGCTTCGGCTTCTTTTTGGGCAAACTGTAATGCCGTCAAACTAGCCGTTGCTGCATCGCGTGCGGCGATGCGTTTATCCAATTCTGATTGGGAAATTAGTTTATTTTTATGCAGCGCCAGTGCGTTATCAACATCGAGTTGGGTGACTTTTATTTGTTGCTGCTGGGCTATTAGTTGGGCGGCAATGTGTTTGACCGCTTTCTCTGCTTGCCGTTGCTTCGCACGGCTGGCATTTTGTTGCGCCAGTGCCGCATGATGTTTAGCCTGGGTTGTTTCTGAAGATAGAATTGCCAGCACTTCACCTGGCGTGACGTATTGCCCTTCCTCTATCACAACTTGCTCAACACGACCCGGATACAAACTGGCCACATCCATACGGCTCAGCTCCAAACGTCCATTAGAGTGAGTAATGCCTGGCTGCTCAACGGATTGGTTTTTTTGCTGGTAATACCAATACCCCCCACCAGCCAGGAGAACCAATATGATTGGTATAAGCTTATTTTTCATAACGGGAACTTCTATATCAATCGAAATTTTTACAACGGAAGAATTTCATTGTTAAAAACAAGTATCGAAAAAACTTACCCAGCTGGGCAATGGCGACATGGATTGGCGTCTATATAAAGGTAGATTTTTTGCCTGAACTGCATACAATAATACCCAAATTACCATCGGTAAAGTCAAATGAAAAAACAGATATTGTTGCTAACCATAATTTGCTTTTTCACAACGTCGGAAGCGCAACAAACTACCAATGATATCGAGGAGCTTGACAAGTTGTTGGTTGAGGGTGATGCCTATTCAACCACAACCACCACGGTTAAACTTTTGCCGGAATCATCAGCCATATTAAAGGATACTGCTGATGTGTTGAAAAAAATACCCGGTGCCTATGTCAATAAAAATGGGACATTAAGTGGTGTCGCGCAGTATCGCGGTTTATTTGGCTCGAGGGTTAATGTTAATGCTGACGGTGTGCCGGTGATGGAATCATGCAGTAATGCCATGGACGCGCCGATGAGTCATGTGCCGGCCAGTATGGTCGATGCGGTGGTTTTACAGCGAGGTATCAGTCGAGTCAGCCAAAATATCGAGACCCTGGGTGGCAGCATCAATGTGATTGGCAAGTCTGTCGATGAACATGCTGATGGTTTTTCCGGTGATGCCAATCTGGCATACGCTTCAGCCAATCAGGGTAAAACCGGTTCAGCGAATTTGCACTTCAGGCAGGATCAACACGCTTTTTCGGTAGGCTTGGATATTGAACGTGGCAACAATCAGGACACGCCAGTGGGTGAAAATGTTTTTACCGGACTGGAACGTGATTATTACACGGCATCCTATCTGTATGATACCGGTAATCACCGTTTAGTTTTATCGACCAACTACAACGACACCGGTGAAACCGGCACCCCGGCATTGCCGATGGATATCACTTATGCCAGAGGTGGTATCAGTCGACTTGAATTTTCCAGAACCATCAATGATGACTGGGAGATCAGCAGTGAACTGGCTTATCAATATACCAAACATTTGATGGATAGTTACCGCCACCGTAACCAACCAGCAGCCAGATTCAGGGAGGCCTTGACCCGGGTTAAGCGACAGGCTTTTTCGTTGACGGCACAAAAAAGCGGAGCCAACAACGATGATTTGGTTATTGGTATTGATATCGATGATATCAATAATTCCGCTTTTATCAGTAATCCAAACAATGCCATGTTTAATATCATCAATTTTGACGTCAGCAAGAACAGGTTAAGTGTTTTTGCTGAATACCAAAGACAGCTGTCAGACAGCCATCAGTACATGATTGGTATCCGCTGGACTGATTCAGATGCCGGTTCGAACCAGGTCGATTCATCGGTGGCCATGATGAACAACGACATGGGGCAGCTACATCGTACACTGCGAGATCGGTTTAATTCATCAGAGCGCAACAAAACAGATAAAAACCTCGATTTTATGCTTAACTGGCAACAAACCATTAATAATCAGTTGAGTTTTGAATATGGTTTTGCCATTAAAAACCGCGCGCCCACCCATCAGGAACGTTATTTGTGGTTGCCACTAGAAGCCACCGCTGGTCTGGCTGATGGTCGCCGGTACCTCGGTAATTTAGACCTGCAATCAGAGCAGGCCATGCAGTGGGAGTTTGGGGTTAATTACCAAAAAAGTGATTTCACCGCCGCCCCACACCTGTTTTATCATCGCATAGACGATTATATTCAAGGTGTGCCCAATACCGTGATGCCGGCCCCTCCCGGAGTGTTACGCTTTGCTAATGTCGAAGCTGAATTGTATGGTTTTGATGTTGAATTGAGCTATCAGATCAATGAGCAATTTTCAATGCGCAATGTGACCAGTGTGGTTCGTGGTAAGCGTCGTGATATTGACGACGACCTGTATCGCGTCGCGCCAATCAATACCTGGTTCAATTTCAGCTATCGATCAAGCAATTGGCAATTTGATGCCGATTTGATGGCGGCGCTGCGACAAGACCGGGTGTCAGTCACCAACAGTGAGCGGGAAACTCCCGGGTTTGGGGTGCTGCATCTTACGGCGATTCGCTCATTAAACCAAAACAGTTATATCAAACTGGCGGTTAATAATGTGTTTGATAAACTGTATTACCAGCATACCAACGGTTACAACCGCAATAATCGCAATCAGGCGGTTGGTTTTGATCCGAATAATCTGCAAGCATTTCGCCTGCCAGCCGAAGGCCGCGGTGTACAGGTCAGTTATTTTTATCAGTGGTAAGCCAACATGAAGGAATGTGCTTGGGTCTTTTTTCACTTTTGTTCCCGACTAAAGTGAAAGCGGCCACGGCGAATATGTCATGTAATCCACTATAGTGCCGATACCCGACACAGCGAGTATGGCAGACGCTAGGTGGTGATCATTTTTCTATGCGTACTTATCGACATCAGCACGCCGAAAGCAGCCATCAGGGTAACAATCGATGTTCCCCCGTAACTTACCAAAGGAAGCGGCACTCCGACAACAGGTAATATGCCACTGACCATCCCAATATTGACAAAGACATACACAAAAAAGGTTAAAATCAGGCTACTGGCGAGCAGGCGACCAAAGGAGTCCTGTGCAGAATAGGCGATTACCATACCACGCACAATAATTAGCAAGTAGAGCAAAAGTAAAAACATCACACCAACAAAGCCAAACTCCTCGGCAAGCACTGCGATAATAAAATCGGTATGGCTTTCGGGCAAAAAGTCCAGCTGCGATTGTGTACCTTGCAGCCAACCCTTTCCATACACTCCACCGGAACCAATTGCGGTTTTAGACTGAATACTATTCCAGCCCGCTCCCAAAGGATCACGTTCAGGATCAAGAAATGTCAGCACCCTTTGCTTCTGATACTCCCTCATAAAACCGAACCAAAGGAGTGGCGCTACTGCCATCACAATAGCGAAAAAGCCCAGGATATAACGCCAACCAATGCCAGAAAAAAACAAAACAAATATGCCTGACGCCAGGATAAGAACGGACGTACCCAGGTCGGGTTGCCTTGCAATTAAAGCGACCGGAATAAGCACCAATAACAAAGATACAAAAACATGTTTGAAATTAGGAGGCAGGTAACGCCCGGAGAGATACCAGGCAACCATAAGTGGTACCGCAAGTTTCATAAATTCAGACGGCTGAAACCGGGGTAATCCTGGCAGTTTCAGCCAACGTTGTGCACCCTTTGCACCGATTCCCATCAGCAATACACCGACCAATGCAACCAGCCCGATCATATACAGCCATGGCGCCCAACGCTTGTACACTGACGGATCCAACTGAGCAAATACCATCATCACACAAAATGCCAACGCGAATCGTATTGCCTGCCTTTGTACATCCGCCAGACTCTGGCCGCTACCGCTATAGAGAATAATTAAACCAACGCCTGAAAGCAGTAATAACAGCAACAATAGAACTGGATCAATATGCAGCTTATCCCACACCCCGTTTTTCGCAGCCAAGTGACTTGAACTGCCGGGTAACTGCCTTAAAAAATCTTGTCCTGACACACTAGAAACCCCGTTAGAAATATATAATCAGTTCACGCTTCGGGTAATCGGCAGATTCACGGTAACACCAGTTACGGTAGAGATTTCGTCATATAAGCGGCACGTTCAGCAGACTCAAGCAATCCAGGGTTCAAATCCAGCAACCAGGCATCAAACAGTTTTCGTGCCACAGGAGCAGCCGACTTACTACCGCCTCCGCCATTTTCGACAATCACCGCGACAGCAATTTTAGGATTGACCGAGGGAGCGAATCCGATAAAAAGGGCATGATCTCTGTGCCGCTCGAGCAAGGCTTCAGCATCGTATTCCTCGCCCTGTTTGATTCCCACCACCTGTGCTGTACCGGTTTTACCAGCAAACCGATAGGCCGCCCCCCTGCCGCTGGCGCGGGCCGTTCCCTGCTTGCCATGCATAACCTCTTCCATCGCGGCAATCACAAAATTCCAGTCGTCGGGGTTTTTCACCTTAATGTCTGCCGGTGGCGGAGGAATGTTCAAAGGTAAACTATCTCCGTTTTCATCGGAGATATATTTTACCAGTCTCGGTCGTACCCATTTACCTCTGTTTGCCAATACGGCTGCGGCTGTAGCCAGCTGCATCGGCGTTGCCAACATAAATCCTTGTCCGATCCCCATATTCAAAGAGTCTCCAGGAAACCAGGGAAGCCTTTTTTTCCTTCGCTTCCATTCACGAGACGGTAAAATGCCTCCCCTCGCCTCCTTGATATCGGCCACGTTAACAGCTCCAAAGCCGAACTTACCAAGGTATTCATGCATATGATCGACACCCATTTTAAAGGCTAGATCATAAAAATAGACATCACAGGATTGCGTTATTGCATCGAAAAGGTCAACTTCACCGTGCCCCCATCTTTTCCAGTCCCGATACAGTCGCTTGTTACCACGGATTCGGTAATACCCTGGATCCCAGATGGTACTCGCCCGAGTAACTGTCCCGGTATCGAGACCGGCCAGACCGATCATAGGTTTGATCGTGGAACCTGGAGGGTAACTGCCTCTGATGGCACGATTGAACAATGGAATATCCGGTGAATCACGCAACTCTGAATAACTCTTGGTATCTATACCGGTAACAAACAGATTAGGATTGAACGAAGGCGTGCTGACCATAGCGATCACGCCTCCCGTTTCCGGTTCGATAGCGACGACCGCACCCCGCTTTCCAGCCAATACCGCCTCACCGACTTTTTGCAATCGACTATCAACATGCAACACTATATCGGCACCGGGCACCGGATCAAGACGTTCCAGCACCCGCAACACTCTGCCTCGCGCATTGGTTTCGACATTCTGGTATCCCACGTTTCCATGCAAGATATCTTCATAAAATTTCTCAACGCCCAGCTTGCCAATATAGTTCGTACCCGAGTAATTGGCAGCGTTCACTTGCTTCAACTCTGCCTCATTGATACGGGCAACATAACCGAGAAGATGAGCCATAGTGTCTGCCATTGGGTAATAACGAACCAGCTCTGCCTCAACCTCTACGCCTGGAAAACGATGCCGGTCTACCGATAATCTGGCAATTTCGGTTTCGTCCAGCTTGACCTTGATGGCAACGGATTGATAAGGCTTGCGACGATTTTTCAATCTTTGCCAGAAGCCAGCGATATCCTCCTCCGAAAGTGCAATAATCTGTCCCAATTCCCGGAGTAATCCGTCAATATCCTTGGGTGCTCGTTCTTTAACCAGAGTGACACTGTAAACTGGCCGGTTGTCAGCCATCAATACGCCCTGGGAGTCGTAAATCAAGCCCCTTGTGGGTGCAATAGACTGAAGTTGCATCCGGTTTTTGTCTGACAATGTTTGGTAAACGGCATGTTCTGTCACCTGCAGATGATACAGTCGCGCAATCAATGCAGCAGCAAGCACTGCGACACAGAGTCCCGCCACAACAGCACGGTTGGTAAAAAGTTGTTTCTCCTTTTGAGGATCTTTCAGAGTCCTGGCTTTGACCAATTTACTGTGCTCTTGTTATATCAGGCTCTATGGTAAGGGTGGTTAACATTGATGCTCCATGCGCGGTACAGCTGCTCGGCCAACACAATTCGAACCAAGGGGTGGGGTAAAGTAAGACGTGACAGGGACCATTCAAGATTTGCACGTGCCTTGCATTCGGCCGCGTTACCGTCCGGCCCACCCACTAACAGACAAATGTCTTGGCCTGCCATCTGCCAATTTCGAAGGCGACTCGCCAGTTTTTCTGTCGTCATCGACTGACCATCAATTTCAAGTGCAACGACAAAGTCATCTGGTTTGATCTGTTCCATCATCGCCTTGCCTTCCTGGGCAATTGCACGCCTGATATCCAGGTTTTTCCCACGTTTCGCCAACGCCACCTCGATCAACTGCAGATTTAACTCTGCCGGCATCCGCTTACTGTACTCGTCGTAACCGTCTCGAACCCAACGGGGCATCTTAGTGCCCACAGCGATAATTTTCAGCTTCATAGCAATTGTTTTGCAACGACCTGATCCGCACTCTCAACATCCGTTTCTGGCGCATCACGCCAAAACCGTTCCAAATCGTAAAACTCGCGTGCTGCCGGTAGCATCACATGAACGACGATATCGCCCAAGTCAACCAAAATCCAATCGCTTCCGGCACCACCTTCCGAACCCAGCGGCTGAACTCCGTTTTTTTTCACTTCTGTTAGGACATTTTGGGCCAGCGAGGCAAGGTGTCTGTTCGAGGTTCCACTGGCGATAATCATATAATCAGTCACGCTGGTTTTGCCTTTCACATCGATAACACTGATGTCATTTCCTTTCAAATCTTCCAGCGCATCGACAATGATTGTCTTCAATTCTTCGGTTTGCATAATCTAGCATCTTCTATCCTCTCGGGTTAGCTGCGATTTGGTATTGAATCGCTTCAGGATAGAAACTTTTTCCTCCTATTTGCATTACAGCTGTTTATAAAACAAAAAGCACGGCCTAAACCCTGTATTTACAGAAATGTACCCTTTTTTAGCGTTAGAACAAAAAACAACCAAGCATTCTCTGCCAATCAAGAACACTTATACAGCACCATAGAGTGCGTTATCGACAATAAAACGTAATACGTTATCAGGCAGCAAATAACGGGGTGAACGACCCAGTGCGAATGCCTGTCGAATTTGACTGCTGGAAATTGCCATCTGTGTAGTCTCGACAAAAACGACAGATCCATTGGCGCCCGCTTCTGCGCCATTCAACCCAGAAACCGGGGATATATCCAGTTTTTCAAGCTTGCTGAATACACGGGATGTTCTATCCAATTCCCAGCCAGGACGATGAAACACGACCAGATTCGAGAGAGTAAGGATTTTCTGCCATTGTTTCCAATGGTCAAAACCGAGAAAAGAGTCAGCCCCCATCAGAAGGCCAACGGGAACGGTCGCACCCAGTTCCTCTCGCAAACCTATCAGCGTATCGACCGTATAGGATTGGCCGGCACGATCCAGTTCCCGACCATCTGCAAGCAACCCGGTTTGACCGGCCAGCGCCAGTTTCAGCATTTTAAGTCGTTGCTCGGCTGTCGCTCCAGGCACCTTGCCATGAACCGGGTCATGGCAAGGCATAAGATGAACACAATCGATAGATAACTGCTCTTTTACTTCCAGCGCCGTCCGTAAGTGACCAAAATGAACCGGATCGAAAGTCCCGCCCATCATAAGGTGCCAACCGGATTCACGTACGGATATGACCATCGCCCAGCACGATAAATTTTTGCGACGTCAAGCCATCCAGGCCAACCGGCCCTCGGGCATGGATTTTATCTGTGGATATGCCAATTTCGGCACCCAGACCATACTCAAAACCATCCGCGAAGCGAGTCGAGGCATTGATCATCACTGAACTGGAGTCAATCTCGGTGAGAAACCGCCGCGCCTTGGTGTAGTTTTCCGATACGATAGTGTCGGTATGGTGAGAACCATATCGATTAATATGCTCGATGGCCTGCTCCAGGTTATCCACCAGCTTGACCGACAATATCGGTGCCAGATATTCTTCTGCCCAATCCTCCTCGGTTGCCGGCACAACGCCCTCTTGTAATCGCTGCAGGCGCTCGCAGCCACGAATTTCCACCCCTGCTTGCCGATAACGGGCAAATAATTCCGGTAACACCTGGTCAGCGACAGCGACATGGACAAGCAGGGTTTCCATGGTGTTGCAAGTGCCATAGCGTTGAGTTTTCGAGTTGTAAGCAACGTCGATGGCTTTTCGCCGATCCGCCTGACTATCAATATATACGTGACAAATGCCGTCCAAATGCTTGATGACCGGCACCTTCGCCTCTTTGCTAATGCGCTCGATCAACCCTTTACCCCCTCGAGGCACAATCACATCGACATAATCCGGCATGGTAATCAACTGACCGACAGCAGCTCGATCCGTGGTTTTGATTACCTGCACCGCATCCGCAGGCAAACCCGCCTGGGCAAGCCCGGCTGAAATACACTCAGCCACTGCCTGATTGGATAAAATCGACTCGGAACCACCTCGAAGTATTGTGGCATTCCCGGATTTCAAGCAAAGACTTGCCGCCTCTATCGTAACATTGGGCCGTGATTCGTAAATAATCCCGATGACCCCCAGAGGCACTCGCATTTTACCCACTTGAATACCCGATGGGCGGTAAGACATACCCGTTATTTCACCAACCGGATCAGGTAGACTGGCCACTTGTTTCAGCCCCTCTATCATTGTATCGATCCGATCAGTGTTCAGCTCCAGACGGTCAAGCATCGCGGAATCGAGACCATTTGCCTTGCCATTTGCCAAGTCTCGCTGATTCGCTTTTTGCAAATTCTGACGGGAGGCATCGAGGGCATCGGCGATTGCCAACAAGGCATTATTTTTGTCCGCCGTCGAAGCTTTGACCATTTCGCCAGCCGCCGTTCGTGCATTCCTGCCAACTTCCAACATATATCGTTCAATTTCCATAACAGTCTGTCTTCCGCAAGTATCAACTAGTCTGATTATATCCGTTGTTAACCACGACCAAAAGCAAAGATATGCGCATTTACCACAATAAAACTGGCCAAGCCACCGTATATTCAGCTACATTTACTAATAATCTCAAAGAGATAGCATTATCAGGGCGGCCCAAAACACAGGTTATCGTCATTTAAACGAAGACATGAACCTAGCGTTTTTAACTGCCAGTCTGTTTTTTGTAAGCACTAACCTTTTGTTTTTAAAAAATTATGTTGCAAACTGAAATTGACCAAGGCCTGCGCAGAAACATTTACCTCGGTGCAGCGGTATCTACCTCTTTACTGGCCCTGACTGGGCTGGCGACACAACACTATGGCTCTGCCATCATAGCATTTGTGTTTTCGGCTTTTGTCACTGTGTTTATCTGTTTTCAAAACAATCCGGCTTACGCAAAATATCTGTCTGTTTGCTCTTTGTTACTGATCGTTTTCCTGGCGATCGTCACGCTTTTCAGTCCATTTGTTGCAGGTGGGCTGGCCGAACACTGGAGCTACATATTCCCGGTGATCGTATTCTTTATACTGCCTGCCAAAAGTGCATTGATCACAGTGACAGCCTATACCATAGCGCTGACTTTTTTGACCGCCACCTATTATTCCGGCCCATCCAAGCCACAACTATTAATCAACTATTTCTTTTGTCTGCTTCTTTCGTGCGCGTTCGTCTATTTACGGGAAGAGAGAGAAAAACAACTTAAACCGTTACGTAAAACCAACAATCTAACCCTCGCATCCGTGCGAGAACACCTGGCTGCCGACCTGGCCCGGGAAATACAACGTAGTGAGCGAGAAGGATCGGGACTGAGTGTCCTGGCACTTGCCATAGACCACAGTACCATCACCTTGAGAGAAGACATGGATATCGCGCATTTGTTACGCCTGGTTGGCAGAATTCTGCACGAAAACCTTCGATTATTCGATACCTACTATCGCTATCGAGGCGAACAATTTCTTATCGTCCTGCCCCATACCAACACACCTGATGCCATTAAAAAAGCGGAGAGCCTACGCCTGAAATGCAAAAAAAAACTGAACCCAGACCGTGAAAACATTACAGTATCGATCGGTGTCGCCGGACTCAATGTTGGAGATGATTCTAAAAGTATGCAAACCAGAGCGCTAAGAGCCTTGAAACAAGCACAAAGCAAAGGAACAAATCGCACGCAGTCATACCTGAACGCCCGTACAATAGAAGCCCCATTGGCCGAAGATCAGGCGCAGATACCATGACGGAAATGCAAATCAGGGCCAGAACCCGCTCAGCCATCTATGCCGGCGCCACGATGCTAATGTTCGCGCTGGCACTGTTGAACTATAAATATGGCTTGTTCCAGCTATTTTACACCGCAGCCGCGTTTATTCCGATATTTGCATTTGGCACAATTTTCTCTCTTATTCAACTGAAATATCAATTAAAAGAAACCGGACATGAGATCATTCTCACGTTGACCGTTGTCCTGATTGCTCTGCGAATCAATCAAGGACATATCGAAAGCCAGCATTGGCTCTATCCGCTTGGCTTGATGAGCTTTTTGGTATTATCCCTAAAATCTGCCAACTTGTTCAATGCTATCACCCTGATATTTGTATCCTTACTGATTGCTATCACCGAAAACGTTTACACCGGAATGCGTTTTTTTACCAGCTACCTGCTGCTGGCCAGTATCGCTGGCATGTTCGCGTATCTGCATCACCATAAAACCCAATCCTTGGTTGAATTAACTATTACCGACGCGCTTACCGGCGTTTACAACATGAAGTACTTCGAGGATATGCTGGCCAAAGAAGTATGTCGCGCTCATTCGACCGGACACGCATTATCTATCATTTCGCTGCAAGTGGATTATCTTGAAGACGCAAAAAAACTACACGGGCAACTCGCGTGCAACGAACTAATGGCGGAATTAGGCAAAGCATTGAAAGCAATTATTCGGGCAGGCGACACTCTGTATTACAGCGACCAGGAAAAGTTTTATTTGTTGTTACCCTTTACCCCGGCAGAGGGCGCATTGGTTATCGCTGAGCGCATTAGACGCAGTATTGAAGAAACAGTTTGGAGAACACTCGACTCCATTACGATTTGTATTGGTTCAGCGACATTGAATCCAGACAAAAACACCCCGGATAAAAAAGAAAGTGCAGAAACCTTGCTGGACAAGGCCGAAAAAGCGCGAGAAGAAGCCCAGAAAAAAGGTTACAATCGAATTTTTCATAATGACACGTGAACGACTACCTCACAACCATACAAACCTGGCTTGAATCGAACCCGGAGTGGCTGGGAACCGCCATATTTCTCATCGCGTTGGTGGAATCCTTCGCTATTGCAGGCATTCTAGTGCCTGGGGTGGCCCTGCTTTTCATCGCAGCGACACTGGCTGGCACCGGCACGTTGTCACTCCAGAATGCGTTAACCTGCGCCTTCTTTGGAGCCATTATCGGGGACGGCGCGAGCTACCTGATAGGCCGTTATTTCAAGCAACGCATTCCCTCGCTCTGGCCCTTTAATCGTTATCCCCAGGCGCTGGTTATGGGAGAAACATTTTTCAACAGGCACGGGGGAAAAAGTGTTGTGCTTGGCCGTTTTATCGGCCCGGTAAGGCCTGTGGTTCCGCTTATCGCCGGCATGCTCGATATGGGGAAAACAAGGTACTTTACGTTTAACTTGCTCTCCGCTGTCGCATGGGCACCGTTTTACATCCTCCCCGGTTACATGGTTGGCGCCTCCGTACAGAGTGACATTCAGCTACCTCCACACTTCTGGTGGGTTCTGGGAGTATCTGCCGGTATTCTATGCTTCCTGTACTGGCTGTTTATTTACACCCACAACAGTTTCAGCGACAAAAACCGACTCTATCTGCGGATACAGAACGCGATGCTGAAATATCATCAAAGCCATCGCGCTTGGCGACTCTTCAGCAATGGTCGTCCTCTGCAGCAAGAAGGGGAGTTTCCCCTGAACTCGCTGGTTTTAGGTGCAGGCGCACTGGCTTTGTTCATCATGCTGGCTATTTTGACCAGTTCGGGATTACTGAATACAATCAACCAACAAGCCGCTCAGTTTGTCGCCAACACACGATTGGCGATTGGCGATCCCTTGTTTGTTTTTATAACGCTGCTCGCAGACCCTGCGGTGTTTTGTTCGGGATTCCTCATCTCGACAGCCATATTCAGCTTCAAGGGGCACTATAGTGCCGCGATACATTTAGCCTGCAGTGGTTTGGCAGTAGCGTTTGTAACACAAGGGTTAAAAGACCTGTTTGACACCCCCAGACCAGACCTTGTCCTCATTCCACCAAACTCCTACGCGTTCCCCAGTAGCCACACCAGTAGCGCCACGGTATTTTTTTGTTTGATTGCCAGTTTCATTGCCCAGGAACTTCCGGTCAGTAAGAGGAGAACCGTTTATCTGGCGTTTAGCGTGCCGATATTGTTAATTGCGATTAGTAGACTTTACCTGGAGGTGCACTGGCTAACGGACGTTTTTGGTGGCTTGTTCCTGGGCCTGTGCATCGCTGGAGTGACCCGGTTTTCGTTCAGTCGATATGATCGGGAGCCAATCACGCTGGACATTTTTATCATTGCCGGTGCGGCATTGTTTGTCCTACTATCAATCCTCTACGCCGCCTCGAACCACGAAAAGGCGATGCAGCGTTACCAGGAAATACCGATTCGCCAGCAAACGTTTACGCCAGTTTCAGCCTATTCTGGCATCAAAATGCAGACACTTTCGAACGTCGCCAACCGGCAGGTATCGGATTAAACGACACAGAAGCTCAACAAGGCCACCAAACCAATCAGGCACAAACCTCACCGGTACCAATTCAATCGAAAACGGCTCTGAATGCCGGGGGTACCGGCGCGGGTTGGCGAGCATCATAGTCAAAAAACACGATCCCGGTCTTTGCCTGCGCTATTTTTTTCTGACTTTCAGCATTCACTACCTGATAAAACATTTCCATATTTTTTCCGCCAAAATTGGCGACTGCGACATCGACCTTGACCTGTTCACCGGCAAAGGCCTCACCCAAATAAACAACCTCCAGATCCGCAACCACAATCCCGGTTCCTTCTATATTCAATTCCTCGTAACCAAGACTCTGGAAAAACCTGTTTCTTGCCTCGTGAATAAGTGAAATTAAACGATCATGCCCCAGGTGCTGACCATGATTGACGTCATATATCCGTACATCCATAACGTGACTAAATACAATCTTTTCGGGAAACCGAATAACGACTCTGGCCATACATTGCTACTCACTGACTAAGTGACTGATTTTTTTATGGATTAAGATAGAAATACAGCAAATTCGCGCAGACAATTAACCCGTCTCTAACAGGGCCAGCACTTCATCTATCTTCTGTCGGGCATCGACAAGCACTTTCAAGCTTTTTTGAGGAGTAAGCCCTCCCTTTGCAAGCTTATTGAAAGCGGGAATTTTATTGAACTGAGGCAGTTTTTTTTGCCCCGGTTTACCAATCAGGCAGTGCATTTGAGAAACGATAACGAGATCGGCATAGTTCGCGTCATCTTCACCAGATTCATAGTGCCAGTTATCCGCTTCGTTTATCACTTCTATCAGGTCTTCCTTGAAACCCCAGTGGCTCAGTATCGACTCTCCTACTTCAGCCTTCAAGTCTTTGATTGCATCCTTTAAATTTTTCGCGTCCGCCCACAAATCGACATAGCCTTCTGCGTAAGCAATGACCGGAATAGCGCCAATATCATGAATCAACCCGGCCAGCAAAGCATAGTCTTTGTTTAAACCGGGGGTAGTTTCAGCCAATACATAAGCGATAGCGGCGACCTCCCGTGAATGCAACCATAACTCGTCCATCGCGGACTGAAGCTCCTTTCGTTTACTTTTAAATAATTCCCGCATTGAAAAAATCGTCACCAACTGTCGCGTTGTCGCCATACCCAGACGCACAACGGATTCTTTTGCCGAGCCGACTTCAACCGCCCCCCGATACAATGGACTATTACAGGCTTTGACTAACTTAACGACAATCGCCGGATCTGCTGACACCAGTTTCGCTATGTCATCAGCTGTAGTGGCATCTTTATCCACAAGCAATTTAATACGATAGGCAATATCGGGTAAACTTGGCAGTTTGAACTGGTTGTTTTTCAAGTCTGCCTGGATATCCATCAACAACTGATAGCTGGTATCGTTTTCTTCCTGATAGTACTGACCTTTGCCAGACTGCTCAACCGGCGCATCTTTGATCAACTGATTCAACACCTTGTCCGGCACTACCATAAACTCCGCATCGGTTTTGGCGAGCACGTTATACTGCCTGGGTCTTAGGTGTGCAATCGCATTTTTCGCTGCCGGCGAATGGTTGTCCATCTGACCACGCCGTCCGTCAACAGCTTCCAGAGTCAGCGTACCGTCAAGCAGGAAATAGTCAAAACCATCATCGGAACCACGCTCAAGCACCAGACTTTTTTTCCTGAATCGCTTGACCTGGGCACGCGAGGCCAGCAATATCAATTGCTCTTCGGACAACTTGTCAAGAGGCCGATACCGCTTTAGTTCGCTGGCAGATAACTTATGGTGATCCTGCTTCATAAGTAGGGTGACATCCTTTTAAGACTATACAATGGTGACTGACTATCGCCATTTAGATGAGAAAACGACTATCATCCTGGTGACTGTTTTCGATGTTCACACACGACGAGTTTTGGGCGTAACCCCCTGAAAACTATCACATTGACAACATTATACTGGCACCCGAAACAAAGCGATAGTCGAGAATCAGCCTACTATACCGCTAACAAGCCTGAAATTCTATCGCTAGCAGATCGTTATACCGTCAAAGGCAAAACCCGAAAACAGCACACCGGATGTCCAATCCACAATTGGCGATGCTTGCCGGCCGTTTTTTCAAGATCAACCCTACTTTTTTAAAGGATTTAATCCAAACAAAGCCGTTGCCTCTAGCGATACGCCCTGCGCTTTTGTTATTCTGTGCAGCCGAATTGTTTTCGCACTGGTGCTCATGGGTTTTGGCACCGAAATATGCGATTGATACTCACTTGCAACACATAGAGAACTGCCATGCCCGAATATCGTTCAAAGACTTCGACCCACGGCCGCAATATGGCTGGTGCCCGCGCTTTGTGGCGCGCAACCGGGATGCAAACGGAAGACTTCAACAAGCCGATCATTGCCGTGGTCAATTCATTCACGCAGTTTGTACCGGGCCACGTGCATCTGCAAGATATGGGACAGTTGGTTGCCAGAGAAATCGAAAAGCATGGTGGTGTCGCCAAGGAATTCAACACCATCGCTGTCGATGATGGCATTGCAATGGGTCATGATGGCATGCTTTACAGTTTGCCTTCAAGGGAGATCATCGCCGACTCGACAGAATATATGGTAAACGCGCACTGCGCCGATGCGATGGTCTGTATCTCCAACTGCGACAAAATCACTCCCGGGATGCTTATGGCGTCGTTACGTCTGAACATTCCGACTATTTTCGTGTCCGGCGGTCCAATGGAAGCAGGCAAAACAAAACTGGCCGAACACAATCTGGATCTGGTCGATGCCATGGTGATCGCCGCCGATCCAGATGCTTCCGAACAACTGGTCGAAGAGTATGAACGCAGTGCCTGCCCGACTTGCGGCTCTTGTTCCGGCATGTTTACCGCCAATTCAATGAATTGCCTGACCGAAGCGATTGGCCTGTCGTTACCCGGCAATGGCACCATGCTGGCAACCCACAGCGATCGCGAAAAGCTGTTCCTCACCGCCGCTCGGCGGATTGTTGAAATCACCAAAGACTACTACGACAACGGTAATACCCGTGTACTTCCTCGCAGTATTGCCTCACGCAGCGCATTCGAGAATGCGATCACACTGGATATCGCAATGGGCGGTTCAACCAACACTATCTTGCATCTTTTAGCCGCCGCTCAAGAAGCGGAACTAAATGATTTCACACTAAAAGATATCGATGCACTCTCCAGAATCGTACCACAACTGTGCAAGGTCGCACCCAATATACAAACCTATCATATCGAAGATGTTCACAGAGCCGGTGGCATTATGGCTATTCTCGGTGAACTCGATCGCGCCGGCTTGCTGAAAAGCGACTTGCCGACGGTTCACGAAGTCACCCTGAAGCGGGCCTTGGAAAAATGGGACATTATGCAGAACTCAGCCCCGGACGTAAGCGAATTCTACAAAGCCGGGCCAGCTGGCATTCCCTCGCAACAAGCCTTTTCCCAGTCTGCCCGATGGCCAACACTGGATGGCGACCGAAAAGAGGGCTGTATCCGCTCACTGAAACACGCTTATTCTCAGGAAGGGGGCCTGGCGGTTCTTTATGGCAACATTGCTGAAGATGGCTGCGTCGTAAAAACCGCAGGAGTCGATGATGCCAACCTCAATTTCACGGGTCGTGCCCGCATTTTTGAAAGTCAGGATGCGGCTGTCAGGGCTATTCTGGACGATCAGATTGTCGACGGAGACGTCGTCATTATCCGCTATGAAGGCCCCAAGGGCGGCCCGGGAATGCAGGAGATGCTCTACCCAACCAGCTATCTTAAATCAAAGGGGTTGGGAAAAACCTGCGCACTGCTGACTGATGGCCGCTTTTCCGGTGGCACTTCAGGCTTATCCATTGGCCATGCCTCTCCCGAAGCGGCCGCCGGTGGCGCCATAGGCCTGCTCGAAGAAGGCGATACCATCAATATCGACATCAAAGCTCGCGCCATCGATGTCGAGCTCAGTGACGATGAACTTCAGGCCAGACGCGACGCCATGGAAGCCAAAGGCGCCCGAGCGTGGAAGCCGGCAGAAAAACGCAATCGCAAAGTATCGAGAGCACTGAAAGCCTACGCCCTGCTGGCCACCAGTGCCGATAAAGGCGGCGTACGCAATAGAGAACTACTGGACGACTGAACCTTGCGGCTTTGCAGCGACCCGCGCTGTGCTACTCGCTCAGCGCCGGTTTACCTCCAACACACTGGTCAGTCTCCAAAACGATAAAACTGTAATCATAGCTATTAGGCGGCTCGGCAACAAAATCTTCTCTAGCCACCTCACGCCAGTTAGACCAATCCACCTGATCAAAAAAGGCATCACCCTCTATCTCCTCATGTACCCGGGTAAGGTAAAAACGCGTTGCGAGTGGCAAAGCCTGATGATAAATCTGTGCACCACCCATAATCATCACCTCATCTTCGCCAGTAATTTCAGCCGCCGCTTTCGCTTGCTCCAACGCAGACTCGAGGGTGTGACAAACCGACACTCCATCGGCATGCCAGGTTCGATCCCGTGTTATCACCAGGTTCATCCTGCCCGGCAACGGCTTACCAATCGACTCATAGGTTTTTCTGCCCATAATGACCGGCTTGCCCATGGTCACGCGTTTAAAGTACTTCAAGTCATTAGGCAAATACCAGGGCAACCGATTGTTTCGCCCTATCACCCCATTTTCCGACATGGCGACGATGATTGAAACGTGCATTTGCAATCCTGTAAGTTAAGACGACACCACAGCGGTAAATTGTAGGCGATTTAAAACAGAATAAGAACGATTCAGAAAAAACAAAAATGTCCGATTTTCGGTTTGACACCTATCACCTATCGTCGCATAATTGCGTGCTGCTTGATTTATTGACTTAACCCCCCAGATACTACTTTAGGATTTAAATAAAGTGGTTTCAGATATACATTTGAACCGGTTAATCGAAAACATCAGGTAGAACACGCTAAGGGGGCGACTTGGCTTCGACGCTGGTTACAAACCCTAAGGTGCATGCCGAGAGTGTAGTGGCTCTCGTACTCCAATCGCTACAAAAAATAGTCGCAAACGACGAAAACTACGCTCTAGCAGCTTAAACCCTGCTAGCGTCCTGGCCAAGATGCTTGTATCGCGGCTCAGGATGTCACTTAAAACAAGCTAGCCCTGCGGTAGGTCTCATGCCGTAAAGCGAAACTTTTAGAGGCTCGCCTTGAACACCCTGCCCCTCGGGTCGTAAAAGGTTAACACAATTGAGGGATTCTAAGCATGTAGAGCCGAAGGCAGAGGACTGACGGACGCGGGTTCAACTCCCGCCGCCTCCACCACCCCATCATTCTTTAACATTCCATAACGCACACAACCCCTTGAGAATACTGGCTTTTAGCGGCATTTCAGGTGTTCTGGCGTTCGCTGGCGTATTGCAACATCCGCATATTTTAGTAACATGGTCGCGTGTTACTAAATCGCGTGTTACTAAAACAGGTGTTACTAAAATGGCAAGAAAGGCTACTGTTCTGGTCAAATAAAACCGGACACAATTCTCTAAACGCTTAACAAGTCAAAAGCTAACGCTCTCCGCTTGTTGGCTACTGCCTTGCACACGAGGCAA
>PDWI01003578.1_pt1 | contig 21779 bp, 12 predicted proteins | sample 1430891 | NCBI WGS metagenome assembly PDWI01 (sample SAMN01162508, study PRJNA174530) | Oral metagenome, whole genome shotgun sequencing project. | biome: Marine environment; feature: Marine mammal; material: Swab sample of the gingival sulcus; isolation source: swab sample of gingival sulcus... | reverse complement strand
AGGTATGGGTTGAGGTTGGGGACGCAATTGAAGTTTACATTGTAGACAGAGTTGCTCTTGCTTAAATCGTCCTGCTTCATTCGTCGGGTCGTTGGGAATATCTATTCCAGTAGAACTTACATTACTGTTTGTTACAGGATTAATTCCACAACGTATACAGACGTATCCATTCCACGAGCGGGATAATTGAGCGGCATTAATAAGAAGTGGTAGCAGTTCGACCTTAGGCTTTTCTTCTAGGTTCAGTGAACCTTCTTTTGCTATTGCCAATAATGGTTCTGCTCTCTTATCTTCAGACATCAGGACGTAGCCTTTATCGTCTTCGAAGTTTACGACCAAAAGCCCCGACAAAGGATTGTTTTCTTGACTGTCTGTGGCACGAAAACCGCTTTTTGACGCTCTCTGTATGTTCTTTATCCTAAACTTTTTCGTAGTTCTAAGATTATCTTTGCATAATAGATCGTAGAAGTCTTTTGCATTCTTGATGGCTTCTGCATCGTTAAGCTTAAGGCTTAATGATTTCTTAACCTTTGTACTCTGTACTCTTTGAGAGTAGTCTAATTCTCCAAAAGAAGCATTTCGTTCTGTACATGACAAAGTTCCTATGAAGTATAGGAGAACTAATGAGTACTTAAATAGAAATTTCTTACTCATAGCTTTGTATTTATTCGGTTTGTTTCAATTCTTTTGAGAAAATACACTAAATTCCCATAGCAAAGTTAAGTATAAATTTCAAAATACAAAGGTTTAGGAATAAGTTTTTTAGCCTAAAAATAAAAGAATTTACTTGAGAGCGAGGAATAAACATCTCCAGATAACCTTAATGAAGCCTTTAGTCAACCTGTTTAGCTTCTTCATAAACCCTTAAAGAAATGTAAATTTGCATTATTAGAGGCGGGAGTGAGGCTATTAAAAATCCCTTGGGAAGAAATTTTCAAACCATTGGGAATATTTTTTTGAATCGTAGGGAAGAAATAAATAAGTCTTCCCTACAAAATTTTTAAGGTTATCAATCCTCATTCTAAATCCCTAGTAAAGATTGTTTTTCTGCTCCCTAAAAGCTTACATAATTCCTACTGCGAGTAGCACAGTCATTTCATACTTAATAAATATGTTTTTCCTTAGGCTATAAGTAGCTAAAGAGAAGAGCTTCCTCCCCGAAAGGAAAACTTTTAAGACAGAAGAGAATAAGCCAAGTTATTTTGTCGTATCTTTGTATCCGAATTTACAGAAACAGAAGATTATGCAAGATATAAGAAATATTGCCATCATTGCTCACGTTGACCACGGAAAAACTACACTTGTGGACAAAATGCTCCTAGCAGGGAAACTATTCCGTGAGGACAAGGCAGACGAAGTTGACACATTCCTAGATAATAATGACCTTGAAAGAGAACGTGGTATTACCATCCTTTCAAAGAACGTAAGCATTCGCTACAAGGGTACAAAGATAAACATTATTGACACCCCTGGGCACGCCGACTTTGGAGGTGAGGTTGAACGCGTCTTGAACCTAGCTGATGGCTGTCTCTTACTTGTAGATGCTTTCGAAGGGCCAATGCCTCAAACTCGCTTTGTCCTACAGAAGGCCATTGAGATGGGTCTCAAACCAATCGTAGTCATCAACAAAGTAGATAAACCAAACTGTCGTCCAAGCGAAGTTCAAGATCTTGTATTTGACTTAATGTTTAGCCTTGGAGCAACTGAAGAGCAACTTGACTTCCCAACCATTTATGGCTCAGCTAAGCAGGGATGGATGAGTGAAGATTACGAAAAACCAACTGAGGATATTACTCCTCTTCTCGAAACAATTCTAGAGCAGATCCCAGCCCCTACACAGATTGAGGGAGCTTCGCAAATGCTCATCACTTCATTAGACTACTCTTCATACGTAGGACGTATTGCCGTTGGGCGAGTACATCGTGGAACATTCAAAGAGGGGCAAGACGTTATTCTCTGCAAAAGAGATGGCTCTGAGAAGAAAATGCGTATCAAAGAGGTAAACATCTTTGAAGGCTTAGGACGTGCCAAAGTAGAGTCAGTATCCTCTGGAGACATCTGTGCCTTGATTGGAATTGAGGACTTCGAAATAGGTGAAACGATTGCAGACATCAATCAGCCAGAAGCCTTGAAGACTATCGACGTAGATGAACCTACGATGAGTATGCTCTTTACGATTAACAATTCGCCTTTCTTCGGTAAAGAAGGTAAATTCGTAACCAGCCGTCATATCTACGATCGCTTGACTAAGGAATTAGATAAGAATCTAGCTCTGCGTGTCGAAGCAACAGAATCGGCAGATAGTTGGCTCGTTTATGGACGTGGTGTCCTACACCTATCCGTACTTATCGAAACGATGAGACGTGAGGGTTACGAGCTACAGGTTGGACAGCCCCAAGTACTCTACCGAGAGATTGATGGCGTCCGTTGTGAACCTGTCGAACATCTAACTGTTAACCTCCCAGAAGAGCATGCAAGTAAGATTATCGATGTCGTAACTCGTCGCAAAGGAGAGATGACAATGATGGAGAATAAAGATGGTAGAGCTTTCTTGGAATTTAATATTCCATCACGAGGAATCATCGGTCTTAACAACTATGTTTTAACAGCTTCTGCGGGAGAAGCCGTCATGGCTCACCGATTCTTGGAATATCAGCCTTACAAGGGAGAAATCGAGCGTCGCACTAATGGTTCGATTATTGCCCTAGAAGGCGGTACAGCCTTCGCCTATGCTCTAAACAACCTTCAGAGCCGAGGAAGATTCTTCATCGCTCCTCAAGAAGATGTTTATGCTGGGCAAGTAGTGGGCGAACACACAAAGGAGGGGGATCTCTGCGTGAATGTCTGTAAGAGTAAGAAGTTAACTAATATGCGTGCTTCGGGAAGTGATGACAAGGTTGCCCTTGCCCCCCCAATTGTCTTTAGCTTAGAAGATGCACTTGAATACATACGCCCAGACGAATATGTGGAAGTAACGCCTACATCTATGCGTATGCGTAAAATTATCCTTGACGAAACAGAACGTAAACGTCAAAGCAGGAGCTAAACTCCTCGCCTGAAAGGGAAGAAACTAAGGATACGTTGTAAGCTATGCTTCATTGGGCGGAAAAGATTTTCCCCTAATGAAGCATAGTTTTTATCATCATCTCCACCAATCCCAAAAGACAAACGCTTCACGCCATCGGATAGATAGAGCGTACCGAAGAGCCAATCCCATAGAGCCAAGCGTGACCCCATATTCTTATTCCAGTGAGCCTGCTCACGACTGTGGTGAATCTGGTGTTGCATTGGAGAGATAAAAAGATATTCCAGAGGCTTGGGATAACGGAAAGGTATGTGAGAGTGCCGTAAGTTTGCCCCAAAAATAAAAAAGAAGAAACTAAAGACATTAACCCCCAATAGCGTCCACTTTGCTAAAACTCCTTGAGCATAATAGGACATAATCCCTGTAACCAAACCAAAAATCAGGATACCAAGGGCATTATTCAGCAGAAGTTCGATAGGATGAATGCGGTACTGTGTAAAAGGATTCATCGAACGAGCCGAGTGATGTACCTTATGATAGTCCCAAAGGCAAGGGATCTTATGCATAGCTAGATGCAAAAGATAAGTGCCGAAATCCAATGCTAATGCCAAAATAAATGAATAAAGGATTAAGGCTGTTTCGTATGAGATAGGTGAAGCATAGTAATCAAACTGAGCAATCAAGCTCTCATTGACATAAAAGGAGAGTAAGAAGCCCAGATACGTATAGGGGACAATCAAGAAAAGCTTTACCAAGCCATTCAACATAAAAAGGCTGTAGTCAATCATTGCTGAGCGACTAAGCCACACACGTTTATTGAAGACATAAGCAAAGAAAGGCTTGGAAATCTTCATCTTTCGGAAAATATAATACCCCATCAGCAACGAAGTGATGAGGTATAAGACATAAACACGTTTACTGGGACTTAAGACATAGCCAAGGCTTAGCTCCCAGTATTTGAAGATAAAGCTCCAAAGCTCCGAGATGAAGACTTCAAAAGACAGAGGCATCGGCTTAAAGGCTAAGAGCCAAGGTTGTAACAAAATTGAATGGAGCGGAAGGGATAATCCCTGGCCCAGGATAACCCGTTGCCCTCTGAGTGAAATAAGCATGGTTTGTTATGTTCTGAAGCGTTGCTTCTAGGCGAATATGCTTATTAAACTCGTAAGAACATGACGCATCCCATACGTAGTAAGCTGGAATCTGTCCAAAGACCCCATACAGATTATCCTTGGGATCAGTACGCTGGTTAGTTGCTTCGGCAAACTGCTCACTCACATATGAAATCTGTGTGCTAAGCTTAAAGGCATTCCAACCAAACTCCAAACCAGTCTTAAGATTAAAAAGGGGAACAAATTCCACACGATTACCTTGGATATTCGGCACTTTAGATGAAAGATACTGCGAACCAGTGAATGCTGTATTCACGAATAAATTAAACAGTATATCCTCTCGCTGAAAAAATGTGTTGTTGATACTCCAGTTTAACATCGCTTCAAAGCCATAAGTCAGAGCCGTACCAACATTATCTCTGTAACGTTCGACTGCTCCAGTACGAGCATTCTCATGAAAATACTCTCCAATCTTATTGCCATAATAAAGCACATAAGCACTGCAGTCATAACTCAAAAAATTTGCCCAGCGACCACGAAGTCCTAAATCTGAAGAGAAGCCTTTCTCATCACTGATACTCGGAGAGATTGCAAAACCAGGAGTAATCGAATGAATATCACTAAAGGTTACAGAGCGATAATTCTGAGAAAGATTAGCATATAGCTCAAAACTATCTTGTTTGTGAGCAAAGGCTAGTCCCAAGAGGAGCAAAGGACGAGACTTAACAACGTTATCTTTCTTTAGAGTGTATTGTGGGGCAAGTCCTGGATGTGTAAAGACTTCAGTAAAAGCCCCCCGACTCTCTGTCCTAATCCATTCAGCCCTTAAGCCAGGTGTTAGGGTTGTCCGTTTGCCTAGATGGAAGATATTCTCAACAAAGAAGGCAAAGTTCAAGTTAGGATAAGTGAACTTCGATTTCTTTGGATAGCTCGAACCTGCCTGCTCAACGAAAACAAAGTCAGCTTTATCACCCTTTGCTCCCTCTCCTTGTTGACTACTATTCAAGGACTGATAGTATTTGAATCCTCCAAGAATACGACAATTCTGCCCAAAGAGTTCATAAGCTGTAAGCATACGAGCCTCCAAGCCCCAGTTCTTAAAGCGACCAATCAACAGATCTCTTGCAAGATTTGGATCATCGTCTTGCGAAATACGATTACTCCTATACCCAAGAGCTGAGCGATCAGCCATTAAGCCAAAAAGATTTAATGAGAAGCGTGTCTTAGGATTGAAAAGATAAGCATACTTAAGGCTAAGAACATTCCAATCAACTCTGAACCAATTTCGCTTGCGATTACTCTGAAGAGGGTTTTGATAGAACATGAAGTCTGTCAATCCCCCTGCTTGGTGTGCTAAATAGTGATACTTCACCCAATCTAAAGAGAGCTTATTTTTGCCCCAATTGTAGTTGAGATTAGCGAAGCCGTTCATCAAACGAAACTGAGAGTTAGGACGGAAGCCATTCCCTTGTTTGTAGTTAAAATAGGAATAGTAGCTAAACTTATTCAATGTCCCACTCAAGCTTGTAAAGGATGCAAGCAAATTTTCACTCCCATATGAGCAACGTTGCTCCAACTTCCAAGGAGCAAAACTTGGACGGTTCATTTTGAAATCAAGCAGTCCTCCAAACTGAGTCCCATATTGTAGGGAAGCTGCTCCTCGAATCACACGGATCTCTCTAAGAGCTTCTGCTGGAGGTGTATAATAACTTTCGGGATACCCCAAAACATCGGCACTAATATCATAGCCGTTTTGTCGCGTGTTAAAGTTTGCCGTTCTGTTAGGATTCAAGCCCCTTCCCCCAACGTTCATTTGGAGTCCACCCTCACTACTCTCATTAATCGTCAGACCAACCACTTTAGAGAAGATTTGCCTTGCACTATTTGTTACCTTGTTAATCGTCATATCTCTTAAGAGAACAACCTCAGTCTTGCGACCAGAGTTCAAGGTTGTACCTTCGACATCTCGTAAATGACGGAAAAGTCTAGTGCGTGCAAGCTTACGCTTAACTGTAAATTCAGGAAGGACGCGAACTTTCTTCTTCAGTTTTAAGCTATCACTTGGACTACTCTTTACACTCTGAGCTTCGACACCAGGAAGTACAAGGATAGTTGTCAAACAAACTAGAAAAAAACAAACTAGTCGCTTCATCTAAGTTGGGATTTTTTATAAAAAAAGGAATAAGTTTTAGTCTCCGTCTGTATCTTGGAAGTTAACAGATACTGCAAGTGCAGCAAGCATTTGACTTTTGTAGTAGGCAACATTCTTTTGAAGCAAGTCATAAAGATCTTTCATAGGAGCGTTATTCTTAAGAGCAAGATCCCTGAAGTTCTGAGGCATACTTTCCAGCTTCTTATAAATGAGATCGTACTGATGATTAATGTTATCTGCTAGTTTCTTATACTTTTTCTCAACAAGTATATCATAGACACCTACACCATCTTTTCCGTCCTTGAAAGATTTACCATTAAAGAAGTCTTGTGAAGCATGAAGTGCTACTAAGAGCAAATCCTTTGAATGCTGATTATTGTAATAAGCTTCGATAATCGTTGGAGCAGGCTTACCATTCTGCACATTAATTTTTCCGACAGCATAGCCCACTTTTTCGGCACGAATATACTTCTCGTAGGCTCGAATAAAACCATTTAAGGTTTGAGAAAAAGAACTTGATGAAGCCGTTCCAAGAGCTTGGACGTAAGTATTATGAGAAGTCTTCAAGCGAGTGACAATCTTATCGCATGTAAGCTTCATCGTCTGAACAAGGAGCTGGATATATTGTGCTGTCGCTTGAGCATCTTCTCCTTCAAAGAGCTTAGCTTGTGCCTCATCATCAAACAAAAGATAGTCCAAAGCTGGGAAGCCTTGGTAAACAAGTAATTCGCCTGCACCTGTAGGAAATAAAGCTATCTCCTTAGTCTTATTGCTTTTCAGCAAAGCAATATTCTTTTTAATCTTAGCAGGCGATGTAGGATAGGTATTAGCTCGCTGAACGAAGAATGAGCGTTCGGCAAAGCCAAAGTCAAAAATAAGTACTCGTTGAAAAGCTTTGTAGCTCTCCAGCCATTGAGTTTTTAGATTCCCTAGGTTGTGAGAATTACGCTCTTGAACAAAAGCATCTGAGACTTTAGCTAGATCATCTAATTTCTTTTGATAGTTTAGAAAAGCTGGTTCAATAATATCATCTAACCAATGCTCAAGGACAACTTGTCTGACAGCTCCATCTTGAGAAAAACCACCTGAAGGATCAACTCCCCCACCAGAGGGATCACTCCCCCCTCCTGTATTATTTTTGCCTCCACACGAAGAAAGGAGTAAAACAGAGCAAAGAATGACTAGATAGTTCGCAAACTTTTTCATAAACTAACATTAAAATAAATAAATCGTCCCTCTCAAAGAAAAGCAACAAGCCACCAAATTAAAGGATTAATAGCTTGCTGAAATAAAATCTCAGCAAGCTATCAAAAACTACTATTACTTAAATAAAATTAGGCATCAGCTGGTTCAAAGCCAAACATCTGGGCAACTTCGATAGACCCCTTGTCTAGAACTGACTTACCAGTCTTATCAGTTGCTTCATCCCAAAGGTTTACACTTGTAAATTCCAAGGCATGTTCCTTAGTCATATAAGTACCTTCTTTTGGGAACTTAGAAGCAAATTGTAGAGAGTAGATGAAGCCAAGACCTTCACTTAACTCGTGAATGATATGTCCGTCTGTAGCACCTTTTTCTCTCAACTTCTGAGTATAACCAAAGATATAGTGAACTCCTCTTGAAGCTACCACAAGATTTGCATATTTATTGATTTCAGCAAGATAAGTCTTCACCTTATCAAGATCTGAAATATTTAGATAAGCTTTAGCCATTGCAGTATAAAGCTTTTTATCTATACCCTTAAATAAAGGAGCTTCCAAGCCTGCAACTGAAATTAAGTACTTACCAAAACTATTACCTGCTTTAGAATATTCATCTCTAGTCTTAGTAAAAGACAAGTCTCCCAATAGGTAAACAATTGCTTTGTTAAGGGCTTCTTTACGTACTTTCTCATCTGAAGCCTTAAGCACTTCATCGATAGATTTGTTTAGTCCGTACAATTGGAATGCACCGATCATTCCTTTCTTAAAAGCTTGTTCAATCTCAACGCCATTAGCATTAACCAAACGCTTTTTCATCTTATCCTTGCTATTATCTTCAAGATAACCAGCAGTTCCCTTAACCGCTTTGACTTCTTTGTCGATTGCTTCAGCAGCATCTTTGAAAGACTTCAAATCAGCCTGAGCAGACGTTTCGGCTTTTGTAAAGTCTGAACCACTAAGAGCATCCATAATACCCTTTAGTTCGACTTCATTTGTAGGACGATCAAACTTAAAATTGTCTAAGTTGAAGACTTTTTCTGCTGGATTGATAACCTTTGGATCTTTGTTTGTCTTATCACAAGAGCTAAGACCTAAGGCAAGCCCAAGGGCTAAAACCATGTACTTTTTCATAAACATTTGTTATTTTACTATTAAACTTAAAACATTCTATAATCAAAGAAAATGATCCAAAAGGCAGAGCCCCACGAATCACTCCTAAATACACGACAAAGGTATAGAATAATTTAACAGCTTACAATACCTAGAATTAGGTATTTTTAAGGATCAAAAAGCCTTTTTTTAGACATTATTACTTAAAAACAAGTTAAGAGCCAAGATTTACTTGGCTCTTAACTTATTAGTCCGTTGTCTAAAGATTAGAAATAGTAACCTAGGTTAATATTCAGACGAGCCTTCCATTCAGCATTTGGGTCGCCTTGAGCCAAGCAATCGTTAAAGTTTCCACCAAGATATGGTTGGTTCTTACCCATTGCACAGTCAATGAACATAAAAATATTCCCAGCTGTAACTGTAGCACCTAGGACGTTCAAGAATGTAGCGTTGAACGAAGCAGGCGACTTATCCATCATTGAGAAATCGTTATAGATTTGGATTTTATCCAAGATTTTACCATTAATATTAAATGTATAGGCAAGTCCAAGCGAATAAATCATTGCCTTAGAAGCAACAAGATATGGCGAACCATATGCTCCCATTGCAATAACATTTTCATAGCCTTTAAGCTTATTAGCAGGATTATGCTGGTAATGAGAAGCTTGAAGCATAGCATTAAAACCTTTATAATTTAGCTCATAGTGTCCAGCCACAGCGTAATGATAGCCATACTCCGAAGTATTCAAATCATAAAGGCCTCCAAACTCTGTAGAAGCTCCAATCTTATGCACAGCTTCACCAGTACGGAAAACGCCGATAAATCGTCCGTCAAGTTGATGCTGTTCCTTGTTACGAAAATCTAATTTGCCATCTCCATTTACATCCATTGATGCAACGTCATAGCCATAACGACTGAAAGAAATGTCCGAATTATTGCCAAAACGTGTCTCATCTGAATTCTTAAAGTAAGCAATATCATACTCAAAGTTCGTTCCTCTGTGTTGGAATTTCAGCCCCATATCATAGTCATCTTCCAAGCCAACGTAGTAATTAGAGCTAAAAAAGAAGCTATGCGAATTAGCAGGTCCTATGCCAAAAGGAACTTGAGTAAGCCCCAACTGGATTTGATCCTGAGGAGTAAAATCATATGCCAACCAACCCTTCTTTAAGAATGTCCCTCCAATAGAAGTCTCATAACAGCGAAGATCTGCGACAAGTGAGATACCCTTGTACTTAGCTTGAGCATTAATCAAGAATACATCATAGCCAAAATCACCTAGACGCTTGAGTTGCCCCTTCTTCCAAGACGAAAGACTATAGTTAAAGCGTACGGCACCTCCCATCTTCAATTCAGGAGAATCTTGAGCCTGTAAGCTAAAAGATAGAGTAAAAATCGTAATAAGTACGAGTAATTGTTTTTTCATTTTTATTATTCTATAAATGAGTTATATAATTTTCATCCGCCACAAAGATAAAAAGAATGCTAAAGCCTACAAAGAGTAATTAAAAAGTTCTTTTTTTTGTTTTTCAAAGAAAAAGTACTATCTTTGCATGCAAATAACACCGCGGGGTGGAGCAGTGGTAGCTCGTTGGGCTCATAACCCAAAGGTCGTCGGTTCGAGTCCGGCCCCCGCAACAAAGAAAGAGGTGCATGTCTAGGACATGTTCCTCTTTTTCTTTTCAAAGGGAATTTTCTTTGAAACTTAAGATTATTTTTATTTCAATCTAAAGTATTTTCCATTAAAGCTAAAGGCTACGTCAATTGAGGCTTAGATCCTCTTCTTTTACGATTAGACTTTTCACTTCAATCGCTTGACAAAAAGCATACAACGAAGCAGGGGAGCTAGACGATGTCTAGCTCCCCTGCTTTATATTACTAAAAAGACCTAAAGACTAAGCTTATTATTTAGCTTTGTAAGGAGTTGTTACCTTGAATGAAAGGATCACTTCTGCACCTTTCTTCAAACGAACATCATAGGCGTAGTCATAAGACTCTGTTGGGAAGTCTTCCGTTTCGCTGATTAGATAGTGAACAGAGAACTTTTGCTTAGCACCCTTTTCCACATTCAATGTAATTGGTTGAATAAAAACTCCATCTACATCTGTAATACATTTACCACCTTCATCACAAAGCATAGACACATATCCTTCTTTTGAATCCTTAGAAGTCTGTACTTCTAGCGTATAATCACCATAAAGATCTTCATTAGAAGCTTCAAATTCAAGCCAAGTTGCAATAGTTAGATCTCCATTTTTTTTTGGTTCTACAGATACAGAAATATTTGCACCTTCTGAAGCTTCTCCTTTATAGATGAAATTTCTTACTTCTTTAGCCCCTTCTTTTACCACTTTCTCCTCATAAAGTTTTACAGTTGGGATAGTAGCCTTCTCTGGCTTCTCTCCAAGAACCTTGATATTTGGATTCTGAGGATCGAACATCATCTTCACAGTGAATTTCATTCGTTCAGCTCCACTCTTGTCAAGGATTACCACATCATAGCTGTATGTTCCAGCTTCCGTTGGCAGTTCGTCACCAAGGTTGTAGTGGATTGAATACTCGATTGAAGACTTATCAGCATTCAATTCGAATTCTTCTGTGTACTCGTTATTTTCAACGTTCTTACAAGCTGCTCCAACTTCACAGATCATTGCTAGGTCTCCAAGCATATTTTCATCTGCAGTCTTCTTTACTTTGAGAGTATAAGCACCATCAACAGTTTTGTTCAACTTGAAGACGAAATGATACTGATACTCACCTAGGTCAGTTTTAACCATTTGACTAGTTGAAACTTCAGTTTTACCTGTAAGGTCGTTACCTTTAATTTCCAACTTCAATACCGAAGTATCTTCAGGCTTAGGGTCATGACCACCAAAACAAGAAGATAATCCAAGTGCTACAAGGCAAAAGCTTGCCATTTTCTTCATTAAATTCATAATCTCTTTGATTAAATTGTTTATAAAACTAGTTATTTTTTTTGTCAATCCTTACGATCTGACTGATATATATTTCCTTTGTTTTACGATCACTAAGGAAGGCAATCAAGTGCGTCTCCTTAACATCTTTTATTCTCTGAGGAAGCTTGAATGCCTTTGAATAAGGCGTTCCAAGTAAATAAGGCTCACCCCAAACACCATTCAGCATAGCTCTCAAAACATTATGGTGCTGATAGTTTCGATCGTAGTGTTCTTGAAAGACCTGTGGGGCAACGAGATCTTCAACCAACCAGAAGTTTAGATTTAGATCTCGCGATAAGTTCTTCACACGTTCGGACGTTTTGATTTGAGCGAGAATCTCTTTCTTCTCAGCGTCAAAAGAAGCTGACAACTCAAGCGTATAGTCAGGCTCTTTCTGAGCAATACGTTTAATAAGCGAAGCCCATGTTGCACGCTCTTGATCATAAAAGCCCGAGCGTCCAAGGTTCTGACGGTTAATCATAATCCCAGGTAATGAACGATTATGATTGAAGAAGACAGAAAACTCTTTCGCCTCTTCGAGGGCAAGTTCCCCTTTAGTCATCGAACCGAAGTAAGGGCTATGAACGGCTACTAGGATATGAGGAACAGAAGTCTGCTTCAAAATCTTGCGAAGGTGCTGAGCGGCAAATGGACAATTCATACACTTCTGCCCCGTGTATTCCTCGATTAGAACGGGATACTCCTTCGCGTCTGATTTAGGGGCAGGCAACCAACGATTATCTTCAGAGATAGACTGGCAAGAGGCTAAGGCTAGCAAGCCCAAAGCACAAGCAAGTAGATAAATAATTCGATGCTTCATCTCGTCTAAAAGTTGATTAGATAATTAATATTAAAGCCTTTTGTTGCAGGCATCATACGACAAACTCCTCCAGAGCAATTGATACCTTTGCGTGTTTCTCCGAAGCTAAGTTGCACCCTCTGGTTACCATAAGTAGCGGCCATTGAATACATCAAATAATGTCGTCCTGAAAGATTAGCCTGATCACTCATAGAAATCAAGAAATGCGGAAGAATAGACAGCTCAACGCCTGAATAAATCCAGTCGCCTTTAGCCTGATCCGACTGCAGATACTGGAGTTCGGTACGTAAGCCTAAGCCTTTAGATAGGCGAAATTTCCCCTCAAAAATATAGATATTACTCTTGATAATATCGCCATTCTCAGCATGTCCTTCCAGCAAACGTTGGTTATAAGCTTGATTCATGTAGATAAGAGAGAGATTAATGCTCTTGGAGAACTTACGAGATATTTCCACATTAAAATCATGGAAGTACTTCGGCCCCATACCAAAGAAAGCAGTCTTGATACCATTTGTCCCCATGAGCTTATCATTTCCGAAGACTAACCAGTCCTGTTGCTGGGGAATACTTGCTTGTAATCCTCGCACATACGAAGCAGAAAGACGCAGATGAGTTCCATAGCGACCACCATACCATGTTTTCCTTTTTAGGGTATAACGCACTTCCCCTTGGAATGCCCATTCTCCTTTTGACTGAGTAGCATAGGGATAGAGAGCTGCAAGACTATAGGTCTGTTGCAAGGTAAATGGCAAAAGGTGGTTAATCCTCAAATCCACCTCTGGAGCGGTACGCATAGAGCGAAAGTCAAAGTTCTCACTACGTCTAGCACCAAGGAACAAGCTCAAGCCATTGTCTGCATAAGAAAGATTCAACATCGCGACCGAACCTGAGTTATAAGCATAGTCATTGCCTCGGATGGGGTCATTTGCTTTATAGGCATATTCTCCAAAAAGATCCCAAGCCCCCGTCATCAAGTGTAGACGAGACGAGAAGCCCCCTACTCGCTCTGGCTGATTTAGAAGCTTATTTCCATCACCATTAAGCAAGGCTTTATCCAAAGGGTCGTATTTAGAGACATAAGACGCCCCAAGCTGTACAATATAATCATGTTCACGAAGCCAAGAAACATGCTGTTGGAGGTCATACTCCAAGTCTCCACCTAGCAGATAGCCACGTTGCTTATTGTAGAAGCGTAGGATACTGGTATCGAAATGATTCCTCTGTTGACCACCAAGGAGCTTCAATCTGATACCCTCAAAAGGTTGAAGGACTAACTTCGCCCCTCGAAGGGCATTATCTATTCCCAAAGCACGATCTTCATAGAGGCGAAGAAGCATTCCACTCCCAAACTGCCCATAAACATCGCCCAGCGTCAAAGAGTTACCCTTGTAGTTGAACTTCAAATAAGCCGTTGAGAAGCCCCAACCCTTTGCATTGTTGAACCCAGGGAGCGGTTGCTGAAGGTATTCGAAGCGTGTACCAAGCTCCATGTAACGATTGCGAAGCTTCAGAGAAGCATAATTATTCGACATAAAGCGATGCTCAGGATTCTCCTCAACAGACAAGTGCTGATCCGACTGAAGCGATAGGTTATAGCTGAAGTCTGTCCAGCCATTTTGTGTCTGAGCATGAGCAACAGACTGACATAAAGCAAGCAATAAGAAGATTAAAAACTTAGTTTGTTTCATAAATTCCAGCTAAAACATTAAAGCCAAAGTGAGCAACAAATGAGCAAATCATCTGTTCTATTTCATCTCACGAATCTTCTCGATCAACTCCTCTTCACCTCCAAGTGAATAACCTGTATGGCGATAAACAATCTTCCCCTTAGGAGTTAAGACAAAGACTGTAGGGATCGGTTGTACATTCATTGCTCTCTTAAAGTCCCCATTTGAGTCAAGAAGCACTTCGTATGTCCAACCCTTACTTTTGATCAAAGGCTTAACCTTATAGCTATTCGCCCCAGCATCTGTCGAAACGGCAATAACACGTACACCTGTTTCTTCCTGCCAGTCCTCATACTGTTCTGAAATAGCCGAAAGCTCTCTCAAACAAGGCTTACACCATGTCGCAAAGAAGGAAATGATTAGTGGGTGCTTTCCGTCAACTAACTTAGCAGTATTGATTGATTTACCCTCAATATTCTTCAAGGTTACCGAAGGCACTTGCGCCGATAATCCTAATGAAAAAAGAAAGCAGAGCGTTGCAGTAAAAAATAGTTTTCTCATAATGAATATAACGTTTATTACTTATTTTTTTAGTGAGGGGACAATCATAATAGAAAATCCCATAGTCTTCCAAAAATACAATAATTATTTTACATTTCTTTGCTTTTCAGCCAAAAATATTCAATGATTTAACGTAATAGGCTATTAAAAGGCATATTTTCATCTCTTCCAAACAATAAAAGTCCTTTTGTCATCAAGCTATCTACTCATCAGGAAGCCTTTGCTCAGACAATCCCTTACGGAAAGCAACTCCCAACTTAGAAGCAAGCTAAACCTTAGGTATAATTGAATACTTAGACCTAAAGCTTTAGCACCCCTATTCCTACAAGCAAAAAAATCTTAGGGAAGAAATTTTCATTTCTTCCCTAAGATTCATTTACTTCTTCCCTACAATTTATTTTTTTCTTCCCTACAAACACTCTGTCCGTCGGGTGATAGCTAGAACAGATAAACCCTGAAACAAAAAAAATCTATCCTAATTCCCCACGAGGAACTAGGATAGATTCTAAAAAATTAAGCTAGATGACTTAGCGACGAATCACTTGAACTTTCTGATCTGCAAGCTTAAGGATGTAAACACCTTGTGGCAAATTAGCTAAAGAAAGCTTAGTAAGTCCTAGATGTATAGGAGCTTTCATCACCATGCGTCCAAGCATGTCGTAAATCTGAGCCTGAGCATCTTGGTTGCATTGGATCGAGATATCTCCCTTAGTGCAAGTAGGGAATACTTGTAAGCTAAGCTTATCAACATTCTCTACTGGAGTTGCTTCAGAATCAGAATTATTATCGTCCTCTTCTCCCTTAGCTCCGCTGTCATTATCCGTATTTAGCTCTGCTTCGTCGTTGACAACAGAAGAATTGTCTACCTTCTTACGTCGACCTACATGCTTGATTGCAGTCTTAATCTCGTAATGTCCGCCCTTATTTGGGGTATTATCTGAATTTTTCGAGTTATAATCCCCATAAGAGTAGCTTTGATAATTTACATAGAAAGGTACAGCTGTATCAGGATACGTAATCCATTCGTCATGATTCTTGTCATAGAATAGAACTGCAACCTTATAATAATTCAAAGAGAAGCCAGAAGTGTTAAAATCAACACGTACATAACCTTCTTGCCCTGCATACATATTTACACGTTTTGTGTAAACCTTATTATTTACAGCCTGATCATCAGAAGCATTGTACTCAGAGATAATTACACGGAAAGCTCCATTAAACTTAGCCTGAGCGGCCAAATAAACATTCATTGAGAACTTACCGTAACCACCAGACCATGAAATCTGAGGGTATTGACCGAGCTTTTCATAGCCATTCTGGAAGAAACGCACCTTAGTTAGCTTAAGCCCCAATTCGTATGGAAGCTCCTCCTTCTTGGTTTCTTTCTTAGCGTAAACCTTAATTGAGCCAATAGCTACGGCTTCTTTTGAACCCTCAACATCATTTGTTAGGAAGCGATCATAACCATAGTTATTACGATAGCTAACAAACATATCATACTCTCCAGCAGGTATACGCTCAGTTAATTGTGGGTGGAACTTAATATGTGTATCAACGCCAGAAGCAAGTTTCACACGTCCATAGACCACTTTTTCAATATTACGAGAGCTTCCCTTCTTTCGGAAGTAAAGATCAACGAAGTCATCATAAGCACGTCCTCCAGCATTTGCAACCCAAACACCAATAGTAGGCTTAGATCCTTCTAGTACTTCCAAAGACTCAACTTCACGAGAGAGAGAAAGCAAGAACTTATTCTTACGCTTATCCTCACGTTTATCGCTGAAGGCTGTAATCTCAAAGCGATCCATCAAACAAGTTGAGATAGGAACCCATTGTCTTACAGAGTTACGATAAGCAACATAAAGCGAGTAAACACCAGCTTCAATACCTTTAAGGTTTAGATTAAAGGTAATATCTAATGATCTATTTGGGAAAATAAATTGAGATGCAGTAGAAATAATTGTACCTTCTTCTGGCTTTTGGTTAGGTTTAACCATCAAAAGAGCCAAACGATTGTAATAACCCAAACGACCCTTGTTCTCAATATTAATTGATACACGCTCATTTGGAGTGGCTGCAAACTTAGCATTATCTAGTTTTTGCAAACGGAAATCATAATCCTGCCTTTCTGGTTTTGGTTCTGGCTTAGGTTCTGGTTTTGGCTCTGGCTTAGGTTCTGGTTTTGGTTGAGGGTTTGGTTTTGGTTCGTTCCTCTTAGTAATTGTGATTGTACCAAATTCCTGCACATTGTTACGTCCATCACGGATATAACGTTGGTAGCTTGAGTTTTCTTGGTCGTGAGCGACATAAATGCGGTAGCGTTTGCCAGCTTCAACCTTTGAGCCACCTTTTTCTAAGCGTCCCTCAACAAATTCTGGTTCGAAGTTAACAGTTACATATCTGCCACCATCAATCGTGAAAGAACCACTCGTTTTAATAGGCAAATACATGCTGAAAGGCGAGTAACCTTCGGGACAAAGGTATAGAGACAACTGACCTCTATAAGTCTTATCTCCAGTGTTTTCAACCTTTACTTGGATAGTCTTCTTCTCTCCAATCTGAGCAGATAACGAACCAGCACCTCCATTATTAAGCATTGCTAGCTTATAAGGGCGATCTTTTCTTTCTTCTTTCTTTGCATTTACTTGGACAGAACCGAAGATCTGTAGCTGATTATTCGCATTACGTACGTAAGTCATCGTTCCTTCTGTTGGATGCTGATAAGCAAGGTATAGGTTATACTTCTTATTTTCATCAACAAAACGACTACCAGACTTTACTTGTCCTTTTTCAAAGAATGGATAAAAGTTAATAGATTTAGGTTGAGCATTTTTATTTCCTAGGAAAACCTGTGCATTATATACAGAGATATAGAAGTTATCCTCCAAAGGATCTTGTCCTTCTGGACAAAGATATAGATAAACCTTTCCAGAGAAATCTTTATCTCCTTTGTTCTTTAAGCGAAGATTAATGGTAAGAGATTTATTAATTTCAACCTCATAATTCTCAGGATTAAAGCCTTCAGCCATGACAACTTTATAGTCATCATTTTTTACTTCAGGGCGAATATTTGGACGAGCATCAGGGACAATTACTCGATCTGGTACGACGTTGCAAAACATATTTTGCGAACGACGATATCCGCCTGAGCCACCACCGATACCTTCACTTCCAGGTTCAAGGATTGATAGAATGTACCAACCATTCTGATTGTAGCACCAACCCCAGTCAACGTGAACATATTTATATTTAGAGTCTGACTCCCATTTTTGATGTTCTGCTGACAACTCCGAATAACCGTCAAGAACAAAGCAATGACCACCACCATTACTCATACCAGCATATACGACAGGTCCACAATTATTTAACTCGTGGGTAATCATATTCCACCAATCATTATCAGAGTATTGACTAGAAGTAACCCATTTAGCACCATCAACTCCTCCTTTATAACCGAAGTTATCAACGATTGGACCCTCCATATAATAAACTTGTGTTGTACTTCCGCCATTTGGAGCTAAGCCATAGTTCATTCGTACAGCATAACCAACATCACGGAGCAAGCGACCTAGCTGATCGGCTTCTTCATCGGTACAAGGTTCTTCCGTCTCACGATTACGCCCCCAGCCATCAAGAGATGCAGGCATTACATCCCAATCATAGCCTGCTTCCTGATCATAATCGATAGACATCCAATTTCCTCGCCAGCTGTATTCGACTGACCCTTTAGGTTTATTCGGCCATCTGTGCCAACGGAAGAGAGTAGAGAAGGCAGTTGCTACGCAACCTGAAACAGTTGGGTAGGATTTACCGTCAGCACCTCTCAGATTAGGACAATACAAGTTAAAGGGGTAATCTTGACCAAAGCACAAAGCACTCTTTCGAACTCTTAAGAAAGGTCTATGCTCCATTGCTAAGCCATGATAACCATGCTCCACATCATATTCTATTTCCAACAAAGGAGGGCATACAACCTCTTCTCGAGGCAAATTAAACCCTGCACGGAAGAGGTCTTTTTGAGGCTTATCTGCTACATGCTTAAGAGCCCATTCCATCTGACGTTGGTACTCTTCAAACATATATTTGATAGAAGGGTGTCCTTGCATGTCTTGAACCGTCATATTCCCTTCATGAGCATAAGCAAATATAGGTGCAACACGATCATCTCCAGCCACAACAATATATCCGCCTTCCTTCGCTCTATTAATTACGTAGTACAGATTATCTGTTTCTTCTCTCTGTCCAGCAGAACGTAGAGTTTCACTCTTTGCTAGATTTGGTGCAACATAACCAATACTTAGCTCAGATCGAGAAGCTCGCAAGCCTTTACTTGAGAAAAATGATTGAGCAATCTTCAACGCTTCTGCCTTGTCAATAGGTCCAGCATAGCTATCAGCTAAACCTAAAGTACAAAACAAGAGAATTAGGGATAAAATCCTTTTCATAAGTTTTTTTGTTTAAGTGATTAAATTTATATTTAGACCTTTTGAATATCTAGATTAGGCAAACCAAACTATACCCTCAATAGATTAGGTCGTTTCTTTTATACCAGAAAAAAACAGCGAGAAAACTAATATATAGTCTACTCGCTGTTTTTATTATTTAGTAATCAAACATTACTTCTCTCGTTTACCATCAAGGATCTTAATCTGTCCTTTCATGTATTGGATACCTTTAACTTCAAAACGTGTTTTAGCACTGTAAGTTTTATTTTGGCTAGTAACGAAGAAGCTTGGCTCAAGAGAATTAGCTTTTGTGATAAGCTGTGCTACACTCATTTCATAAACACCTAATCCATAAGGCATCATATGTGTAGGTTGCTTCTCTTGAAGATCTGTAACGAAAGTGATACGTCTCTTAAGGAAATCCTCAGGCTTTTCACCTTTTCTTCGTTTGATTCGAAGTTCTTTAGAACCCTTGAAGTAAGGATTAAAGGTTTTTCCATCTGCTACAAAGCGAACCCATTCTGTAAGATTAAGAAGGTCTCCTTCAACTCTCTGTCCCTTTTCTTCAGTTCCATCAATCATGTAAGCAGTACCCATAAGTTCGTTTTTCTTATCGACATCTCCCTTTAGGATAAAACCAGTAACGCCCATTTCCACTGTTAAGCAATCAAAGTCTGGAATAAACTCTTGAGTTGTTACAGGATAAGTACGTGTAGTAATAATACGTGCCAAAGAGTTATCATGAACATAACGAAGCTGGAAGTTCACTGGTACAAGCTCATTAACAGGTATTTCAGAAGCCATAAAGTTACGGAAGCCTTCAATTGACACGTTTGTCAAGAATTCACGTTGCTTTGCAGCACCACCACCGACTAACACAACATTAATTTTACTATTTTCAAAGAGCTTCTTTGCCTTAGATTCAGCATCAATTTCAACATCTGCCTTTACATTTTCACTCTTATTTAGAACAAAGTCTAGAGCAGCTTGCACTTCAGCTAAATGTTGATCAGTCTCAACTGAAACGAAAGCCATACGACCATAATTAATATTTGAGACATAAACAGGACGAGTCTTAAATACACCTGGCACAAACTTAGCAAATATAGTTGCAGTCTTTGGGAAGTCAGTTGTAACAGAGAATGAACGTTGTAAGAATTGTCCGAAGATATGATTCTTCTTGCTATTGAAGTCCAAACCAAAGTTGAGCTTAAGCTTGAACATTTCGTTGCTCACATTTGCTCCAATACGACTCATAATATCAAACTCCGAATTCACAACATCTAGAGAGTGCATGACAATAGATGGAGTAGGACGCATCTCAATATTACACCATTTACTATATTGTTTGCGGTAATCACTGATACGAATATTTGATGGTACGGTATGAGCGATCTCTTCTGACTCATCAAAAGTACCAGCTGCAGCCGAGATTGAAAAAGTTACAGGACCAACTGGCACATCAAGTACGACACCATATCGACCATCGATAATCTGATCTGAATAAAGTACTGAGCCTGGGTAAATCACATCATTGTGAGAATCTAGTAGGATTTGTTCGTCATACTCATGAGTAATACGGTACTTATGTGTAGTCGTTACCCAATGCCCTGGGACACCAGACATAGATCCTTCTCTCTTATCCCCAAACTGAGGATCTCCTATTTCAACGGGTTCATTGATAGGCGTAGTAGAACCTGAGCCACTTCCAACTGAAACAGGATCATTTTCTGAAATCATTTGAGCCTGTCCAGAGCCTTTGCCATTCCAAGATCTTTGAGATGAAGCATTTGGAAGATTCTTTAGAGCATTTACAATCTGAACTTGATCCTCAAGACTTACTCCCTGATTAGGGTCAATATTTGAGCCAACACAACTTCCCATTATTGTCATAAGGGCAATAAAACCAAGTTGCTTAAATGTAGTCTTCTTCATAATTTATATTTATTCTTAATTTAACATTCAATAATTAGAATCGCTTTCCACAAATATATATATTTTACATCAAAGAAACAAATTAGTTAATATTTTTTTTCGTTTCTGATAAGTAAGCATAGACTAGTAAGATAGAGAAAGTCTAAGCGAGCCAAAAGTCCTCGTAGCCTTTGTACAAAAGGACTTATGCACAGGGACTAACTTTCAGAGTACAACCCTTAATTGCTTAAAAATTTAGCTAAAAAAATTTTAAGCTCTATTAAAAATTTTATTATTTCTAGTCTAGAAACTGATAAAAGAAAGCCTAGATTGTTAAATATTCAGGCTTATTTTTTTACAAGTATTGGTATTCATACGACAAATCCAAGGCTCTAAAATCCAAAATCAATCATTAGAACTGGAAAGAGCTTTGCTTCAAATAGATAAAAACATCCCTAAGAGTTGGGAAAATGTTCGGCACAAAAAGAAAAAATCTTCCCTCAGAGTTAAAAATATGTTCGGCACAAAAAAATTAAATGTACACCATATTATATATAGGACTTTTTCAAGGACATTACTCTTTGTTGCGTGTATCGATTAAGATTGTCACAGGTCCATCATTAACCAGAGCCACCTTCATTTCCGCTCCAAACTGACCAGTAGAGATTTCCTGTCCTAAAGCCTCCGAAAGCTTAGCAATCATCTCCTCATAAAGTAGAGCTTTGCACGGTAAAAGGTACTTTTTTATCGATTATATAGTTAATATATAGAGAGTTATTTGTATCTTTATGGTATAAAAAGGTAATGATATGA
>PDWI01003577.1_pt1 | contig 21786 bp, 15 predicted proteins | sample 1430891 | NCBI WGS metagenome assembly PDWI01 (sample SAMN01162508, study PRJNA174530) | Oral metagenome, whole genome shotgun sequencing project. | biome: Marine environment; feature: Marine mammal; material: Swab sample of the gingival sulcus; isolation source: swab sample of gingival sulcus... | reverse complement strand
GGCGTATTCAGAAAATACTAAAGTTCATATAATCAATAACTTACAAAGAATTTTAGCCTTCAAAAACCCCGTTTTTTGTCAAAAACATCAAAAAACGGGGTTTCTTATATTTTACATTGTGTACATATCATCAGCTCTTCAAAATTATTGACTAAATAACTTAATAAGATTTTAATGTCTTTTCTTTTCATGGAGGGGGGTACATGAGTTTTAAAGCACTCTCTTCCTTAGAGGGTAATTTCCGTTTTCTGAATACGCCTTTCATAACCTATAAGTTTTCTACAAAGACACCTATTTTCGGTAATAGATGCAATTTTTTATTATTATAGTTAATTCCCTCTTGGAGAAGAGGGGTAGGGAGATTGAAAAGACTTTATAATCAAATATGTAGAGACGTGCTAATAGCGCGTCTCTACAATCAAGGTTGTATTATAACTTTTACTTTTTATCTTTTACCTTTTAAGAAGCAACGCATTGCGTTTCTACTACTGTAATTCATAATAGTAATTATTTCCACTACACATTAAACCAATTAGCGTAATCTTGCGGGGTTTTACGCTTTTCATTTTTGTGATGAAATTCGCCTGTGTGCTTGTCAAAGATATAGTCATCTTTGCATTTGTTGATGTCTTGGCTGATTTCTTTTATCGCATTTAGGATGTAGTCTAACTCTTGGTCAGTCATCGTTGGGTGTATCGATAATCGTACCCAGCCAGGTTTGTGTGTCAGGTTGCCTTTGTTGATTTCTTGGGTAATTCGCTTTGAGGTTTCTTTATCTACATGTAGCAAATAATGTCCGTAAGTACCTGCACATGAGCAACCTCCACGCACTTGTATGCCAAATCTGTCATTCAATATTTTCACTATGAGATTGTGATGCACATTGTCTAAGAAGAACGAGAAAACGCCTATTCGGTCACGGTGTTTGGTTGCCAAAAGATGCAAGTTTTCAATTTTATCAAAAGCCTCATATACTTTCTCGGCTAATTCATGTTCTCGTTTCAAGATGTTTTCAACACCCATTTTTTCCTTCAACCTTAATGCCAATGCGGTTTGCATGGTTTGCAAAAACGCAGGAGTTCCGCCATCTTCGCGAGTCTCAATATCATCAACATATTTGTATTCGTTCCATCTGTTTGTCCACGCCACAGTGCCACCGCCCGGAGCATCGGGAGCTTGGTTTTTATAGAGCTTTTTATTGAATACCACCACGCCTGCACTTCCAGGACCTCCAAGAGCTTTATGAGGCGAAAAGAACACCGCATCTAATTGTTGCTTAGGATTTTCCGGGTGCATATTTATCTCAATATAAGGTGCTGATGCGGCAAAATCCACAAAGGCATATCCGCCGTTGTCGTGCATTATTTCAGCAAGTTTATAGTAAGGCGGAATTATCCCCGTAACGTTTGAACCTGCACTAAATGAACCTATTTTGATTTTTCTGTCTTTGTATTTTTCCAACTGTCTTTCAAGCTCTTTTGGACTTACCAAAAGGTCTTCATCAGGTTCAAGAATCACTACATCTGCCATCGTTTCCAGCCATGAAGTATGGTTGGAGTGATGCTCCATGTGGGTTATAAATACCACCGGCAATTCCTCTTCGGGGATATTGGTTTTACAAAATCTTCTTGCACAATCGGGTATTTTTATTCCTAAAATTCGTTGCAATTTCACTATCGCACCGGTCATTCCCGAGCCTGTCGAAAGCAATACATCATCTTCATTTGCTCCCACATGTTCCTTTATAATATGCTGAGCCTCATGGTATAAGTTCGTCATCGTAACACCCGTTTCACTCGATTCGGAATGCGTATTTCCCACCATAGGTCCAAAGACATTTGTCATCACATTTTCGATTGGGGCATACAGTCTTCCGCTTGCTATCCAGTCGGCATACATTACTTTTTTCTTTCCGTAAGGCGATTGAAATTCAGCATCTATGCCCACTATGTTATCTCTGAATGGTTTAAAATATTGTTCTAAATTTTGCATGTTTATATATTTTTTGATTTTTAGATTATTTTTCCAGCAAACAAATGTACATGATAATTTTTAATTTCACACACAGAGCAAAGAATTTTTTAAACTTTCCTTAACTTGCCTCTACCTTATTATTTTTAACTACTTTTGCGGGCTGTTGTTAAACCATAAATCATTTTGTTTTGAATAAAGAAATCCTCCGACTCAGCATCCCCAATATAATAAGTAATTTGACCATTCCGCTGGTGGGCATCGTTGATATTGGTTTGATGGGGCATCTGAACGAGGCTTCGTATCTGGGAGCTATTGCTTTGGGGTCGTCCGTGTTTACGTTTATATACGCCGGCTTGGGGTTTATACGCATGGGAACGAGCGGTTTCACTGCCCAAAGTTTTGGCGAACGCAATATCGAAAAATCATTTTTGATATTGGCACGCTCGTTTTCGGTGGCATTTATTTTTGCATTTTTGCTCATATTGCTTCAAGAAGGCATATCGTGGCTGGCTTTTTATTTTTTGGAAAGTAGCGAAATTGTTAAACTTCACACATTGGAATATTTCAAAATACGGATTTGGGCGGCACCGGCAAGTTTGTCGCTATTCGCGATAATGGGGTGGTATATCGGGATGCAAAATTCAAAAATTCCGATGTTTTTGGCAATTTTGATAAATGTGAGCAATATAATTTTCTCAACTATTTTTGTGAGATATTACGATATGGCGATACAAGGCGTTGCGTTGGGAACAGTTATAAGTCAATACATTGGCTTTGCCGTTGGGCTGATATTACTTTCTCGACATTCAAAAAGAATGAGGCGTTATTGGCATTTCAAAAATGTATTTAAGAAAAGCGAGATGCTTCGATTTATGAATGTGAATAAAGATATTTTAATAAGGTCACTTTTGCTCACGGGCAGTTTTTATTATTTCAACACCAAGAGTGCCGATTTGGGCGATAATATTCTGGCTGTCAATTCTTTACTGTTACAGTTTTTGTGGATTTTTTCTTATTTTATAGATGGCTTTGCCTTTGCCGCCGAGGCTTTGACAGGCAAATATATAGGTGCTTCGTCGAAGGTAAAATTACAAAAAATGGTAAAACTATTACTGGTTTGGGGTGGCGGTTTGAGCATCATCACAAGCATTGTGTATTATCTTCTTTATCAGAATATTATAATGCTTTTGACCGAGCAAACCAATGTTATTGAGCTTAGTGGCAACTACAAATTTTGGGTAATACTCTTGCCATTTATAAGTTTCTCGGCTTTTGTTTGGGACGGCATTTTTATAGGTGCAACGCAAGGCAGGGCGATACGCAACGCCATGATTTTTTCGTTTACGTGTATTTTTATTCCCTCGATTTTTATTTTTGAAAACCTTTGGGCAAATCATGGACTTTGGCTGTCGCTGTCGCTGTTTATGCTGTCCAGAGGGCTGTCGCTGAGCCTATTATTTAAACGCAGTATCTTGCAAACCGTGTAAAGCGGTTTAATTATCAGCTTTCCTGTTTCTATTTAACACCCTGATACTTAGGATTTCACCCAAGATAAACAACAAACTCAATATTATAAAGATATATGTAAGGTCGGTGCCGGTTCGGTTTTCCTTAATTGCTTGCTCGATATTTATGCTATTTGCATCAATGATGTTGTAATTATTGAGGTTTAATTTTTTCATTTCTTCGGCTAATTCATCGGCAGAATACGGCTCTAAAACCGACTCGGTGCGTTTGTAATTTACTGCCACATTTTGCAAAAATTTATCGCCTTGCGTAACCCTGTAATTGCCCGCCTGCGTCATCACCGGAGGCATGGCGTAGCTCTTCCTGATTCTGTCGCCCGTGCGTTCTAAAATATAATCTGCATCGTTTTTAGAGGATTTCAGATGTACGCTTTTATCAGACTCATAATCAGCATTTTGAATTGCAATATTGAAAGCCTCGCCTTGCTTGAAATAATAATCTTCCGCATATCTTTCGAGCAAGAAAATATTATAAATAGTGGGTATCCAAAGCGGATGAAATACGAAATTTCCCGATGTTTCGTCGCCTGCAAAATTGAAGAAATATATCTGCCCTTTGCCGTATATTTTTTTGACAAGTACGGTTCTGTTGCGTTCATCTTTTAGCAATATTTCAGAGGCATTTTGCAAATCGGAGTTTAAAATCAAGGTGTTTTTTAAGATTGGCAACTGCGGATTTTTTTGCTTTTTGTCGAATGCGTTTTGATATATATGAGCTTTTTTGTCGAAGTATTTTATTTGCACTTTTGCGGTATCCACGCCCATAATTTGCGGTAAGTTTAGCTTTTGCAGAAATTCATTATACGAGTTTTGGTCGGCATTTTTACCGGCAAACAAGACTAATGTTCCGCCTTCGCTCACAAAATTTGCAACCTGCTGATTAAGTCCGGACACTATTTTATCGGGACTGTTCAGCACCACAACATCATAATTTGGAAGTTTGGAAAGTTGAAGTTTATTGGTCTTTTGCTCGTCTACCAAGAAATAATTATCATCGGCAACCACCGATTTTATATATTTTAAATTGTCTTTATCGCTGATTGTCAAGACTTTTCGATTTTCGTTGATTTTCAAAGCAAAGTATAAATTATTATCAAAAGTTATGGGATAATCGTCGATTTCGATACGACCTTTTATGTTGCCCGACTGCGTATTTGTGTATTCCAAAGGCACTATGGTTTCGCCGTTTGCCTTGATATCGAACACGGCAGGCACTCGCAGGCTGTCGTTGAGGTACAGCCTTATGGGTATTGAGAGGTAATCTTGGTCGGATTTGTTCACGATTTTCACATTGAGTTTTTCGTGCTTATTCAAAGCCCTGTACGGTGTCTCATAGCCGATTGAATCGATGAAAATATTTTGTGTTATCTCGGGTTTTATGGGTATCAATGCGATGTTCAACATGGAATCTGCAATGAATTTTTCAACATCGGTAATGCTTTTTTGAAAGTCGGATATTAGATATAAATCCGCTTTGCCATTGGGATTTTGATCTTTGGCAAGTTGCTTGGTTTTCTTTATTATCTCGCTCATTTTGAGAGTATAACCGCTTAGTTTGCTTTCCGAAATAAATTCTTTAATTTGCTTTTTCGATACAAAATGCAAGTGCTTGGGGTTTAAATCATTGTTTAAAAATAGGAATAAATTTTCATCATTATAAGTATCAACCACCTCTTGGGCTTTGCTTTTTATGGTTTCAAAAAGTCGTCCGTTTTGCCCTTCCGCTTGCGTGCTGAATGAGTTATCGACGTATATTATCACGGAATTATTGCCCGTATATTTGCCCTTTTCGGGCGGTATGTAAGGCCCTGCAAAAATTATCACAAGGCTGATTATTGCCAAAATTCTAAATAATAATACAAGTATATTTTTGATTTTTCTAACGGATTTGTTTTGCTCTTTCACCTGTTTTAAAAACTGTACATTGCTGTAATACACGGTTTTATAACGTCGAAAATTAAACAGATGTATTATGATGGGAATGAGTGCCAGAGGCAGGGCATATAAAAATGTGGGGTATAAAAATTGCATGTTTTGGGTTTTACTTATGAATGAGATTTGTGTGATTTTTCAAACTCATTTTACAAATGCAAATGTAATAATTTATTTTTTAAGTGCTACCTAAAAATTATTTTAACATATATATAAGGTGTATTTTATAAACGTCAGAATTTTATTTGTAATTTCAAATTAATCATACGCCCCGTTAGTTTGTTTGGCGTGGCATATTGTCCGAAAAAATTATTGGTGGGCAATGCCGTATTCGGCACAACTTTCAGCCATGAGTATGACACCGTGTTTTGTATATCGAGCAAATTGAAGAGTTCCACAGTCAGCCAAATGCTTTTAACATACCGAAACAGAGGACGTTTGCGGTTTTCATTATTTCGCAACAAGACCATTGAAGCCCCTACATCTACCCGCTTGTAACTTGATGATTTCAGGGTGTCGGCTTGTCGCCCCAATTCGGGAGGCCCGAAAACAAAGGGCGTTCCGTAGACGAGATTTATATGTGCTTTAAATTTTTTGTTCATCGGCAAATAGTCTTGCAGGAATAATGCGGCATTGAAAAATTGATCGGTCGGGCGAGGGATATATCCGTAGCCGTCATCGAGTCCGTTGCCAATGTCCTTGATGTCTTCCTCGGTTTTGAGGAGCGACAGGCTCAACCATGAATCAACGCCGGGAACAAACTCGCCTGTAACTCTGAAATCCAAACCGGCGGCGTATCCGTCGGAGATTTGATTGGCGTAATATTTTATGCTTACATTGTCTACCTCAAAAGGAATTTGGTTTCTGAGAAGTTTGTAATATACCGCCATATTGAGGATTAATTTGCGGTCAAAAGCCGTGAAAACATACTCGTCGGACAGTACAAAATGTATTGATTTTTGCGATTTGCTGTTATAGTTTATTGTGCCGTCAAAAGTCTTCAAAGACTTGTAAAACGGTGGGCGATAGTATACTCCGGTGGCAAAACGAAAGGTGTGTTTTTTCATTAAATCAGAGTAATATGCCATTGAGAAACGCGGACTAAACAGCAGTTCTTCGCTAAAAGAATCATAGGTAAGTCGCGAGCCTAATATCGCCTCAATGTCGGAGTTGCGAGTTGAGATTTTGTATTTATCTTGCAAGTAAGCCGATATATTTTGCTGGGTTAAATCATGTTCGTAGGCATGACTTTTGGAAAGCCTTATGCTCTTGTTGTTGTATGGAATTGAGTAACCTGCCGAGTCAATCATTTCCCACTCTTCCGTTGAGTCAAATATCTTGTTATATTTCCAATCGACACCCCAGCTAATATAATGATTATCAGCGTTTAAGTTAGCTTTATACACAGCCGAAAACCTGTCGGTAATCAGCTTGTTACGAGCATGTTTTATTAGCATTCCCCTGCCCAAATTTAAGGTTGAATCGCCAACATTATCGGAGCTTAGGTCGTTATCTAACTCGTTTAAAGAGTAGCGAGCTTCGATGTCAAAGGCTTCATATTCGTTGGCACGAGTGTATGAAGTTGCCAGCGACATTGTGAAATTTTGCTTTATATACCATGATAAATTCAGCACGCCTGTATACACTTGGAATTGGTCTTTTTCGCTGCCGTTGTAGCCCACAAATATTCCGTATGATTTGCTTATAGTGCCGAATGTTGTGCGTCGGCTTTCGGGGTAAAACATGTAATCGTTGTCGGAAACATTCACAAGAAAGCTCAGTTTTAACTTCCTTGTAATTTGATAATTCCAAAAAGATTGAAAGTCGATAAATGCGGGGCGGTAATCGCCTTTTGTGTCTAATGTTTTGAGTATAAACCTGTTTGTCTTATACCTGATGCTACTGATGTGGGTTAGTTTTCCGCCAAAGTGGCTGTTTTGCAAAAATGCAGATGCCCCCAGTAAACCTGCCGAAATCGAGCTTTCATAATGGCGAGGTTTTTTATATTTCACATCTAATACCGACGACATATTATCGCCGTATTTGCTTTCAAAACCGCCTGCCGAAAATCTTATTGACGAGACCATCAAGGGGTTCAAAAAACTTAATCCTTCTTGATTGCCGGAGCGAATTAACTTGGGTCTATATACCTCAATACCATTTACATACACAAGGTTTTCATCGTAGTTGCCTCCCCTTACGGCGTATTGCGAACTCATCTCATTTCTTGCTCCCACCACGCCTGCCTGCGTGCGGATTATGCTTTCCACACCTTCATTTACAGACGGCATTACGGTTGAAATTTTAGCATCTATCTTTACACTACCCGATGCGTTTAGTTTTTCGGCATTAATTTCCACTTCCGGAATATCCGAATTGGAAGCCATTATAATCTCAATATCAGATACTTGTATAAGTGAGTCGATTTTTAAAGTTAGGGGATGATAACCCAATCGTGTGATTGAAATGAGTTTGTATTTTTTTGGAATTGCAATTTTAAAATTTCCTTTTCTTGAAGTTTTTGCCGAATATTTCCCGTCGATGGTGCTTACCAATGCCTCTTCGATAGCCGTTTTGTTGTTTGAAATTACCCTGCCTGTCAGGCTTATTTTTTGAGCCGTTGCAATGTTTATTGATGCTACTAACGATATAACAAAGATGATAAACCTCATTACATACTGTTTTTTATTCTTGATTTAATTTCATCAACATAGCGTCGGAAATTCTTATCTGTTTCAGTGAGATTTGTTACAGTTTTGTCGGCATACATCACCGTTGCGTGGTTTTTACCGCCAAACTCTGCCCCAATTCTGGTCAATGATGCTTTGGTAAATTCCTTTGAAAAATACATTGCGATTTGCCTTGCTTGCACTATTTCTCGTTTTCGAGATTTTGATTTCAGCAGTTCGGGTTTCAATTCAAAATAACCAGCTACTGTCCTTATAATGAAGTCGATAGTTATCTGTTGTTTGGGCTTTTTGGCGTACCTGTCTACGAGTTGTTTGGCAAATTCAAAGGTGATAGGTTGCTTGATGAGCGACGATTGTGCAAGCAACGAAATTAACGTACCTTCCAATTCGCGAATACTACCGGATACATTTTGTGCGATGTATTGCAGTATTTTGTTGGGAAGTTGTATTCCGTCTAAATAGGCTTTATTTTTTAAAATTGAAATTCTTGTTTCAAGGTCAGGCTGAGTGAGTTCCGAGAGCAATCCCCATTTAAAACGTGATATTAACCTTTTGTTTAATCCGTTGATTTCCGAGGGCGATTTATCTGATGTAAGTATCAGCTGTTTTTTTGCTTGATGCAGATGGTTGAAGATATGGAAAAATGTATTTTGCGTTCCTGTTTTCCCTGAAAAATCTTGCACATCGTCCACAATTAAAACATCGATGTTTTGATAATAATAGAAGAAGTCGTTGCGATTGTTGTTTTTGGTTGCATTGGTAAATTGCTTTTCAAACTGATTTGCAGGGATATACAAAACTACCTTGTCGTTGATTTCGTTTTGAAATATCTTTTTCACCTCAATGCCTATTGCCTGTGCCAAGTGAGTTTTTCCCATGCCCGATTCGCCGTGTATAAAAAACGGATTGAATGCGGTATTGCCCGGGTCGGCGGCTATTGCTTTGCCGGCATTGCAGGCAAGTCGGTTGCAATTTCCTTCAATGAAAGTATCAAAACTAAGTTCTTTTTTCAGGTTAGAATTGATGTGTATTTTCTTTATACCGGGTGATATATAGGGGTTTACGGGAGAATTGTTTTTGGCAAGAGGCATTTTAAGTTGCCTGTTATCGGTGTTTTTTTCTTCGCCCGCAGGATAGTTAGTAAAGTTGGAGTTATTTACTTTTATCATATATTCGAGTCTGGCATCAGCACCCAAAACCCTACGAAGCACCTTCTTCAAAAGACCTATGTGATGCTCTTCTATAAACTCATATATGTAACTGCTTTTCACCTGTATAGATAGCACATTGCGTTCTAATTTCACAGCTACTGTATCTCTAAACCAAGTATTATAACTTTCCTCCGGTAAATTATCTTTTATAATTTGCAAACAATTTTGCCAAACTACTTCATGGTCTTTTTTCATTAGTCTATGTAGGTTTTCTTTATTAAAAATCTGCGGGATACTTTTTTCCGACTGTAAAAGTGCTTTAAATTGATGTAATAAAAAAATGTTTTTTTGTATAGTCTATCATATATTTCGTTATGTTTATAGTTTTCAATTATTTAAAATTTTTGAAGAGGTTAAATGGGCGTTGTGAATTGTGAAATATGATTTGTTAAAATAACCTCTAAATTTATATTAAAGGTTGCATGAAAAAGACCTTAACAGAGTGTATAAATTAAAAAGGTAAAAAGGGTATGTTATAATAGATTTAGTAATGTAGAGACGCAATGCGTTGCGTCTTAAAAGGTAAAAGATAAAAAGTAAAAGTTATAATATAACCTTGCAAGTAGAGACGCGCTAATAGCACGTCTCTACATATTTGATTATAAAGTCTTTTCAATCTCCTAGCCCTCTTCTCCAAGAGGGAATTAATATCAAATGCAAAGCCGTAGGCTTGTGCATTATATAAACTCTGATGGGAATTGTAGAGACGCGCTATTAGCACGTCTCTACATATTTGATTATAAAGTCTTTAAATCCTTTGTTTTTTTATTTGATGAGAATATTTCAAAAAATAATCGAAATTTTATTTTATTTTAAAAAAAATACTATTAAATTTGCAGTCTAAAATTAAGATACCGTCGTAGCTTAGTTGGTTAAAGCGCCGGATTGTGGCTCCGGAGAGCATGGGTTCGAATCTCATCGATGGTACAAGTTTTTTTTTCATTTACACTTTGACCAAATGTTTATTTTATTCATTTAAACATCAAGAGTTCGAACTTATTTAGGTTCGAACTTTTTTTGTTGCCCGACATTTTAAATCGCATTTAGCATCGCATTTAACACGGCAATGGGTTCTTTATTAATTTGGTAAGTGCGTTTTTATGGGCATCATATATAAGGTGTAGGTGCAATTTTTTTAACACAATAGTCGCAAATGAAATACCCAAACATACGAGAGGAAGAAATTAAAAACAAGGTGGCTCAGGATTTTTTCTGGCTTTATGACTGCACCAGAATTGTGGGAAATGTGGATTTTTGTGTTTCAATATTTCAAGATGATGATAGTTTGTTGGAACAAGAATCGCTGTTATGGGCTGAGGCTAAGACCGGTACACCTAATATATATCACTCGCTCGTGCAACTTATTCTCACAATAGGCAAAGCCAGAACTTTCGATAAGTTTCTGCCACCGCCGATGCTCGGGGCTTTCGATTCCGAAAAAATCGCTTTCATTCCATACAACCAAATACATGAGGTGTTCTACCAAAATGATTTCAACTGGAATGTTACGCCTTCAAACCATAAGTCGAAAGAGTTTATTCTTTTACATGAAAAGGTAAAATCGATTATCGACGACGAGGCTCTGCTTTTTGATTTTGAAAAGGACGAACGTGAACTCAAAAAATTTATTAAGGCAAATTTTGTTGTCGGGAAGTTTGGGATAACCAAAATAAAAATCGACAAAAATAACTTTACCTCAATCTACAACAAGTGGGTGAAAACCGTGAAACCAACCATTGCCGTGAGCTGGGATATTGCCAAGAAAAATGGAATTATTGACGGTGATTTTTACCTTGCCGACTTGCTCTCGCATGAGAATAACACTCTGAAAGAGAAGCTGTTTGTGCTGTTGAAACACGACCACTACGAACTCGACCGCAAAATTGATGAACTCGGAATGTTCAGCTCAAAAACGGCTTCTTTCAACGATAATCAAGTGGCTCATACGCAGTTTTGGAACAAGTACGACCGACCTCCCAAGGAGGAGTATTGGGATTATATTGTGGAGCGTCGTGATTTGCTTGTGCCACAAGATGTTAGAGAGCGTAAGGGGAGTTTTTTTACACCGCAAATTTGGGTGGAGCTTTCGCAAAAATACATTGCCGATGTGTTTGGCGAAGATTGGCAAGATGAATACTACATTTGGGATTGTGCAGCGGGAACGGGCAACCTGCTTGCCGGGCTGACAAACAAATTTAACATTTGGGCTTCCACGCTCGACAAGCAAGATGTGGAGGTGATGCACGACCGTATAAAAAACGGTGCGAACCTTTTGGATAGCCATGTATTTCAATTTGATTTCTTAAATGATAGTTTTGATGAGCTACCACAAAGCCTGCAAGATGTTATAAATGACGAGAATAAACGCAAGAAGTTGATTATTTATATCAACCCGCCTTATGCGGAGGCAACTAATGCAAGAACCGTAACGGGAACGGGAAAAAATAAAGCAGGAACTGCCACAAATAACTATGTACATGAGACTTACAGTGCTATTTTAGGAAAGGCGAGGAACGAACTTTTTACTCAATTTTTAATAAGAATATACCAAGAAATACCCTCATGCAAGATTGCAAATTTTTCAACTTTGAAAAATTTGCAATCTTCAAACTTTCGCGTATTTCGCCAAAACTTTCGAGCAAAGCTCGAAAAAATTTTTTGCGTCCCGGCTGATACCTTTGATAATGTAAAAGGACAATTTCCGATAGGATTTTTTATTTGGGATACTTCAAAAAAAGAAATTTTTACAAAAATAAAAGCAGATTTTTATGATAGAAATGCAAATTTTTTATTAATAAAAAATATTTACGCAAATGATAATATTAAAAATATTAATAAATGGATAAAAAATTTTGATAATAAAATAATAAAAAATTCAATCGGTTTTATGGAAAATCCAACACCTGATTTTCAAAATAATAATTTTTTAAATATTGCATCAAAAGAAGGTAGTAGGCATAATAATTATTTATTTTTTTATAAAAAAAATATTATTTCAGGTTGTATCTATTTCTCCGTACGCCACTGTATAAAAGCGACTTGGATAAACGACCGCGACCAATTTCTGTTTCCGCAACACGGCTGGCAAGACGACACGGAATTTCAAAATGATTGCCTTGCCTATACGCTGTTTCATGGTCAAAACCGCATAAGCTCCGCCGAAGGCACAAACCACTGGATACCTTTCACCGAGCAAGAGATTGACGCAAAAGATACATTCACCAGCAATTTTATGACGGATTTTATCAACGGCAAAATAAAAGCCGAGCAGGAGGCAAATCTGTTTAGCGAGACCGGTTCAACGAGTAGTCGGAAATTGGAGTTTTCGTCTGAGGCACAGTCGGTTTTCGATGCAGGCAGAGAGCTTTGGCGGTACTATCACAGTCAGCCCGGGTGTAACATAAATGCGTCATTCTACGATATACGCTTGCATTTTCAAGGCACAAACAAACGCGGTCGAATGAACAGCAAAAGCCCCGACGAAGTCTATACCGGTCTGCTCGCTGAGCTTCGTAACCGCCTGAAAATCTTAGCCGAAAAAATCGAGCCCAAAGTCTATGAATACGGTTTTTTGAAGAGTTAAGATATAAGGTAAAAAGTAAAAGGTGAAAGTTAAAAAGGGAAATTTATAATAAATGCAACAATGTAGAGACACCCTAATAGGTCGTCTATACATATCTGATTATAAGGCATTTTCAATCTCCCTAAGCCTCTTCTCCAAGAGGGAATTTTTGCAATAAAAAAGACCTGCCCAGGTTTTAAAAACCTGGCAAATCTGATTTTACATTTTATGATTTTTCACTTGTAGAGACGCAATGCGTTGTTTCTCTATAAATTAAAACACCCCCCTCCCATTTCAGTTTTAATTTCTAAATTTGCCCGAAATTTTTTAACTCTGAGATATGACAAACGAATTTATTGGGTGGCTGGGAGCTACCTTATTTGCAATCTGCGGATTACCGCAAGCCATCAAAACCTTCAAAACCAAACAGGCTGATGATTTATCATGGTTGTTTTTGCTGTTTTGGTTTCTGGGCGAAGTCTTCACATTTGCCTACATAATTATAGACGATATTAAACTGAAAAACACTCACTATCCGTTATATGTCAATCATATAATCAACATAGTTTTAGTGGTTTATCTGTTATACGCAAAAAGGATTTACCGCAACATCAAGACAAGCTGACACCCCAAAAAAAATAGAGACTGACTCAAAATCGGACAGTCTCTATACAAATAAAATTATTATTAACCTTTAAAAAAATGTAGATATGAAAAAAAAACAAAAGTCGGGGTGGTGAGATTCGAACTCACGACCTCTACGTCCCGAACGTAGCACGCTAACCGGACTGCGCTACACCCCGCCAAATCCGTTGCAAATGTATATAATTTTTTTTATACAAGAAAAAATATACACAATTTATTTTTAATCTTCTACTATTTTTGATATAGAATTTTCATACAAATCTTTATATTCGGCAATATCCCCAAATTTTTGATTATCGATAATTAAATCGCCTTGGGTTACCGTGCCTAATTCGCTGTAAGTGCAGTTTTCGGCTTCTGCCATTGCCTTAAATTTATCCAAATTAACAGGCTTAATCGATACCACTACCCTACTTTGAGCTTCGCCAAACAAAAACGCATCTTGACGTATCTCTTTGTCTCTCTTGATGTTAAAGCCTTTGTTGTTGTAAAAACCTGCTTCGCACAATGCCACAAATAATCCGCCTTCCGATACATCATGAGCCGAAGCTATGAGGTCTTCTTTTATGAATTTTTTGAGATTATTTTGCATCTCATACTCTTCTTCAAGATTGAAATATGGTGCCGGCGACAACTTAACTTCATGCCAATGTCGCAAATATTGCGATTGCGAAATATCATTGCGAGATTTTCCTAACATAAATATAAGGTCTCCCTCTTCAACAAACGAAAGGGTCATTTTTCGCATTCCATCTTGTATTAGTCCCAACATTCCGATTGTGGGCGTTGGATATACAGGTTCGATTTTGCCTTTTATATTCGTCTGATTATAAAAACTTACGTTGCCTCCCGTTACCGGTGTGTTGAACTTCGCACACGCTTTGCCCATGCCTTGCACGGCTTTCACAAATTGCCAATATGCCTCGGGGTTATATGGATTTCCAAAGTTCAAACAGTTGGTTATAGCCAAAGGTTCTGCACCCGAACATACAATGTTTCGAGCTGCCTCTGATACAGCTATTTGAGCCCCTACTTCGGGGTCGGCATATACATAAGTCGAGTTACAATCGGTGGTTACTGCCAGTGCCGATTTGGTCTCTTTGAGATATACAATGCCTGCATCGGCGGGGGCGTTGGTGTTGGTGTTATTGGTTCGCACCATGGTGTCGTATTGCTCAACTGCCCATTTTTTCGATGCAATATTAGGATGTGAAATTAAGAATTTTGCAGTCTTCTTAATATCCTCAGGTTCAGCAACATTGTCTATATTAAATTTTTGAATTTCTTTGATGTATGCAGGTTCTTTATACTCGCGTTCGTATACGGGAGCACCGCCGCCAAGCACCAATGTTGATGCAGGCACATCTGCTTGAAGTTCATTATCTTTGTAGAAAAGTAGTCGGTCTTCGTTGATAACTTCGCCTATTTGCTCGCAGTTTAAATCCCACTTTTTAAATATCTCAATAATCTCTTTTTCCTTACCTTTTTTGCCCGTTATAAGCATTCGCTCTTGCGATTCTGAAAGTAAGATTTCCCACGCTTCCATATTTTTCTGACGCAATGGCACTTTATCCAAATCTATTTTCATTCCGCTTTTGCCCTTTTCAGACATCTCTGAGGTTGAGCAGATTATGCCTGCCGCACCCATATCTTGCACACCTATAATAGTGCCTGATTTTATGACTTCAAGGGTGGCTTCAAGAAGTAATTTCTCTTGAAACGGGTCGCCCACTTGCACCGAGGGAATATCATCGGCAGAGTCTTCATGCAGGTCGGCTGATGCGAATGTAGCACCGTGGATGCCGTCTTTGCCTGTTGATGAGCCAACTATAAATATCGGATTTCCTTCGCCATACGAAGTTGCCGAGGCAGTTTGTCCTCGCTTCACAATGCCCACCGACATTGCGTTTACAAGAGGATTGGTGTTGTAAGAATCATCGAAATATATTTCGCCTCCCGCAACGGGTACGCCGAATGCGTTGCCGTAGTCGCCGATGCCTTTTACCACGCCTTCGAGCAACCATTTGGTTCTATCGGTGTAAGGATTTCCGAATCGAAGCGAGTTAAGCTGGGCGATTGGTCTTGCACCCATGGTAAATATGTCTCGGTTGATACCGCCCACGCCTGTGGCTGCCCCCTGATAAGGTGCTACCGCCGAGGGGTGATTGTGCGATTCTATTTTAAATACACATGCAGTATCTTCGTCGATTTGCACCATGCCTGCGTTTTCTTCGCCTGCCTCCACCATGATTTGTTTGCCGGTTCGAGGCAAAGTTTTCAACCATTTTATGGAGTTTTTATATGATGCGTGTTCCGACCACATAACTGAGTATATGCTTAATTCAGTGAAGTTTGGAGTTCGTCCGAGATATTCTTTTATTTTTTCAAATTCTTCTTTGTTTAGTCCTAACTTTTCGGCTGTCTGTAATGTTACGATTTCTTGAGTCATATTTTTGTATTTGGGAGTGGTGTGTAAGTTTTGAGTTTTCTTATGTGGTTTGATGTCGTTGTTTCAGAGCCTCATAGCACATTACTGCGGCTGCGGCTGATACGTTTAGTGATTGTATTTTACCTAATATCGGTATCTTGATTTTTTCGTCGGTTTGTTTTAAAATTTCTTTTGAAATTCCTTTATCTTCCGACCCCATTACTATTGCAAATGGTGTTTTGAAATTTACTTGCGTATAAAGGGTGTTGCTTTTTTCTGATGCTCCATAAATTTTTAGTCCGCATTCTTTGAGATATTTTATATCTTTTTCGAGGTTCATGGTTCGGCAAACGGGAATGGAGTGCAATGCTCCGGCTGATGTTTTAATTGCGTCGGAGTTTATTTGTGCGGTTCTTTTAGTTGGAATTAATATTGCGTCTACGCCGGCACATTCGGCAGTTCGGGCTATTGCTCCGAAGTTTCGCACGTCGGTTACTTGGTCGAGGATTAGTATAAACGGAGTTTTGCCTTGTTCGTAGAGTAATGGAATTATGTTTGTAATTTGCTGATATTCAATCTCTGAGATGAATGCAAGTACGCCTTGATGATTTTTTTTGCTTATTCGGTTTAGTTTTTCTATCGGTACGAATTGATACGGTATTCTCCGTTTTCGCAGTAATATTAGGAGTTGGTTTTGCAGGTCGCTGTTTTTGCTTTTTCTGATGTATATTTTCTCAAAATTCTTTCCGCTTTCCACAGCTTCTATTACTGTTCTAATTCCAAATATTATGTTTTTTTTACTCACGTTCAAGGGTTTAGTTTATTCTTATTTTTTCCATATTTTTATCGAAGAAGTTGTATTCAAGAAACGCATATGTTATTACGGGATGTATTATTATTTTGCGTTTGTATTTTATCATCCATTTCACTCGTTTTGAGATTATTCCTCGATTTAGGTATCCTTCAATATATGGGTGTGTTCTGATGTGTATTGTGCCTTCGTTTTTTTCAACAACGTAATTTAGATGGCTTTCGATTTCGTCGGTAAAGAGGATGCTTGGGGTTATTTCGCCTGTTCCGTCGCAAGCCGGGCAATTTTCTTTTGTTTTGATATTGGTGGCGGGTCTTACTCTTTGACGGGTTATTTGCATCAATCCGAATTTGCTTAGAGGAAGTATGGCATGTTTGGTGTTGTCTTTTGCCATTTCTTCTTTCATTTTATCGTATATTTTTTTGCGATTTTCTCGCGAATACATATCAATAAAATCCACCACAATTATTCCGCCCATGTCTCTCAGTCGAAGTTGCCGTGCGATTTCTTGTGCAGCTAATATATTCACTTCCAAGGCATTGGTTTCTTGGTCGAGTGTTTTTTTCGAGCGAGTTCCGCTGTTTACATCTATCACGTGCAGTGCTTCGGTATGGTCAATGATGAGGTATACTCCGCTTTGGATGGTTACGGTTCTGCCAAAAGATGCTTTTATTTGTTTTATGATGTCGAATTGTTCGAAGATGTTTTTTCCGCCTGTATAGTTTTTTACTATTTTTATTTGCTCGGGCGAAATTTTGGCGATATACTCTTTTATTTGGGTGTATAGCTCTGAGTCATTTACGTGTATCGAGCTGAATGAGTCGCTAAGAATGTCTCGCATGGTTGCCACCGGGCGATTTAGTTCGCCGAGTAGCATTGCGGGTACTTCGGCTTGCTTGACTTGTTCGATTATGCTTTCCCACTTTTTCACAAGTCCTCTTAATTCTTCGTCTAATACTGCTACCCTTCTGTTTTTTGCTACGGTTCTTATTATAACTCCGAAGTTGTTGGGTTTTATGCTTTTAATAAGGTTTATAAGTCTTTTACGTTCCTCTACGCTTGCAATTTTTTGCGATACTGAGATTTTGTTTGAAAATGGAATCAAGACGAGGTTTCGTCCTGCAAGTGAGATTTCTGAGCTTAGGCGAGGTCCTTTGGTTGAGATTGGTTCTTTTGCAATTTGCACCATCACGAGGAATCCGGGTTGCAGAACATCGGTTATTTTTCCGTTTTTGTCGAGGTCGGCTTCGGGAATGAAGTCCGGGAGTTTTATGGTTGGTAGTTTTTTGTTTACAGCAAGTCTTATGAATTTTTGTTGAGAATTGAATTGAGGACCTAAGTCATGATAATGTAAAAATGCGTCTCTTTTGTATCCCACATCAATGAATGCTGCGTTTAGGCCTGTCATTATTTTTTTTGTACGAGCAATATATATGTCACCCACATTGAATTGGGTGTTGTGTTTTATTTTATGAAGCTCGATTAACTTTTTGTCTTCCAATAGAGCGATAGAGAGTTCGTCTCTATCTTTATTTATGATTAATTCTTTATCCAAAATATTTTATATTTCAAAAAAAGAGCCGTATGGCTCTTTAATGTTATCCGTTATTTTTTATTTTTATGTCTATTTTTTCTCAATCTTTTTTTTCTTTTATGAGTTGACATTTTTTTTCTTTTTTTCTTTTTTCCGCTTGACATTGTTTTATTTTTTAAAGATTATTTTTAAAATTTAGCTTTTAACATTTTGTTTTACCTTTTCAATAAAACCTTTTGAAGGTTTGAAAAACGGTATATAATGTTCCTTTATAATAATGGTTTCTTTTTTGGAGATGTTACGTGCTGTTTTTTGAGCTCGTTTTTTGGTTACAAAACTTCCAAATCCTCTTAGATATACGTTTTCATTATTTTCCAGAGAATCTTTCACGTTTTCCATGAATGCTTCAACTACGCTTTGAACAGATATTTTTTCTACACCTGTTTTTTTTGAGATTTGATTTATCAGGTCTGCTTTAGTCATGCTTTGAAAATTTACATTTTTGTTAATTAATTATGTTTCAAGACCGCAAAGATATAATTTTTCTTTTTATGAATAAAAATTGTTAGACTTTTTTTTCATTTTTTTTCATTTTTTACTCCAAATTTAATTAATCTTTTACGTTTTTAGGATATTTATTCAAAAATCACATCTTATATATAATATAAGGTATACCTAAATTTTGAGTATGAAGATTTTATTGCAAAAAAAATTCTAATATTGTGTAAAATTAGAATTGCTTTTATATCTTTGTAAAAATTCAAAAATAAACAAGAAATATGTCAGTAAACAAAGTTATACTTGTAGGAAATGTCGGCAACGACCCCGAAATAAAATATATAAAAGAAGATGTGCCTGTGGCAAGGTTCAGCTTGGCTACTAATGAGACTTATAAAACGCGCGACGGCGAACGCAGAACCGATACCGAATGGCATAACATAACCGTTTGGCGTGGGCTTGCAAAAATCATAGAGCAATACGTTAAGAAAGGCACTCAGATTTATGTTGAGGGCAAATTAAGATACTCTCAATACGAAAAAGATGGAGAAACAAAATATTACACCGATATTGTAGCTCGCGAAATACGCTTGCTCGGCAAAGCTCCTGAAAACAAGGGAAATAGCAATGATAATTTCCAAGGGCAAAGCAACAACAGCGGTAACAGCAACAATAATAATTCTAATACAAGTTCTGTGCAAGACACAACATCGGAGTTTGACAGCTTTGATGATGTTGATGATCTTCCTTTTTAACATTATTTATTAAGGTGTACTAAAACAAGAGTTTTGTATTCATCAGCAAAAAAATAAAGGGTTAATAACAAGGTAGAGATGGCTTCAATTAAAAAGTCATCTCTAATTGTTGTGCTTGCTCAATCTTAACAATTTCAAAAAGTAATTCATAGGAAATTACTAATAAAAACATAAAACTTACATTTTGATAACGGAATTTCTTTCTGTCGTTTACTTAAATATAATAATCAATCCTCTGACATTCAGCATAATAGTGAGCCTGTTTACGGTTATACTGTTGCTGTTTTTCTCGGCTCTGATATCGGGTTCGGAAGTGGCATTTTTCTCAATAAGCCCAAAAGAAATGGAGACCTTAGAGGCATCTGATACTCCTAAAAATAAAATGATATTGCAGTTGCTGAAAAAGCCGGAAAAGTTACTCGCTAATATCCTTATAACCAATAACTTTATAAATATTGGCATAGTAATATTATCATCGCATCTTACCGACAGTATGCTGTATTTTGGCGACAATCATGTATGGGAATTTATCTTTAAAATAGTCATAATAACGTTTATGCTGTTGCTTTTTGGCGAGGTAATACCCAAGGTATATGCCACTCATGCCGGACTTAAATTTGCACAGTTTACCGCCTACCCCGTGTTTTTTATATGTAAAATATTTTCGCCCATAGCCGAGTTGCTCGTACGCTCAAGCTCTGTGTTTGAGAAAGTTCTGAAAAAGAAATCGGGCATATCGGTGGAAGACCTATCTGATGCCATTGAGCTTGCCGGCTCCGACATAAAAAACGACAAAGAAATGCTAAAAGGCATAGTGAGTTTCAAAAACATAAATGTTGCCGAGATAATGAAACCTCGCATCGATGTTGTATCGGCTGACATGAAAATAAAATTTCACGACCTTAAAGATATAATAACAGAATCGGGCTTCTCGCGAATACCCGTATACGCCGAAGTTCCCGACGACATAAAAGGGCTGATATACGCCAAAGACCTCATTCCACACCTCGACAAAAGCAACGATTTTGAATGGCAAAAGCTAATACGCCCCGCCTACTACATACCTAAAAACATGAGGATAAACAATTTACTTGAAAAATTCAAGACAAAAAAAATCCACATGGCAATAGTAACCGACGAATACGGTCGAGTTCCCGGGATAATAACTTTGGAAGATGTACTCGAAGAAATTGTGGGCGAAATAACCGACGAGACTGATGCCACAGGCAAAAAATTAACCAAGCTCAGTCAAAACATATACGAGTTGGATGCTAAAACACAAATCAATGATTTCTATAAACTTCTAAACATAAAAGAGGATACTTTTGCCGACCTTAGAAAAGAATCGGACTCAATAGCCGGTATTATTTTGGAGCTGAAACACAAAATTCCGCAAAAAGGCGAAGTAATTAAATATAAGAACTTTAAGTTTACGATAATAGAGGCTGACGACCGTAAAATAAAACGCTTGAAAGTAGAAATCAAACGATAAAAATTTTAGTTATGAAACTTAATTATAAGATAAATTTTGCGATAGTAGCAATGCTGATTGCCCTTATAATTGGTTGTGGCAAAAGCTATTCCCCAAAGCCCAAAGGCTATGCCCGCATAGATTTTGACGAAAAAAAATACACAACCAGCGACAGCACTTACCCCTATCTGTTTGACATTCCGACATACTGCAAAATGGAAGATGACAAAAATTCCGATGCCGAGCCTTATTGGGTGAATGTTCAATTTCCAAAGCTAAATGCCACCCTGCACATAAGCTACAAAAAAATCAACAACAACCTAAATAAGTACACCGAAGACAGCCGTAAAATGGTATATAAACATGCTTCAAAGGCGGACAACATAATCCCCAAGGAATGGGTTAATAATGAGGAAAAAGTATTTGGCATGCTGTACGACATAAAGGGCGATGCGGCTTCGACCTTGCAATTTTTCTTGACTGATAGTATAAATCATTTTTTGCGGGCATCGTTTTATTTCAACACAATTCCGAACAAAGATTCGCTTGCCCCGGCACAGGCTTTCATCCGCAAGGATATAGACCGAATGATTGAGTCGTTTAAATGGAATAAGGATTTTAAATAGAGGAAAGAGGCTTGCAAAAAAGATAAAAAACATATATCTTTTCAGAAAAATATGTATCTTTGTGTAATAACACAAATATCCCGAGTATGAAAATCCTAAACCCTTTATACGACAGTGCATTCA